>Ga0299915_10002244_pt1 | contig 14136 bp, 11 predicted proteins | sample RVTome_13_FD_200263 | JGI IMG/M metagenome (GOLD analysis project Ga0299915, IMG submission 200263) | Soil microbial communities from uranium-contaminated site in the Upper Colorado River Basin, Wyoming, United States - RVT92D227 (version 2) ...
GCCACTTTCCTGGCCCTCCTCCTCGGCCTGCCCATCGTGCTCTACCTCAACGTCTATGCCCGGAGGTTCTCCCGGCTGGCCGGGTTCGTCCGTTTCTCTTTCGATGTCCTGTGGGGCGTGCCCTCGATCGTTTACGGCGCTTTCGGCTTCGTGTTGATGGTCTTTCTCGGGTTGCGGACTTCGCTTCTGGCCGGCATTATCACCGTGGCTCTCCTGGAGCTACCCATCATGAGCCGGGCTATGGACGAGGTCGTCCGACTCGTGCCGCGCGACCTGACCGAGGCTTCCTTTTCCTTGGGGGCGACGCGGTTGGAGACGGCCTTCAAGGTGGTCGTCCGGCAGAGCCTGCCCGGCATCCTGACCGCCGTCCTGATCGCTTTCGGCCGCGGCATCGGCGACGCGGCCTCGGTGCTTTTCACAGCCGGGTTCACCGACCGGGTGCCCACCTCGCTCCTGCAGCCGGCCGCCACCCTGCCCCTGGCCATCTTCTTCCAGCTCGGCACCCCGTTCCCGGAAGTCCGCGCGCGGGCTTATGCTTCGGCGGCCGTCCTGACCATTCTCATCCTGATCATCAGCCTGGTGTCACGGGCTCTGGTCCGGCGATACACCCGCCACACCATCCGCTAGAGGAGACGACATATGACTGAGTTCAAGACTCACATCAGTATTAAGGGACTTAACGTGAACCAGGGCCGTCTGTCCATCCTGAAGGACATCACCCTGGATATCCCCGACAGACATATCACTGTGGTCATCGGGCCCTCGGGTTGCGGCAAGACGACCCTGCTCAAATCCCTGAACCGGCTCCTCGACCCCTATGACGGGCTGGAAGTCACGGGCCGGATCATGGTGGACGGCGAGGACATTTACGGCCCCGGCGTAGAGGTGACGCATATCCGTCGGAAGATGGGCTTGCTCTCTCAGAAGCCCCAGGTCCTGCCCATGTCCATCTTCGACAACGTGGCTTTCGCCCCGCGAATCCATGGCCTCCGGGAAAAGAAAAAGCTGACCCAGACCGTGGAGCACTATCTCCGACTGGCCGGACTCTGGGATGAGGTCAAGGACAGGCTGACCACCCCGGCCTCCAGGCTTTCGGTCGGCCAGCAGCAGCGGCTATGCCTGGCCAGGGGCCTGGCCGCCGAGCCCGAGATCATCCTGGGCGACGAGCCGACCTCGGCCCTGGACCCTCAGTCGAGCCAGCACGTGGAAAGGCGCCTCCTGGAGCTCAAATCGGATTACACCATTATCGTCGTAACCCATATTTTGCGGCAGGCCAAGCGCATCGCCGACTATATCGTGTTCTTGTACTTGGGTGAGGTTGTGGAACACGGCCCGGCCGAGCGGGTCTTCGCCCAGCCCCGCGACCCTCGGACCAAGGCCTATCTGACCGGCGAGATCAGCTAGCGTCAGCCCAGCTCTTTCAGGAATCCGTAGAAATTGATCTCGTTGGCATCCAATCCATACTTATAGACGTACTGACTGGCCAAGGCCGCGGCGAAGAGGGCTTTCTGGTATGTCCGCGGCACGCGCTCCAGGATGCGTTCGAACCCGGCCTGCTCGACCAGGACCTTGGGGATGCAGCAGCGCAGGGCCGAGGCGAAGAGCTTCTCGTTGGAGGCCAGGTCCGAAGAGATGACCGCGTCCTTGATCTGATTGATTTTGTCGCTTAGCAGGTCGGTCAGAACCGAGCGGGGGATTTTCTTCCGGGCATTCTCCTTCCAGATCGTTTCGAACTCGGCCGCGGCATTGTCCTTGACGATTTCTATGATCTCCTCGACGTAGCGCCGGCGGAAGTCGGAGACCCGGCCGTCGCGGACGCACATCAGCCGCTCGTACTCCTCATCGTTGAGGGCCAGGCTGGCCAGGACTTCGAGCGAGCTGGAAGTGACTCCGCCCTTGTTGGCCGAAGCGTCCTTGTAAATGATGACGCCTTTTTCCTCCAGCCGCAGCCGCGCCTCCTGGGTGATGAACAGGTTGGCCCCTTCGACGATGACCTTGAAGCGCGGCAGGCCCTTCTCATCCACCCACTCCCGCCAGTTGCTGATATTGATGGAGGCGGGCCGGCCGCCGCAGGGCACGAATAGGTCGGCCTTGAACTTGGGGTTGAGGTGGAAGGTGTTGCGGAAGTCGAGCCCCTTCTCCACTTTCTCGCCGTCGGGCAGAGTCAGGTCGTTGTCCTTGACCGTCACCAGGAAACCCGCTTTGGAGATTCTGGATCGGCTGAAGTTCTCCACCATCTTCCTCTCTTTGGCCAGGCGCTCCAATAGGGGACGGTCGAGGCCCGCCGGATCGTAAAGGACGCCCGAGCCGTCCACTACGGCCTGGATTTTATCCTTGGATATGAGAATTTCGTTCGAGCCCAGGTCGCCGTCCGGACCGCCGGTCATGACCTTGGTGATCTGCTCCTCCTTCAACCCAAGTTTTTCCAGAGAGCGAATGACGTACTGGTGGACGGAATTGGTGGTCATGCCGAACAGGTCGTGGGGGATACCGCCCATGGATACGGGCTTCCCCGTAGAGAAGGATTTCCAGTAGGGGTAGCGGTAAGCCTTGGCCCGGAAGGCCGCCCACTCCATGAGGTCGGCCGTTCCCTCGTCCGGTCCCAGGAAAAGCAGGACCGGCTGATCGTAATAATCCACGGCCTTTTCGTCCGGAAGCATCAGGTCGAGCAGGCCGTCCACATATTTCTTGAAGGCCGGCCCGGACTTGTCCTGGAACCCCCAGCGCAGGAGGATGGTTCCCTTGGAGCCGCCCTCGGGCAAGTCCTTGTTCTTCTTCTGCTGGGTGAAGGCCAGGCTGTAGTTCTCGTCGAAGATGAAGTCGGCGTTGGCATGGTAATTTTGCAGGTTGGCCGAGCGGACGATGCGGATGCCGCCCCGGGCGATGTCTCGGAAGCGGATGTGGAAGCCGACCATCTCCGTAGCCAGGACGTGGAACAGGCCGAATGGTTTGACCGGGTAATCCACCGGGTTGAGGAACTTGGGGTCGTACATAAAGGCCAGCGAAGTTTTATGCTTCTTATAGAAGTTGGTGTGGAGGATGATCTGGATGAGACGCAGCCCGGCCTGCAGGACCTGCCGGTCGGTTTCCAGGGTCACATTCCTTTGGATATCCTGGCCCAGGGCGGTCAGATCTTCCGTCAGGGCGTGATCTTTAAGGTGCGGGTTGAATTTCTTGTCAAAGACGACAAACAGTTTCTTCAAATAGGCAGAGTTGTCGCACAGGGCTTCCCACACCCGGGCTTCGGTGAAAGTCTCCTTGGCCAGCTTGGTCCTGAGGTTGCGCAGAAGGCCCAGCAGCTCGGGCGAGCCCCGCAGCTCCTCGGCCAGCTTGAGGTACTCCTCATTGTAGCTGGTCAGGAATTGATGGGCGAAACTCCACAGCGACACACCGAAGACGGTCTCCTGGGCGGTCAGTTTGCCTTCGCGGAAGAACACGGCCAGGGGGGAGTCGGGGATGACATAGACCAGGCTGATGTCCTCCAGGAGATCATCCAGCAGGGCCTGGTCCTGAATATCGTCGAGGTAGATGGAGAAGACAGTTTTGCCGTTGGCGAACTGCTCGATGTATTTGCGATTGGAGAAAAGGCCGTGAGAATGGAGGACATCCGAAATGTTGGAGAAGAAGTTCGGGCTGGAATCACGATTGACCACGGCGGTGATCATCAATTCCTTAGTTTTGCGGTCGTGGCAGACGTCGAGGAGCGGGCTCTCCCAGCCCTTCGACCGGTTGAGGAGGTCCTGATAGAGGCGGTAGGTCAGCTCGGGCACAGCGGCCAGGAAGGCCCGGTCGGCGATTTTCTGAAGATCGGTTTCCTCGGGCATGATCTTGTCCAGGGGGAAGCTCGGCTGGTGAACCAAATAGATGCGCAGGTACTCCAGCCCCAGGGCCTTGCGCAGGGTGCGATAAGTCTGAAGCCGGGCATGGGGGTACTTGTCCTCGATCCGTTTCTCGATGTCTTTGGCCCGGAAATGGCAATCGTCCACCAGGTAGATGGCGCCGTTCTCCTCCTCGGTGCCGAGGTCCACCTTGACGATCTTCTCCTGTTGAACGCGGGTGATGATCTCGGCGGCCTTGATGGCCTCGATGTGGGCGGCAATCGTTTCCAGGGGGGTTGTCCGGAAGTAGAAGTCGCTCCTGAACATCCCTTCGCAGAACCACTCCAGCTCCTGGCGGACGGCCTCCTGGGTATAGACGCCCCGGCCGAGGATGATCTGCTCGAGCTTGGCCAGATCGTCCTCTCCCAAAACCGACTTGGCAGCGATATCTTTGAGAGTTTTCATGGCAGAACTCCAATAGGATTCAATCGACTTCCAAGTCGATCTTTTCCAGGTAGATTTCCGTACCCTGAAGGATTTCCAAGTCCGTCGCTCCGCAGGACGGGCAGCGGAAGATGAAGTCGTCGACCTCAAACTCGGCCTCGCAGGAGCGGCAGCGCACTTTGAGCGGCACGGCAACAGTCTCCAGCACGGCCTCCTCGGCCAGGGTCCCCTTCTTGTACATATCGAAGGCCGTGACCAGGAGCTCGGGAACGGCCCCGGACAACAGGCCGACCCGAAGCTTAACCGACACAATTTTCGCCGCTCGGTGCTGGCCGGCTTTTTCCTCCAAGATCTCGAAGAGGCCGGCCACGAGGGACAGCTCATGCATGGCGGCCGGTGAGCTTCTGGCGCTGGCGGAGAAGATAGGCGATGAAATCCTCGAGGCCCGCCCCGGTGAGGGGAGAAACGAGGAAAATCTCCAGATGCGGGTTGACCTCCAAGGCTTCTTTCTTGGCCTGCTCGGGGTCGAAAGGGAGAAGCCCCAGCAGGTCCGTCTTGCTGAGGATCAGGCATTGGGCGGTGCGGAAAGCCTTGGGGTATTTCTTGGGCTTGTCGTCGCCCTCGGGTGTCGAAAGAAGCAGGCAGCGGAGGCTTTCGCCCAAGTCATAGCCGGCCGGGCAGACAAGGTTTCCCACGTTCTCGATGAACAGAAAGTCGAGCTCAGCCGGCAGCTGGGGAAAAAGCCGGCCGATCATCTTGGCTTCCAGGTGACAGGCCCCTCCCGTCTGAATCTGCCAGGCGGGGATGCCCTTGGCCCGGATGCGCTCGGCATCGCGTTCGGTCTCGATATCGCCCTCGATGACGGCCAGGCGGTAGCGGGGCGAAAGCCTCTCGGCCAACCGCTCCAGCAACGTGGTCTTGCCGGCGCCCGGCGAGCTCATCAGGTTGACGGCCAGCACTCCCCTGTCCAGGAGCCTTCGCTTCAATTCGGCGGCGGCCCGAATATTCGAGCCGAGGATATCTTCCAGGACCTCGACTTCCTTGCGCTTCATGTTCTATTTTTTTCCAGCTTTCGGGCCTTTGGTCGGCCCTTGGGGGGTCCTGTCCGTTTTCGAGCGCCGGCCGGGCCGTTGAGATTCTTTAGCACGTCCTTCACCCTGGCCAGAATCCGGGGGAGGGTCCTGGCCATCTCGGCCGATATCCCCTCGCCCAAGTGGTACATGTTCTTGGCTTCGACGGCTACGACCCGGATGCGGGTGGGGACGTGCAGGCCCAGCTTCCGGCCGATCTCGATCGTCTGGGGGACCGAGACGTAGTGGGGCGAAGGGCCGGGTATGGCCCTCAGGTCATCCGCTTCCAGGAGACGGACCCGGCCGCAGGCCGCTTCCTGCCGCAGCCGTCGGACGAGCTCGACCCCCACAGCGTCGTCGCTGTAGAGGTTGTTGCCCAGACCCAAGACCAGCGTTCTAATGGCTTGTTCCCTTGGGCAGGACGACAGTGAAGGTCGAGCCCCGGCCGGGCTCACTGGTCACTCGAATGAAGCCGTTGTGGGCCTCAGCGATTTTTTTGGCGATGGCCAAGCCCAGGCCTGTGCCCCTGGCCTTTTGATCCTCGCTGCGCTTGACCCGGTAGAACTGGTCGAAGATGCAGGGGAGGTGCTCAGGGGCGATGCCGATGCCAGTGTCCTGGACCTCGACGGCAATATCGTCCTTTTGCTCCCGGACCTGGACCGTGACCGATCCTCCCGGCCGGTTGTAGTTGATGGCGTTGCTGAGGAGGTTCGAAAAAACTTGCTCCAGGCTCTGCTCATCGCCTGCGGCCAGGTCGGAGCCCGAGGCCTTCTCCAGCCGGAGGGTGACCTTTTTCTCGTCCGCCGCCGGCTGCATGAATTCCACCAGCCTGCGGAGAAGGGGAAGGAGAGAAATGGGCTTGATCTTGTCCACGATCTGGCCGCGGCCGAGCCGGGTCAGGTCCAGCCAGTCGTTGATGAGCTGGAGGAGGGCGCCCATCCGCTCCTGGGCCCGGAGGAGCATTTCCTTGAGACGGTCATCCAGCGGCGCGACCATGCCCGCCAGGATGACCTCGAAGTATTGCTGGATGGCGACCAGCGGGCTGCGGAGCTGATGGGAGACCATGGTGATGAAATTGTCTTCCATCAATTTCTTCTCCCGCCGCAAGGCTTCCGCCTCCAGGCTGAGCCGCCGCCGCTCCAGGCCGCGGCGGATGATGATCCTCAGCTCCTCGGGGGTGAAGGGCTTGGGCAAGAAGTCGTAAGCGCCTTTTTTCATGGCTTCCACGGCCGATTCCACGGTGGCGTAGCCGGTGATGACCACCGGAATCAGGTTGGGGTCGAGAACCCGGGCCTGTTCCAGGACTTGGAAGCCGCTCAGGCCGGGCATCTTCAGGTCGATAAGGACAAGATGGGGTTGAAGGGCCTTGATCTTTTCCAGGCCGAGCAGGCCGTTTTCAGCCGTTTCAACCTGAAATCCGTCCTTGAGCAGGATCTGGCTGCAGGAATCGCGCATGGACTCCTCGTCGTCGATGACCAGGATGACCGGCTTGTTATCCGCCATGAGAACCTGAGATATTGTACCTTAAATGATGCCGGATTTCAGCAGGCGAAGTCACCAGATAGGCAATCCTATTTCCGTGACAATAGATTTTAACCGGGTGGCCAGGCCTTGTCGGAGAAAGGGAGGCAGGGCCTCAGATAAAGTTCCGGGCCCGGAATTTTTAAAAGGAAGGAGTCACTTCTTGAGAAGCTTCTTGATCCGGGCCAGCAGGTCGTCGGGCTTGATCGGTTTGTCGATGTAGTCGTCCGGACCGGCCAGGCCTTGTTCGTCGCCCTTGAACTGAAAGCGGCTGCCGGCCAGTTCCTTGACGGCCGAGACGAAGACAACCGGAGTGGCTTTGACCGCTTCAAACTCGGGTGAGGTCTTGATGGCGTTGCATAAGGAAAAGCCGTCGAACAGAGAGTCCATCATGATGTCCAGCAGGATGAGGTCCGGCTTTTCGGCCAGGATCGTTTTTTTCCCCTCCTCGGGGTTGGAAGCGGTGAAGACCTCATACAGGGCGGATTTCAGGATGGGGGTAACGGCCGCCCGGAAGTCAGGGTCGTCATCGATGACCAGAATCTTGGGATATTGTCCGCTCATTGTTTTTTCCTCCTTTGTCGGACTGAATACGCTGTTGATGGCCAGTTTCAATTCCTCCCTTCCGAAAGATTTTATGAAATAGAAAAAGATGTCCTCCTCCCGGACCTTGGCCTCCAGCTTCTTGGAATTCCGTCGGGTGGTCATGATGATCTTAAGCCCGGGGTCGAGATTCTTCAAGATGGAAACGGCCTCATAGCCTTTCATCTCCGGAAGATCCACGTCCATGATCAGGCAGGAAAAACCGCCGCCGGGGATCTTTCTAATTGCCTCGGAGAGGTTTTTTCCGGTGTCGACGAAATAACGCTCGTTCCTCAGGAATCCGGCGAGGTCCCGGCGGACGCGCGGGTCGGGGTCGATGACCAGGACCCGTTTCTCAAGCTGTGCCGGGGGAGACATCGTCGTTCGTATTTAGTATTGAAGCAATTAATGTGCCAATACAGGCTGATGAGCATCCCCGGTATCTCTTTTAATATATTGAAAATAAAATATTTAAAAACGCCAAGTGTTTCCTGTTGGGAAAATTTTCCCGGGAAAAGAATCTGTTGTGGAATTTTTCCCCGGGCTTATTGTAAGATTACCCTCAAATAATAAAAAGGGAAGGAGCGTTATCCTCGCGGAGTCCTTACTCTCCATGAGACGCTCCTTCCTGGCTGACAGGCTTAGCCTCCTTAGTTCTGGAGGGCCTCCAGGATTTTATCCACGGCTTCCTCGACTTCGGCCGACATCCGGGTGCCCTCCAGAATTGAAGCCGGCTGGATGCCCAGGAGATAGGAGTCCATGAGCTTCTGGTAGGGGATGGGAGAGGACAGGACGGAAGCCAGCCTATGGCTCAGGGATGAGTTCCACAGAACATGGCGCAGCGGCAGCAGGCAGACCTTTCCGGGTTTGTCGCCGAAATCCACGGCGTCGAGAAAAATGAACCTCCCCGGAGCCTTGTCCAAGACCGGCGCCTCGGCCACCTCCTGCTCCAGCCAAACATCCTGAATCCCCTTGCCCCGAAGGCGCCGGGCCAGCTCGATCCCGGCCCGGTCATCCGAACGGTCTTCCCGGCCCAGGCCGATGAACACCGCCGGTCCCTCCGCGGCCAGGTTCTTCAACCGCGCTTTCCAGTCGTCGGCAGGCGCCTTGATCACCTGGACCATATGAGCCGAACAGCTGATGCAGGGGTCGAAGGCCCTCACCACCAAGTCCATCCGGTCCCGGATCTTGTCTTCCTGTCCTTTTTTCAACAGCTCTTGGGCCGCCAGGAAGCAGTAGCGCTCTATGTCTTCAGCGTTCTGGGCGGTGGGGGTGATGATGTCGGTGTGAACGATGCGGCCCTTGGCGATTTCGTAGGCATGGAACAGGATGCCCCGCGGCGCCTCGACCGCTCCGACTCCCTGACCCGTATCCCGGCCCCACTTGACCAGGGACGGGTCGGGTAGCTTGAGGGCTTCGTCAATGACCTGGGGAACACGCTCAAAAGCATAGAGGGTTTCCAGAGCCTGGGCGGCGTTGTTGAACAGAGGATTCATTTTCCAGCGGTTGGTGAAGTATTTCTTGAAGAGGCGGCCTGCCTCGCCCTCCAGCCGTTCGCCCAGGTTATTGATCCGGGCCAGTGCTCCCACGGAGTAGGGCTTGCCCTTGTAGTGGCTGCGCTTGCAGAACGAGTGGGAGACAATGAATTCGTTGGTCACTTTCTTATAGTCCTGGACATCGACCAGGTCGCCGTTGGAAACAATGATCTCGTCGCCCACGAAGCCGAATTTTCCCCCGGAAGGATGACAGCAGACGAAGAGCGTCTCCGATTCGGGGATGTCGGGATAGTTGAGTTCGCACATCAGCTGGACGGTCCTCAGGGCGAAGGGCAGGAACTGGACGGCCCGGTTCTTGATGAAAATGAGCTCCTCACGGGTCGGATACCGGCCGAAGCCGCCGATCATCGGGTTCTCGCCGTGGATGAAGCGGCCGCTCATAGTCTTCATGATGTGATTGCCGAACTGCTTCATCTCCAGCCCGATTTTGGCCTCGAACCCGTACTTGGCGGCCATGGCCACGGCGTTGGGGTAGCCCAGATAATCGGGCAGGGCCAGGAGGAAGATGTGCAGGGGATGGCTTTCGATCATTTCGCCCAGGTGCATCAGGTCCCGCATCAAAGAGACTTTGACGGGGCTCTTGACCTCCAGGGCTTTCTCCAGGCCGCGAAGGGCGGCGTAGCGGTGGGACAGGGTGCAGATGGCGCAGATGCGGGGCACCAGGTTGAGGTCTTCTTCGGGAGTTTTGCCGATGGTCAGCCGTTCGAAAAGGCGGGGCCCCTCGTTGATGAAGAATTTGACCTCGGTGACGGCCTGGCCGTCGATGATGGCCGTGACACCGCCGGCGCCCTCCACCCGGGCCAGATGGTCGATGCTGATCTTCTTCATTTCTTCTCTCCTTTCAACTGGGCGGCGAAGTCGGCGATGCGTGTCCCGCTGAAATTGGCCATCTTGCGCAGGATCATCTCCCGGTCAAAGCCTTTTTCCAGGAGGAGCTGGTATTCGGCGGTCCGGTTGGCCTCTTCGGCCGGGCCCCAGCAGCCGACGCAGGGCAGGTTGTGGCTGGGGCAGATGGCGGCGCACCCGGCGGCCGTCAGCGGGCCGAGGCAGGCGATGTTCCGGTTGAGCAGGCAGTCGTTCTCCTTCCACTTGCATTCGACACAGACGGGGAAGCGGTGTAGCTCGGGCGGATGGCCGGCCAGGACCCTGGTCAGGGTCGACAGGAACTGCTCTTTGCCGATGGGGCAGCCGGGCAGATAATAGTCCACCTTGACGTAGGCATCGAGGGGCTTGGACTGCAGGGGTTTGGTGTGGATCATTTCCACCTGGCCATAGACCTTTTTCCGATTCTCCTCCCACTCCTTGGGGTCGAGGAACGCGGCCTGCAGGCCGCCCAGGCCGGCGCAGATTCCTATGGCCACCAGCACCTTGGACCGCTTCCGGATGTCCTGCAGCTCTTTTAGGTCCTTCTCCGAGGAAACCGAGCCCTCCACCAAAGCGATATCCAGCTCGCCGTCGATGTTGTCGCTCTTGGCCATCAAGAAGGACTGGATGTCGGCCGCTTGAAAAATATTGAGCAGCTCCTCCTCGCAGTCCAGGATGAGGAGAGCGTCCCCGGCGCAGCCGGTCAGCTCATAGATGCCTATTTTTAGCTTGTCTTTTTTCATGATGGCACCCCTTAGATGAGCTCCCGCATGTGGAGGACGTCCCAATAGGTGAACACCGGGCCGTCCAGACAGGTGTAGATGTAGTCGATGGCGCAGTGGCCGCACTTGCCTACGCCGCATTTCATCCTGCGCTCCAGGGTCATCAGGATTTGGTGCTTGGGAATGCCCAGCTTGACGAACTCGCGGAGAACGTATTTGTACATGACCGGCGGTCCGCACACCAGGCCGTAGGTCTTCTCCGGGTTGATCTTGGACAGCTTGGGGAAGAGGGTTGTCACCACACCGATGTTTTCCGTCCAGTGGCCGGTGTCATCCGCGTCCACCGCCAGATGACACTCCAGGTCGCCCCTTTCCTTCAGGGCGAAGTATTCTTCCCGGAAGATCATTTCCGAGGGTTTCTTGGCCCCATACAGCACGGCCACTTTTCTGAACTGGTCGCGGTTGTCCAGGCAGTAGAGCAGCACTGAGCGGAGCGGAGCGACGCCCAGACCGCCGATGGTGATGAGGATGTCCTTGCCTACCATTTGGTCCAAGGGGAAGCCGTTGCCGTAGGGTCCCCGAACCCCGATCAGGGCGTTCTCTTTGAGGTCGAACAGGGCGCTGGTTACCGAACCCACTTTCCGGATGCAAAACTCCAACAGCCCCGGCCTGGAGGGCGGGGAGGAGAGACAGAAGGGAGCTTCACCGGCGCCCAGGACGGAGACCATGGCGAATTGACCGGGCCGGTATTTGAAAGTCAGGGCCTGCTCCATGTCCAGGAACCTCACCTGGAAGAACTTCACGTCGTCGGTCAGGCGATAAGTCCGGACAATGCGGGCCGATTGAGGGGTGAAGGGATTGTCGTTCATGATTTTGCCTCGCTCTGGAGTCTGTACCAGAAGGCTTTGGGGTCCTCGCCTTGGAGGGACTTGGCGATCGTCTGGACATTGATCTCCACCGGGCAAGTCACCAGGCAGCGGCCGCAGCCCACACAGCTCGGCTTGCCGTACTTGCTGACGAAAGCCTGGAGCTTGTGGGTGTACCACAGGCGGAGGCGGTCGGCCTTGTGCTCCCGGAAGTTCTCACCGCCGGCCACCTGGGAATAATCCAGCAGGGTGCAGGAATCCCAGGACCGGAGTCGGCGTCCCGGCTTTCCGGCCAGGGCCAGCTTGTCCTGGACGTTGTAGCAGTTGCAGGTGGGACAAACCATGGAGCAGGAGCCGCAGGCCAGACAGGCCCGGCCCGCTTCATCCCAGAAAGCGGATTTGTGTTTGAGCTCCATCAGGTCGGGCATGGCCACGAAGTTGATTTCCGTCCGGTAGGCGTTTTCCCGCTCCTTCTGCCACCGGATGTAGCGCTGGATGTAGGCGTCGGTCAGGTTCTCCTCGAACAGCTCAGGCCTCATGCGGATGAGGTCGTCCCCCTGGCTGGAGCCGACCCACACCAGGAAATACTCTTCCAGGTCGGTGAAGAAAAGGTCAAAGCCCTCCTCGATGATGTGTGTCCGGGTGGACTTGGCGAAGCAATATTCGTCCGGCCAGCAGGACAGCCCCAGGATCAGGGTTTTCTGGCGGGCCTTGAGGTAGTAAGGGTCGGAGTACTGATAGGTGAACAGCTTGTCGAGGGTGAGCAGTCCGTGGATATCGCAGGGGTGAATGCCGAACAGAATTTTTGGGGAAATATGGCTGAGGTCCTCCCTGTAACCGTCGGCTGTGAAGCTGAACATATTGAAACTGGGCGGCACCATGAGCTTCTTGGGCGGGAGCAGGGTCCGGGTGGTCTTCATCTCGATCCGGCTGAAGTCTTCCACCCTGTCAAAAGCGTACTTGTCCCCTTTTTTCACCGGAGCCCACAAATGGGCTTTCTGGGAGATGGTCTCCAGAAAAGGATGAAAATGGCTTTTTTTGAGCTTGATGATTCTCATGCTTCCTTTAATTTCCTCCTTCAGCGTCCGGGCAGAGATAACTTATTTGCGCGGACGTAAAATATAAAAATAGGAATGAAAATATGCAAAATCCATGCCTGAGATTAGGGAAAAGCGGCAGAAAAGATACAATAACAATTTATTTATTTTCAAGGAGATACTGCCTTTTCAAGGATAGACAGGGGTCTTTATTAATCCATTGGACAAAGGCTTGGGGAAAATTTCCCCACAAGCTGTCCCCTTATGACCTACTTTGGGGAAAACTTCTATTCCAGGCTGTATTTCTTGATCTTGGCCCAGAGGGTCTTGCGGTCGATGCCCAGGATTTCAGCCGCCTTGCTTTTATTGCCGTATTGGGCGCGAAGCACGGCGCGGATGTATTCCTTCTCCACTTCCTCCAGCGTGCGGAACCTCCCGTCGACGGGCCCCAGGCTTTGGGAGCCGGCGCTGATGCCGTGGTACACAAGGTCCTCGAGCTCGATCAGGTCCGTCTTGGACAAGACTACGGCCCGCTCGACGGTGTTCTCCAGCTCGCGGATGTTGCCCGGCCAGTCGTAGTCCTGGAGGGCCTTGATGGCCCGGGAAGTGACCGAAGTCACGTTCTTCTTAGCCCTTTTATTGTACTTTTGCAGGAAATGTTCGACCAGAAGGGGGATATCCTCCCTCCGTTCCTTGAGAGGGGGGAGATGGATGGGGACGACGCTCAGCCGGTAGAACAGATCCTCCCGGAATTTTTCCTTCCGCACCAGGTCCTCCAGCTTCTCGTTGGTGGCGGCCAGTATGCGGACATCGACCTTGATGGGCCGGGAACTCCCGATCCGAGTCACTTCCCGCTCCTGGATGACCCGCAGCAGCTTGGCCTGGATGTTGAGGCTGATATTGCTGATCTCGTCCAGGAATATGGTTCCGCCGTCGGCCACTTCGAAACGGCCGTGCTTGGTCTCATGGGCGCCGGTGAAGGATCCCTTGACGTGGCCGAAGAGCTCGCTCTCGAAGAGCGTTTCCACCAGGGCTCCGCAATCCACCACCACGAAGGCCGCGTTGCGGCGAAGGCTGTGGCGGTGGATTTCGCGGGCGATGAGCTCTTTGCCCGTCCCGCTCTCGCCGGTGATCAGGACTGTGCTCTCAGCGGGGCTGACCTGCCGGACGACGTCCAGGACACGGGCCATGGCCCGGCTCTTGCCCACGACCAGATCGAATTCGCCCTTGGATTCCAACTCGCGGCGCAAGTAGAGGTTCTCGATCAGCATCTTCCGGCCGTTGAGCGCCCGGCGGGTGGCCACCCGGAATTCCTCCGGGGTGAAGGGTTTCGACAGGTAATCGAAGGCGCCCAGTTTGACCGCTTCCACGGCTGTTTCGATGGAAGCGTAGCCGGTGATCATGATCACGGCCGTCTCGGGGCTGATGTCCTTGATCCGGCGCAGGACCTCCAGGCCGTCCATCCCGGGCAGTTTCAAGTCCAGGAGGATGAGGTGGAACGATTCGGCGCTGAAAAGGGCCAGCCCCCCCCGGCCGTCCCGGGCCTCCTGGACTGCGTACCCCTCCCGCCGCAGGACCTGGCCGCAGGAGTCCAGGATGGCTGGGTCATCGTCGATGATCAAGACGCGGGGCGTTTCTTTCATTCCGAGGCCTTCT
>Ga0299915_10002248_pt1 | contig 14123 bp, 12 predicted proteins | sample RVTome_13_FD_200263 | JGI IMG/M metagenome (GOLD analysis project Ga0299915, IMG submission 200263) | Soil microbial communities from uranium-contaminated site in the Upper Colorado River Basin, Wyoming, United States - RVT92D227 (version 2) ...
GAAGAGACCTCGCATTGCGCTATTCATGCCCACTCCTGGCGCGCGAGAACATCTTGTTGGGCAAGGTCCCAACGACCCCAACGATTGCCTCGATCATCGGCGGGATGCAATCCCAGGAGGCGCTCAAGTTGATCCACGGCCTTCCGGTCGAGCCGGGGAAAGTCACTCACTTCAACGGGATGACGAATGAGATGCACACGGCCGCATACGTTCCCCGCGAAGACTGCGAGAGCCATTGGATCTACGGCGAGGTGATCGAGCTCCCGGCTCGAGCCGAGTCCACGACGGTAGGAGAATTGCTCCGCATCGTCCAGGCCGATATGGGCCCGGAGGCGGTGTTCGAACTCGATCACGAGCTGGTGACCAGCCTCGCTTGTCCCAATTGCCTGGCGAAGGATGACGTCCTGCGGCCGCTGCCTCAGGTCAGTTTCGAGTCGGCCCACTGTCCCGAGTGCGGTGCTCTGCGCGAAGCCAGCATGACGCATCAGATCTCAGGTGCGGAGCCCTTCCTGAGCAAGACGCTGGCGACGATCGGGATCCCGCCGCTGCAAATCCTGCGGGCGCGTAACCGCTTCGAGTACCGCTTCTATGAATTGACCGGTGATCTTCCCGGCGCGCTCCATTTCCGCCACTTCGAAGGGGCGGGGACGGCCGAACCGCAGCCCGGGCGCGATCGCATTCACCTCGGCCAGGAGGTCTCACTTTCCGACGGGTACCAGAACCCGGCCCGCGGCCGGGTGGTCCTGCACGAGTGAGGCAGCCGATGAGCGCGCGGATGGAGGCCTTGCACAGGCGGGCCAGAACCGAGAAACCTGCCGTGAACAGCATGCTGTTCCGCAACCTGGCGATCGTCTTCCTGGTCGGCGTCCTTGGGGCGGTCGCGTTTGCATTCCTTGGAGTGGCCAATCGCACGATCCTGCCTGAGGCATTCGAGTGGGCAACGGCCGCTGCGGTGGGCATGTTGTGCGGTTTCAGTTCCCGCCTGGCCCTGCGCCAGCGCACCGGCGTCCTACGCTTCATGGCCTCGTTGGGGGCGCTGACCGTCGGCTTGATCTTTATGGGGTGGGTCAGCGGCGGCGATGCGGGGATGGTCCTTCGTGAGCGCGGGCGTGAGATGCCGGACTGGAATGCCCTCTTCCAGCTTGTGCTGGGGGCGACGTCAGCGGTTCTGGCGCTGAGTGCCTGGCAAAGGAACGGGGCACGCGCTCAGACCGTGCCTCCAGCGCCGGTCCCTGCCTCAAGTCCTGCCCCGGAGCGGAGAAGCGCGCAAAGGACATCACCCGCGGCAGTCGCACCGGCTCCGAGGAGCCTGATCGCTGAATCCGTCCGGATCTGGCGGACGACATGGAGCCAAGTGCGAGCCACGGTCGCGAACCTAGCGGAGAGAGCGGGCGGTCTGCGGCACGCCCGACTGACCGGCCGATCGCGCTTCCACCTCCCCGCGTGGCACTTGCCGGGGCGATTCGTCCGCAGCCGTCCGGCGACTCACGCTCATCGTGTCCACCTGATCGGGGCGGAGGAGCATCGGTGCCCTTATTGTCTCGACGTGGTCGAAAGACATGACGCTCGGGGTGTCGTCGTGTGCAAGGTATGCCACACGCGCCACCACGCCGATTGTTGGGCCGTGGCAGGCACATGCCAGGTCCCGCATTACAACCGGTAAGGTAATCAGCCGCGTCATGGCGAGGGTCATGGAGATCAAGCTGACGATGACGCTCAACCCGGGTGCTTTCGGGTTCAAAGAGACGGAGTGGATCGATGCCTGATTTGTCCGTCACGATCGTTCTCCCAAACGGAGGCGCACGAACGGCTGAAGTGCCGGACGATGTCCCCGTCCGCGACCTGTTGGCGGAACTCACTTCGCTCCTCAAGCTGCCGACCGTCGGACCGGACGGCCGACCGATGGGCTATCGTCTCGACAGCAAGGCGCTGGGACGCGAGCTGCGCGAGGAAGAGACGTTGGGCCAGGCCGGGGTCATGAAGGACGACCGCCTGATCCTGACCGCCGACATCACCGCCGGCTCCAGTACTCTGGATCAGAGCCCGCGCATGCGCCGTTTGCGGGCCGACCACGAATTGATGCGCGAGCTCACCGCCCGCAGCGACATGATCACCTTCGAGACGGAGAACGTCGACCGGGGTCTTCCACCCGAACGGTACATTGTCGCCTTCAAGTGCAAAGGCATTGTCGGGGTCGACAAGAGCGGCAGGCCCAAGTTCGGCAACCGGCACAAGGTCGAGATCTATCTCCATAGCCAGTATCCGCAGCGCTGGCCGGGGATGAAGTGGCTCACGCCGATCTGGCATCCCAACATCAATCATCTCAACGGAAGCGTGTGCATCGACGCCGCCTGGTGGACTGCCAGCCGATCCCTGGACCGGTTGGTGATCATGCTGGCGGAGATGGTCCAGTACAAGAACTTCCACGACGATCCGACTCAGCCGCCATTCCCCTGGGACCCCGAAGCTGCGCGCTGGTCCCGGGCCTATCGAGCTGAACATCCTCAAGCCTTCCCGGTGGACCGAAGAGAGCCCCTGCGCCGTGAGCGCGTGAAGCTGAAACCGGCGACGGCCAATGACAAACCGCGCATCCGGTTGAAATAGGGTGGATGCCGGATTCGGAATCAGGACAAAACCCGAACCGCAACAGGAGGAATAGGCGATGGCAGAGAAGACGGTCAACTTCGTACTCCCTTCCGGTGGGACTCGCTCAGCCGAGGTCCCGGGCGACGTGCAGGTCAAGGAGCTGCTCCCGGAGCTGGCTACCAGCCTGGAGCTGCCCACGACCGGACCCGACGGTCGGCCGATGAGCTACAGGATCGACAGCAAGGCCCTCGGACGTGAGCTCCAGGAGGACGAGACACTGGAGCAGGCCGAGGTGCCGGAGGGCGATCGCTTGATGCTCACCGCCGACGTGACTGCCGGGTGAGTCTCATCCGGGTATGCCCCGTAGGGGCTGCGATGGGCCGCCTCGACGAAAATGGGTGAATCGCGCTTGCGCCTGCTCCCGAATGACCCCCCGCGCGTGCGGACCTCGCGTATGCCGCGGGGATGCGCCTTGCGCTGGCGCTCGGCCTTCGAGGATCAGGCTGCCCACCACCCCGCCCTATCCGTCTTCGTCACGCAACGCTCGTTCGTCCGGGTGTGCGCCCAGGCTGGGTCCGATCTGGAGAACGAAGTCGGAGGGGTGCTGGCCGGAAAATGGCGTGTCGACGGTGCGAGCGGCGAGAAGTTTGTCGTTGTTGAGGGCGTGCTTCCGGCCCCCCACACCCGGCACGGCAGCACCTACGTGACGTTCACTCAGGACAGCCTGGTGGCGTTGAACGATGCCCTGGAAATGCGCTATCCCGGGAAGCAGATGGTCGGCTGGTATCACACCCACCCAAAGATGGGCGTCTTCCTCTCGACGTATGACACATGGCTCCATGAACACTTCTTCCCGGAGACTTGGCAGGTGGCGCTGGTGATCGATCCTCACGCCCAAGAGGGGGGCTTCTTCATCCGATCCGAAGAAGGCGGGCTCGATCCGCGGCGCTACTTTGGTTTCCATGAGCTGGTCGGCGCAAAGAAGGGGAGTGTCGTCTACTGGGAGAACATGCAGCCGGAGCACAGTCCGACGGTGGTTACAGGAGGTTGAGGCGATGAGTCGGCGAATGCGCATCTACTACTATGCCGTTCTCGGTGCGATGGGCGGGTTGATCGGCTGGCAGCTCAGCAACATCCTTGGCCTCTCGTTCTCGAGTCTGATCTACCTGAGCGATCTTGTCGTCGGGGCGCTCATCGGCCTGAGCGTCGGTCTCATGATCGGCATCGCCGAGGGGCTGCTCACACGGAACCCCGTGCACGCTTTGCGAGCCGGCTCCTTCGGCGGGGCGCTTGGGTTCGTCGCAGGCGCGGTCGGTCTACCTCTGGCGGAGTTCGCTTTTCAGGTCAGTGGGGCCGGGGCGGCGGCGCGCATCATGGGCTGGGGAGTGTTTGGCCTGCTCATCGGTGCGGCCGAAGGTGTCACCGGGCGGAGCCAAATCTGGAAAGGTGCACTCGGAGGCCTCGCCGGTGGATCGATCGGTGGTGCCCTCCTCGAAGTGACGCGAGGCTGGCTGAGTGAACCCCGCCTCGGGAAGGCCGGCGGATTGATGCTGCTCGGCATGTGTGTGGGAGCGCTGATCGCATTGATCGTGGTGTTGCTCTCGCGCGCCTGGTTGGAAGTCGCCAGCGGCAAGCTGAAGGGAACCGAGTTCATTCTGGACAAGTTCATGAAGGCGAATGGGCCGAACGCCATCCTGGGAAGCGACAGTCTCAAGGCTGACATCGTCCTACCGGATCCGGACGTCGCCCCGCAACACGCCATCCTTCAGGGCCAAGGGACGCACTTCACGCTCAAAGACTTGAGCACGGGCGGAACCTTCATCAACGATCACCGGATATCCCAGACCAGGATCCCCACGCGGGCGAAGATCCGCCTCGGGAATACGGATCTGGTCTACCACGAGAGGCGGTGACTCCATGCATGTCAGACGCAACTCTCATCTGCGATGGCTGACCCTTGCCTCCCTGCTCCTGGCCACGGCCTTCATGCCGCCGCGCCAGGAGGCATTGGAGATTCAGATCACCCAGGTCGACACGTCGGCCTTCCCTCGCATCACCGTCTATGTCTCAGTCACCGACGAGGCAGGCGAGCCTGTTTCGGTCGACCCATCCCAGATCCGGCTCTCCGAGAGCGGAGCGACCATGACGCCTTCCGAGATCCGCGCGCTCGGCGAGGGCGAGTCACTGGCGACACTTCTGGTCATCGACGTGTCGGGAAGCATGAACAAAGCCGACAAGCTGGGCTCGGCCAAAGAGGCGGCCAAAGCCTATGTCCGCCAGATGAGGGCCAACGACGTCGCGGGTCTGTTGAGCTTCAACACCGCCCGCCAACTCGTCCAGCCCCTCACGGATGATCGCGCCGCCCTGATCGACGCCATCGACAGTCTGGAAGCGGGTGGCGACACGGCGATGTACGACGCGCTCTACGAAGGTGTTGGGGTCCTCTCCGCCCGAACGGGACGGAATGCGATCATCGTGTTGACCGATGGGTTGGACAACCGAAGCCGGCACACGCTGAATGAAGTGACGTCACTGATCGGGCCTGGCGGGCTCTCGATCTCGACCGTCGGGCTGGGTGACCCCTCCCAGATGGGCTTGAACATGGCGGGGTTGGATGCACCTGGGCTACGTGCCCTGGCAGAGCGCGCCGGCGGAAGTTATGCGTCGGCCGCCGATCGCGCCTCCTTGATGTCGGTCTATGAGCGCTACGGCCGCGCGTTGCACAGCGAGTACGCTTTGACGTATGTCACGTCGTTGGCTCTGCGCGATGGGGTCAACCGTTCACTATCGGTAGCTTTGGCCAGTCCCGGGCTGACAGCCTCGGCGAGCGCCAAGTACAACCCCGGGGGGCTCGTGCCGGAAGTGGCCGGCGCGAATAGCTGGAGCTGGTTCTTCGTTCTCTTCGGTGCATTGGTTGTGCTGCTTCTTGCGCCGGGGCTGATCGGGCGCGGGATACGGGCTGCGCGTGGCAGTCACACGCCGGAGCCGAGGATTAGACTAGCCGACCCACCGAAGCCGCGCGTTCGAGTGCGCTAGGAAGACGCAACCTCAGATCGGCGCCGGTCTTTGTCCTTCTCACTCTCGCCTCTCCAAGGGGAGTTGGAGAGTGAGGTCTATGTCACTAATCGGCGAATGCGGGCTCTTCGGGCCGCCGAGGACGGCAGCCCGAGCTACTATGTCCGCTCCGTACACCGGCCGTGTATGATCGACCGCGTCCGGCTTGAGTCACTGCAGAAACCGAAGAACGACCAGTTTATCCGTCCCCGACTCGGCGCCCCATACTTCGCCGGGCCGGCCCAATAGCTGACGCACCGCCGCGCCAGCACTCGGGAGAGCAAAGACCTCGAAGGTCTCCGACAGGGGATCGAAGCGAACGAGCGCATTCGATCCAAAATCGCTCAGCCAGACCTGGTCCCGCTCATCGACATACACGGCGTATGGGCTCGGACCGTCACCCGGAAGCCTCCACTCACGCCACGTCCCGCCGGCGGGATCGTACATGGCCAACTGACCGGCGTCCCATTCACTGACCCACAACCGCCCCTGCGAGTCGGACCACACCCGCCGCGCCCCCTGCCCGGCCGTCGGTGGCTCGAGGACAGTCACGCTGTTAGTCGCCCGGTCGATGCGGCCCAAGTAACTCCCGGCGAGCGAGGCGTAGTACACCCCACCCTCCGGCGTGACGGCAATCCCGTACGGTCCGCGCCCTCCAGGCGCATCGAAGACCTCCACCCTCCCCTCATTCGGATCCAGCCGACCGTAGATCCCTGATTGGCCGGTGAACCATAGCACTCCGCTAGTATCGAAGGCGGCGGTGTTCAAGTTGGCGTAGCCGCTCCCTTGCGGCAGCGGGAACGTGTCGACCCCCTGCGTCACCGGGTCTACGCGAACGATGGCGTTGAGGCCTCCATCGGTAACCCAAGGCGCGCCGTCCGGCCCGACGATAACACCGTGCGGGGACGATCCCGGGCCAAGTGGGATCTGGATCGTGGAACCGGTCGAAGGATCGAGAAGTCCGAGCGCGCCAGCAGACTGCGCGGTGTACCAGACCGTCCCATCCGGTGCCGGGGCCACGTCATGTGGATGCGAACCACTCGGGAGCAGGTACTCGACGATCTCGGGGAGCCGCGTAACCGGCCCGGTCGGCTCGGTCGCCCCGCTTGAGGTGGCGGCATTGCCGACCGATTGAGTAGAGGCTTGTACCGAGGGCGGAGTGGCGGTCGATGACGCCAAGCTGTCCGGCGTTGGCGCGTCATTCGCAGGCAGTGGAATCAGGCCACGGCAACCCGCGAGAGCCAGCGCCACACACAAGGTGAGCATGAAACGTGTTCGTGTCATATGCGCGTTGCCCATGGCCCTCCTCCCGTGTGTGCGCCCGAGACCGAGCCTCCCGACCGCGCCTGCCGAAAGTCACCCGAGATTGTCCGATTATAATGGGCACCAAGTTGAGCTTTCAGACAAGCCTCTTGCGAGGCGGTGGGCGCGCTGACGAGCCGGGCCTCTAAGAAAGGACGATGAGCATGTCAACCGATTTCAAGGGCTACTTGTTGTCCGAGTTCGTCGAAGACTATGAGCAGGGTCAGTTGACCCGGCGTCAGGCGCTCAAACTCCTGGCTGGGGTGACCGGCAGCCTGGCGCTTGCCGATGTGCTTCTTGTAGGCTGCACACCTGAAACCCCGCCGGTCCCCACGATGACCCTCGAGATCCCTTCCACGGCCGCGGTGACCTCGACTACTCCCACCGCCTCTCAGCCGACCGCTTCCGCGGCCGGCACATACGAGCCTCTGTCCGCCAGCGACATTGAATTCCCCGGCGATGGGGCGACGCTCCTCGGTCATCTCGCACGGCCTTCCGGCGCCGAACGCCGGCCGGCCGTGCTCGTTTGCCACGAGAATCGCGGGCTGACCGAGCACATCAAGGATGTCGCCCGGCGCCTTGCCTCTGCCGGGTACGTCGGCCTGGCAGTTGACCTGCTCTCCCGCACCGGTGGGACGAGCGCGGTGAGTGACCCAGCCGATGTGCCGGGGATCCTGGGGAACACACCCCCGGAGCAGTTTCTATCAGACTTCGTCAGCGCTTGGCGCTGGCTGCAGGATCAAGCCTATGTCCTGACGGACGGTGTAGGCATGGTCGGCTTCTGTTTCGGCGGGGGTGTGACCTGGCGCGTCGCCATCGGGCTGGCCGACGTGCGCGCGGCGGTGCCATTCTACGGCCCGCATCCCGATCCGTCAGAGGTCGGCGCGATCCAGGGGGCCGTGCTGGCGATCTACGCCGGGAACGATGAGCGGATCAACCAGAGCATTCCGGCGATCGAAGCCGCAATGCAGGCGTCCGGCAAGATCTACGAGAAAGCCATTTACCCCGGCGTGGATCATGCATTCCACAACGACACTGGATCTCGCTACAACGCCGAGGCGGCAACCGACGCCTGGGCCCGCACCCTGGACTGGTTTAGGAAGTACCTCGGCTAGCCCCCTCGCCCCTCCATTGAGTTCAAGAGTCGCGGAGCGATGCCCATTGACGGGACATCGCTTCCCCTGATTTTGCTTCATGACAGGCTTACGGCCTGGTCTTGGCTCGGACTCACTGAGGTGAAGACCGTCGTGCGGCCAACCCCTTGACTCTCCTGTCGCTGGAGGTTGTATCCTGTGTTCTGAAGGCGGAAGGAGACACAAACCGGCGTGTTCAAGATCGGCGATTTCTCCAAGCTCTGCCAGGTACCCGTGAAGACCCTGCGCTACTACGACGAGATCGGCCTGCTTCGGCCAGCGAAGGTCGACAGCCTCACAGGCTACCGATCCTACAATCTGGACCAGCTCCCGCGCCTCAACATGCTGTTGGCACTGCGGGATCTTGGGTTCACGCTCGGGCAGGTGGCCACGCTCATGGAAGAGCGCGTCAGCGTCGAGCAGGTGCGGGGAATGCTCCGGATGAAGAGGACCGAGATCGAGGCTCGCCTTGAGGAAAAAGAGGCGCGCCTCTCCAAGGTGGAACACCGTCTGAACCTGATCGAGAAGGAGGGAAGGATGCCTGCTTACGAAGTGGTGATCAAGAAGGCAGAACCGACGCGGGTGGCGGCCGTCCGCGGGGTGGTCGAGAACTACGGCAGCGTGCACGTTCTATTCGACGAGTTGTTTGCTACGCTCGCCCAACACGACCTCGCTCCAGCAGGACCGACGTTGGCCATTTACTACGACGAAGAGTACAAAGAGCGTGACGTCGATGTCGAGGCAGCGGTGCCCGTTACAGCCGGGGATCTCCCCCAAGCCGGCCGCGTGCGTATCCGTGACTTACCCGGCCATGCCAAAATGGCCTCGCTTGTCCGGCCGGGCCCTTATGACGACTTCTCCCCGGCCTACCGCGACCTGATGAGTTGGGTTGAGTCAAATGGCTATCGGATCGCCGGCCCCAACCGTGAGATCTATCTGCGCGGACCGTCGGACAACGTTCCCCCGGACACCTACTTGACCGAGATCCAGTTTCCGATCGTGAAGGCCTAGTGCCAAGGTCCATTCAAGCCACGCAGCACCGAAGAGCCGGGCCCGGACGCGGGCCTGGCTCTCGCCACCCAGCTGGCCGCACCAGCTGGTGACGGGCATCAGCGTAACCGTCCGCCTGGTTCCCGGCGGGGACTCGGTACAGCCATGTCTCCGTTAACTCCCCCGGCTTCCATCTACGTGCCTGAACTGTTTCCGCGGAATACCTACGCCGGCCCGGCCGCTAGGAACGGCGACCGGGCGACCCGCCTGCTTGGTAGGACGATCTACTCAATATGGGAGACCGAAGATCAGCCGTCAGGAGAGCCGTGTTTGTGAAGCTGGTCGGCGAGATCGAGGATGACATCTTTGAGCGCAAGTTTCTCTCGCCACTCCGCCGGGATGCCGGCATAGCCGAAGTATGTGCCGGCCAGTTGGCCGTAGACGGCGCCGGTCGTGTCGGCGTCATCGCCAAGATTGACGGCGAGCAGTGCGCCAGAGCGGAAATCGTCAGACTTGTGGAACGCCCAGAGCGCGGCTTGAAGAGACTCGACGACGTATCCGCCGGCCTCGATCTCGGCAGGCTGAAGAGACTTGAACGAGCCGGCGGCAACTTCGGCTACCTTGGGGCTGAGCGGCGCCTCGTCCCATAACCCGGGGACGGGGGAGAATCCGTCGGCGAGCACTTCGTCTTTGCTGCGTCCTTCGAGCGCACCCAGGATCAAGCCGGCAAAGTACCTGCATGCATCGACCGCATCGGGGGCGCCGTGAGTTGTGCGGGAGCTGTCGGCGGCGCGAGCGATGGCCTCGCGCGGGTCCGAGGCAAAGAACAGCGGAACAGGAGCCAGGCGCATCAACGAACCGTTCCCGGCCGTGTCCGGCGCAGTAGGGCCGCTATATGGGTTCCGGGATGTCTCATACTTCGCCAGTGCAGCGCGCACGGTATTGCCGACATCGAAACGGGCGCCGGTGCTGCTCATGTAGCCTTCGCGCAGCCATCGCAGATAGCGCTCGATCTGATCCGTCGGATCGAATCCGCCGGTCTCGACCAAGCTAGCGGCCAGGCAGAGCGCCATCGACGTGTCATCCGTCCACTGGCCCGGCTGCAGATGGAATGGGCCCCCGCCGACCATGTCGTCGATCGGGGTGAAGGTCCCTTGAGGTTTGAACTCGAGAGTCGTTCCGAGTGCGTCTCCGGCCGCCAGGCCGAGCATCGCGCCGCGGAACCGGTCTTTGGTAAGCGTGACAGGACCTCCTGGTTGATCCAGACCGCGATCCTCTTCAATCATACCGCAGGTGGGAAGTTAGGCCGGGTGAACGAGGACTGCCTGCCTGCACCTGTGGCGCAGGCACAGGTGGGCAGGCGGGATGAACTCCGTCGAAGGATACACCTGCCTGCCCAGGCCGCCCTTGTAGAGCACAAGGGCAAGCGGGCCAGGGAGCGGAGTGAGGCTCGGAGAGCCAAACCCCTCGACATAGCTCGGGATAAACTCCGTCGAAGGACCCCCCAGCCGCTCCTCCAACCTCACCCCCCCGCATATGTCCATGGTCGAGGAAGACCGGGGCCGGCAGGACGCCGGCCCGAGACAATTCACTGGACTTCCCTTCCCTGCCCTCCCTGGCCCATCCGGCAAGTGGAGGAGGCGCAGGCGGATCGGATCCGGCGGTTGGCGCCGGCCGGTTCGTCAAGCCTCTACAGGCTCGGCCACCAGCCTCGCCTTGATGTTTCCGATCAGGCCCAAGATGCTCCGGGCAAGGGGCTGAGTCTTCCCCCCCTGCAAAAGGGGATCACCCCGGTTGATGGAGGTCATCACCGCTTGCCGGTCGAACGGGATCTCGGCGGCGACCTCCAGCTTGAGGTGATCGGCAATCTGCCGAGCGGTGATCGAGTCTTTGCGATCGACGCTGTTCAACACCAGACAGATCCTCTCCTTCGAGAAACCGAATTCCTGCAGCAAGCTGTAGAACTTGCCGGTGTTCTTAATGGATGACATGTCCGGCGCCATGACCGCCACAAGGATGTCGGCGATCTCAATGATGGCGGCCGTATGTTCGTCGAGGCCGGTTGCGGTGTCCACTAAGACGTAGGTAAAGCGGGACAACAAGTATTCGATCACTTTGCGCATCGCCTCCACGGAGACGTTCTGCGCTTCCTCAAGCGTAGCCGGCGCAGCGAGCACTTTGAGACCGCCGGGGTGTGTCGCCAGCACATCGGAGACGATCTGCGAGTCCAGCTCATCGGCAAACGGCGCCAGATCTGCCATCGAGGTCTTGTGCGGCAGGTTGAGGAACAGGGCGACATCGCCGAACTTGAGATCGGCGTCGACGAGCAGCGTCGGCGTGTCTTCGGTGTGAAGCTTGAGCGCCAGGTTGGTCGCCAGCAGCGTGCATCCGACTCCACCCTTGGCACTGCATACTGCAATGAGTTTCCCGCGTTCGCTTGGGGCATCAGGGAATGGACCTTCAGGCAAGAAGAGCGGCCCGGTCACCGCTTTCCTTCTTTCGCGGCGTTCCCACGCCCGGCGGATCGTCGAGGCGAGCTTCTCACCGGAGGGCGGCATGATTAGCACGTCCCTGATTCCGGCGTTCATGGCACGCTTCATTATCCCGACGTCGCTTTCGATGGAGAGCAACACAAGCTCGGCCAGTGGCCGCTTTTCGAGGATGGCAGCTGCGGTCGAGATGCCGTCATTGTCGGGGAGCTCGATATCGATCAGCACAACTTCCGGGTCCATGTCCTCGAGGCGCTGGAGCGCCTCCTGGCTGGAGTTGGCCGTGGCCTCGAGCCGGATGTCCGGCTCGAACTGGATCATCCGGGTGATGAATTCCAGAGTTGCGCTGTGGCTGTCGACGACGAAGACGCGGATTTCGCTCATGACCCCAGACTCCCAGCGGCGCGGCTTGACCTGGCAACCGTATCAAGAACAGCCGCTCTCACGGCGCCTCGTTCGGTCCTTTCGAGGCCGACAATCTCAGGCTAGGGTGCCCTTTTCAGTCTTCCCCCGCTCCGACCGTCGCCACGCCTGGTCCTGCCCACCCAACTGCCGGGATCAAGCGGTAGGACCCACCCCCGGAGGTTCGCCGATCACACGGTCACCCCGGTGCATGGAGAGCCGCGACGATACGGGTCGGCCGGTCGTCCCCCCTGTGCAGGACCAATGAGATTTGAGGCCAGGAAGGAGTAAACACGGACGCATGCAGGTCGGACGATGGACCTTCTGTGATTATCCCAGGACCAAGGGTACGAGGACCATACGATTTCCTTACAATATTTCCACAGAAACAGGACAATAGAGGCCCGGGTACCGGACTTCTATCCGAATGTCGCGTTTCCTCATCAAGCCCCTCACTCGCCGGCTCCCCTCAGGTCCCTGTCTGGCGGGTAAGGCCGGCACAGTGTCGGCGCCTTGGTGAATGAAGAGGACCTTTGAGCCTCCTTTCTCCAGACCCACTACGACGCCGCCCCGAGGGCCTGACTGTCTCTGGCCCCGTCAAGAGAGCCCGGGCCGGGTGGTAAGACAGGAGAGATCCCGGACAAGAGAGCTCGTACCGGCATGCTCGGAGCGCTGATCATCCCGCCTCAGCCCTCGGAACGCGGGCGACGGATCTGACGCACAAAAGGGTGTTGACAGGATAGCAAGGGCAGGCTGCTGCCACCGCTTCAGATGGGCTCAGCATCCGCTTATCAGTCGCCCATCGTCGACTCGAATCCCTGCCGTGCTCCACACACAAACCTTGCTAGAATAGCGATCAACCGAGCCATGGCGGCTGGATAGCCTCAAGATACTCCCTAGAGTACACTTGCCGACTTAGCCGCTGTGCCCGGCGAGAGGTCCCGCCCTCGAGCGGATCCTTTCCCTCTCTATCGCCGGCTCTCAGGAGCCCTGGCCCATGGCCATTGTCGCCGGTCAGAAAATCGGCCCATACGTCATCCAGAAGAAACTCGGTGAGGGCGGCATGGGCACGGTCTACCAGGCCGAACAACCCTCGATTCATCGGTTGGTCGTGATCAAAGTCCTCATCACGGGCCTGGCTCGCGATCGGGATATGCTCGATCGCTTCCGACGCGAAGTCGACATGCTGGCGCAACTCGAACATCCGCATGTGCTGCCGGTCTACGACTTCGGCGAGGTCGAAGGTGAACCGTATATCGTCATGCGCCACGTGGGAGGCGGCTCACTCCTCGACCGCCTCCAAGCGCGGTTGTTGACGCGTGAAGAGTTGTTGCGCGTCTTCGATGAAGTCGCCAGCGCGCTGGACTATGCCCACGAGCGAGACATCATCCATCGCGATCTCAAGCCGGCGAACATCTTGCTGGATGAACGCGGCTATGCCTACCTGGCGGACTTCGGGTTGGCCAAAACGATGCAAGGCTCGCGCGATCTGACGGAGACGGGTCACGTGCTCGGTACTCCGGCCTATATGTCTCCCGAACAGGCGCGCGGAGAGAAACTTGACAAGCGCAGCGACGTCTACTCCTTCGCCGTGATGTTATACGAGGCGCTGAGCGGGAAGCTGCCTTTCGAGGCGACGACCCCGATGGCTTTCCTCATGAAGCAGATCACAGATCCGCCTCGATCGATCTTGACGGTGGCCCCCGATCTTCCGCCGGCGGTCGACGCCGTTTTCACGCGAGCTTTGGCCAAGGAGCGCGACGGCCGTCCCGACCGTGCCGGCGATTTGATGGCTGACCTCCGAGCCGCGCTCGGCGGAGCAGCTGGCGCGGGCGCGGCCGTCGGGGCGCTCGTTGGGCAGCCGGCTTCGGCCCGCCCATCAGCCCGCGGCTCTTCCCTCCCGGCCCCTTCCTTGGCACGCCCCGCCACGCGTTGGGCGATCCCCGCTGTGCTAGGCCTCGGGGCGATCTTGATCCTGGTGATCGGGTCGGTGGTCGTGGCAGGCTACATTTTTCGCGACCGGTTTTTCGGACCGACAGTCTCAACATATGTGGTGGGCGCCTCGCCCAGGGCGCTTCTCTCCGCCGACGACTCGGTTTGGGTCGCCAACGTCCTCGACGGTACGCTGACACAGCTTGAGGCCCAGGGTTGCGAAGGGTCGCCGGAT
>Ga0299915_10002249_pt1 | contig 14122 bp, 12 predicted proteins | sample RVTome_13_FD_200263 | JGI IMG/M metagenome (GOLD analysis project Ga0299915, IMG submission 200263) | Soil microbial communities from uranium-contaminated site in the Upper Colorado River Basin, Wyoming, United States - RVT92D227 (version 2) ...
AGAATGTGGCGCCAATGGCGCAGACTTACGCTCAGGTTGTAGCTGGGGGAGAGAGCCTTAGCAACACAATTATTGCCGGGGTGACTCCAAAATCCGAAGTGGTGGACAACTATGCCATGGCACAGGGGAGCTTCATAACCGACTTCGATTATGGAGCGAGGTCGAGGGTAGCTGTCCTGGGAAGCGAGGTGGCAAATACCCTTTTTGGCGAGATGGACCCTACTGGTCAGAGCTTGAGGATTGGTGGGCGTCAATTCCAGGTCAGCGGTGTACTGGAAAGCCGGGGGACGGGATTTGGATTTGAAGACATGAGGGTCTATATTCCTTTATCCACCTTCTATACCACTCTGACAACCTCACAGGTGGGTAGCCGCGGAAACAGTGTTAACATGATCAGCGTCCAGGCAAAGAGCAGCGACGAGGTGGAGTCGGCCGAGCAGGAGATCACCGATATCTTGAGGGTCCGCCATGGCCTCAGGGAGGGCGAAGACGATGACTTCAGAGTTCTCAACATGGCGTCTGTGGCAACCCAGGTCACTCAAGTGCTGGGAATACTCCAGCTCGTCCTTGCCGGCATAGCTGGTATATCCTTGCTTGTCGGCGGCATCGGGATTATGAATATCATGCTGGTTTCGGTGACCGAGCGTATCAGAGAGATCGGTCTGCGCAAGGCAGTAGGGGCCAAGCGTCGAGATATTCTGCTTCAATTTCTCATTGAAGCTGCTACACTGGGGCTCTGTGGTGGTGCTCTGGGGATAGTAGTGGGGTGGCTTATAGTTAAAATCATGTCTGTCATAGCGACAAATGCTGGTTTCTCCTTTGCTGCTAAGCTTTCCGGCGATGCTATTGCCCTGGCGGTAGGTGTCGCAATTTTTATCGGACTTGTTTCCGGGTTGTACCCGGCCATCCGGGCGGCACAACTCGACCCCATCGAGTCCTTGCGTCACGAATAAACTACTTCCCTTGAATCAAGGACAAGAATTCACTGCGAGTTGCTACCTTGCTTCGGAAATTGCCCCTCACCGAGGAGGTTATCACAGTTGTTCCGGGCTTCTTTATCCCGCGCATAACCATGCATAAGTGCTCAGCCTGGATAACCACAGCTACCCCGGCGGGTTGAAGCGCTTCAAAGATGGCGTCGGCAACTTGCTGGGTCATCCTTTCCTGAAGCTGAGGCCGCCTGGCGCAGATTTCCACCACCCTGGCCAGCTTGCTTACCCCTACCACTCTACCGCCAGGGCTGGGGATATAACCGACATGAGCTACGCCGTAGAAGGGCAGGAGATGGTGTTCGCACATGGAATAGAAGGGGATACCCCTCAGGATCACCATCTCTTCATATCCCTCCTCGAAGTCCACCACCAGTTCGGCTTTAGGGTCGGCATCCAGACCGGAGAAGAGCTCGGCATACATCTCAGCCACTCTCCTTGGCGTACCCTTTACGCCCTCTCTGAGGGGATCCTCACCAATAGCTTCGATTATGGCGACCATTGCCTGTTTGATTCTGTTTTGATTAACCATCTAAACCCCCCTCTTTACGAAGTGTACGCTGTCTTTATCTATGCTAGCATAGAAATCTGAACCGAGGTAAAGGAGCGGCTTCAGCCTATCCGGGTTGAGAACCTCCGCCGGAGTAAATGCTTCCTCGAGGAAATGCACAGCTACAATCTCACCGACTATCCAGATGTGGTCGCCGTAGGGCTTACTATCCAGAAGCCTGCATTCATAGGCAGCATAAGCATCTCCTAAGATAGGTGCCGTGGTCTTCAAAGATTTCTCTTTCTTGATATTGAATCTCTCGAATTTATCAATCTGCTGCCCGGAAGTGCCGCCAACGGCTGCGGCCAGGGAGGCTTTATCTGAAGGAATGAAGTTAATACCGAACTCGTGGCTTTCTGTGATGAGCTGATAGGTGAACCTCTTAGACGTGACCGCCACGCCATAGATGGGCGGCCTGAAAGAAATTGAGCTGTGCCAGGCGGCAGTCATGGCATCATCTTTGCCCCGGGCACTAGCAGTAACTATAACTGCCACCTTCGGATAGTGCTGGCTGTATTTCCCTATGTCCTCGGTAACGATTCTTGACATAATATTCAGCTCCCTCTAATTGGCCAAATTCCAAACACTAATTTCTAAACTCTGAACAAATCCGAATATCACAGCCCATTTATCAAAATCCAAATGTCAAAACCGAAATGACAATTGAAATCCAAATACTTAAATGCCGAAACTACCTCCTTCTGTCATTTGAGTTCTGGTCTTGATTTGGCATTTGGGCTTTGTCATTTGACATTGTCGTAGACTAGGTGCTTGGGATTTAGGACTTATCCTGTCGGTAATTTCAGAACTTCCTCAACTGCCGCCAGCTCGGCAGGCAGCTCCATGGGCGCCCGGGCATATCTTGCTGGCACACCCGGGTCTTTCAGGCCGGTGCCGGTGATGATACAGACTACACGCTTGCCCGAAAAGTCATTCCTTTTGGCCAGCTTAATAAGCCCGGCCAGGGAAGCTGCTGAGGCCGGCTCACCGAAGATACCTTCTTTGATTGCCATCAATCTATAAGCATTCATAATCTCGTCATCAGTAACACAGTCAATAGCGCCTCCTGACTCGTCTCGGGCAGCTACGGCCTTCTGCCAGCTAGCGGGATTGCCAATGCGAATCGCTGTGGCGATGGTCTTGGGTCGTTTGATGACCTTGTCTAGCACTATGGGGGCGGCGCCGGCAGCCTGAAAGCCCATCATTTTGGGAGTGTGCCTGGACTTGCCGGCACGGTGGTATTCCACGAACCCCTTCCAGTAGGCGGTGATGTTGCCAGCATTGCCTACAGGGATGAAGAGATAATCGGGAGCATCCCCCAGGTCGTCTATAATCTCAAAAGCTGCCGTCTTCTGGCCTTCGATGCGATGAGGATTCAGTGAGTTTACCAGGGTGACGGGGTATTTCTGGGTCAAGGCACGTACTATCTGAAGCGCCTGGTCGAAATTGCCTTTTACGCCTATAATCTGGGCGTCGTAAACAAGGGCCTGGGCAAGCTTGCCCGTGGCTATCTTCCCTTTGGGAATAATGACAATAGTCTTGAGTCCGAATCTAGCGCCATAAGCAGCTGCGGAAGCACTGGTGTTGCCTGTGGAGGCACAAATGATGCTCTGGCCACTGCTTTCCACTGCCTTTGCCACCGCCACCACCATGCCCCGGTCTTTGAAGGAGCCGGTGGGGTTACAGCCTTCGAGCTTAAAATAGAGTTCACCACAGCCAAGTTCTCTCTCTAGAATGCGTGACCTCACTAAGGGGGTATCACCTTCTCCGAGCGTAATCAGAGGCGTAGCCTGGGTAATTGGCAGGAAATTACGATATCTCTTTAGGACCCCTGGCTTCATTCCTCAACTCTGATGAAGTTGCTAACCTCGTTAACCTCTGGCAGCTGCTTTAGTTGCTTGAGGGCCTTTTGCATCGCCTTTTCCCTGGCGGGATAGGTCATAATGACGATTATGGCGGTCTGCGTGGCTAAGCTGCTTTCTTTCTGAATTACGGACGAGATGCTTATGGAATTGTCACCCAGGACTTTGGAAATTTGAGATAAAACGCCAGGGCGGTCAGACGCATTCAGCCTGAGGTAGTACCGTGTCTTCAACTCGGACATAGGCCTGACGCTCACCCTCCGGTTCAGCCTCAGCTCCGGGACACTGTCTACGCCGCGACAGATATTCTTGGCTATCGCCAGCACATCAGCCACAACAGCGCTGGAAGCTCTGAGTGCTCCAGCCCCTTCCCCATAGAAGACCAGTTTGCCAGCCAGGTCGGTCTCCACTTCTATGGCATTGTAAACCCCGTCTACTTTGGCTAACTGGGAGTCCTGGGGAACAAAAACCGGATGAACTCTCATCTCCACTTTGTCATCATCTCTCTTGGCAATGGCCAGAAGTTTTATGGCATAGCCAAATTCTCTGGCATACAGAAAATCTCGAGCGGCAATACTTGATATGCCTTCGCGGTATACATCTTGAGGGGTAAACTTAGTGCCAAAGGCCAGGTTGGATAGAATGACCAGCTTATAAGCAGCGTCTGTCCCCTCTATGTCATTAGCTGGATCGGCTTCGGCATAGCCTAGTTTCTGGGCTTGCTTCAAGGTCGCGGCAAAATCCAGTCCCTCCTGGGCCATCCGTGTCAGAATATAGTTAGTGGTGCCGTTAAGGATGGCATGGATGGCCGAGATTCTATTGGCGGCCAGGTCTTGTTGAAAAGGGGAAATGAGCGGTATGCCGCTGCCTACGCTTGCCTCATAGCGGAGGTCAACATTGTGCTTCCTGGCCAGAGAAAATAGCTGATATCCGTGCTTTGCTATTACTTCTTTGTTGGCCGTAACCACGTGCTTTCCGTTGGCAAGGGCTTGCTTTATGTATTTTGTGGACGGCTGTTCTCCCCCGATGAGTTCGATTACTACGTCTACTTCAGGGTGAGAGAGGACTTCTTCAGGGCGGCTGGTCAACAGGGCGGGACTGAGCTTTGCTGAGCGTCGTTTCTTCACATCGCGAACCAGCACTTTCTTCAGAATCAGGGGAAGCCCTGCTTGCTCAGCCAGATTATCTGCTTTGGTGGCTAGAACTTCAACCACACCACCGCCCACAGTCCCTAAACCCAGTAAGCCGACGCCGATAGCCTTCTTCATTATGCGTTTCTTCTCTTGAAGACCTCGTCGATAGCCCACGCTGTCTTATCTTCATCCAGGCGGTTTTCGATTGTGCTATTCTTTTTCCATGCCTCAAGCCAGTCGTCATAACGCTTGCCTTTCAGTTCCTCCCTGAGTTGTTCGTCAAGCTGACGGTCACCCCTATCCATGACTTTGACTATCCAATAGCCGCCAGTGGTTTGAACCGACTCATCCTTAACTGGCTCGCTTACCTGGTTGAGAGTGATGTTGAAGGCAACCTGGTCAAAGGCAGTGCTGCCCATATCCCCTCGTTTCAATCCATCAAGCCTACCACCTGTGGTGTTGCTTGCATGCTGGGAATAATTCCCGGCTAAAGCACTGAAGTTTCCGCCGGCTGCCAATTCCACTTTGACTCGCGCTGCTTCGGATTCGCTGCCCAGCAGCATAACTAGCGCGTCTATCGTCTCATTTTGCGCATTGGTAACCTCTATAAGCCAGTAACCGATATTCTTAGTTGCGTTTCCGTCATAAATCGGCTGGCTTATCTCGCCGGCCATAAGGTTAAAAGCAGCATTGGCAATCGAAGTATTAGGCATGAGCTCCTTGGGCAGCCAACCCAAATCGTGTTCAACCGATGAATTACACGAGAACTCCTCGGCCAAAGCGGTGAAGTTGCCACCGGCTTCGATTCTGGCCATCACTTCGTCAGCCACCTCCTGGCTCTCTAGAAGCATCACTAGTGCGTGAGCTTGCTCCATTGTGGCATTCACCCCGGGATCAAAGTGTTCCCCAACCTTCTCCTGTAGTAACGTAGCGCGGATCAAATCTCGATATATCTTGTCATCGGATAACTCACGTTCCTTAAGCTCCGCGTTTATCTCGTCAGCGGTAACTTCAATGCCCAGCTCTTCTTTAGCTGCTTGTCTAAGTGATTCAGCATTGATAATCGTATTGGCAGCCATACCGGCAAAATAATCGCCGTAATAATAGAGCTCCGTGGAATTCACGCCTGTAGTGTAAACATCGAGCATATCTACGAAGTATTCCATGTTAAACGGGACGTCGTTTACCTCGATCACAACCTGGCGCAAGGGATCGTTCTTATAGTCTTTATAGAACCCATAGCCGATCCAGCTCGAAATGCCAACCAGGAAAACAACGGCAGCGATTATCACGATTCGACGTATTTTCATCTGGCGCTGCCATTTGGAAAGCTGGCGCTTGGTGGGGACTTGCTCGGGTGTAGTCTTTTTCTGTTTCTTAGCCAAGGGTCACAACCTCTCTATCTACAAAATTTTGCTTGTTGCGGCCACTATGATAACATATAAATAGAAGTCATAGCGACGGGGTGTAGCGCAGCCTGGTAGCGCACCTGAATGGGGTTCAGGTGGTCGGTGGTTCAAATCCACTCACCCCGATGTTAAATTCTCTAGTGACTTGACCAACGGGCGCATTCAATACCGTTCTTTCACACAAAAGTCAGAATTGTGACCATAGACTGGATGGTAGAGAAGCTGCTTACACTCCTTCGCGGTTTGGCAAATATCCCCGCCCAGCAAGAATGGAGCTATGGAGACGTGGCTAACTTCCCTCTTTGTTGTGGGCTATTGAGTTGCGTAGGCTCGCCAAGAATGTGCAGTGGGGCTGGTCAAATCTCGTGGACAGGAGAGCACTATGCCGGCCGCCGAGTGTATTATCAGGGAATTGTGGATGTGGCGGACGTGATATAATGGAAGCACCATTGAATCTTGTCGATGGCATAGTCTCTAAGTTGAGACTGGAAGACTCAGACGAATAGGAGGAGCAACATGATTAGAGAGAGGTGGCAGATTCTATTAAGCATAGTAGTGGTTGGGCTGTTTTGTCTGGTGGGTTGCGCAGGGGCGAGTCCAGCCCAGAGCCCCATACAGGAGCTGGACGTACTGCTGTTGGCTGAAGGCCTCACAGAGGAGTCAGACTCACTAGGTCTTGCTGAAAGCGCGACGGAAGGGTCAGACCTGGTGGCCCTGGCTGACAGCGCCATGGGTGAGATCGACGTGCCGGTTCTAGCAGGGAATGTCACGGAGGAGCGAGACCCGGCCATTCTGGTGCACCGCAGGATTCAGCGACTTGAAATGGTTTTGCAGAGACTTGATGTGATGATAGAGCGAGGTCAGATCGCTGAGGAGGAGAAAGCACAAATCCTGGAGCGTGTAACGATGAGGTTGGAGGGCAGCCTCAGTGATGAAGAGAAGGCGCAGATCCTGGCACGGGTGGAGGCTAGGATTGACAGTGTGATAGAGCGGGGTAGGCTGGCTGAGGAGAGAAAGGCAGAGATTCTTGCGCGAGCTGAGGAGGCAACTGCTAAGGCAGTAGAGGAAGGCCGGTTAAGTGAAGAACGCAGGGCTGAGATCTTGGCGCAGATTGAGGCCAGGATTGACGCGGTGATAGAGCGAGGTCAGATAGCTGAGGAGGAGAAGGCGCAAATCCTGGAGCGTGTCGCACTGAGGTTGGAGGCCAGCCTCAGTGAGGAGGAGAAGGCACAGATCTTGGCGCGAGTGGAGGCTGGGATTGAGAGAGCGATTGAGCAGGGGAAGCTTGCTGAGCAGCGCAAGACTGAAATTCTGGATGATGTTGAGGCTCGACTGGACGAACTGGTGGCTCAGGGTCTTATCACCACAGAGCAGAAGGACCTCATCCTCCAGCGGTTGATGAGTTAGAAAAAGCACCCAACTTGCAGCCTGCGCTCAGGAGATAAGGGCGAAGTACTTAGGTACCCCTGTTCCTTTCAGAGATACAGTATTGGGACTCGGAACTCGTTGCCTTACCATGTCTCGCCGGTAGCTTCCTGTCAGAGTCACCAATAAGCACACGAGGGCTGCAGACGCCAGAGATTCTGACATATTGTGACTGCCCAGGTGCATAGTACATCTTTGACACGGCAACCTGTTGATAGTCCCTTCACCAGTGATACAATAATGCTTCAGGGCTCGTGCATATGAAAAGACTTAGCACCTTCCTAATTGCGGTAGCGTTAATTGCGGGGATGGTAGGCTGTGCTCCTCGTCCTATTGAAATACGGGACTGGTACGATTTGCACGCCGTTAGAGACAACCTGGGGGGCAGTTACATTCTGATGAACGACCTCGATTCTACCACTGCCGGTTATACAGAACTGGCGAGTGAGACAGCTAATAGCGGAAGGGGGTGGGGGCCAATTGGAACCGTCGATGATGGGTTTACCGGAAATTTCAACGGTCAGGGATAGGAGATAAGGGACTTGTTTATCAACCGCCCTGACGAAGATTATGTGGGACTTTTCACTCATATTTCCTGGATACGCTACATCGATAACGTCGGGGTCGTTGAGAATGTCGGGGTGGGCAACGCTGACGTGACCGGCTTTGCGCAGGTTGGTGCTCTGGTCGGACATAATGCGGGCATTGTGAACAATTCGTATTCCAGTGGAAGTGTGACTGGCGAGGAGCGTGTCGGCGGTCTGGTGGGATGGAATCAGGCTATTCTGAGTAACTCCTATTCCAGCTGTAGCGTGACTGGCCATTCGGCTGTCGGCGGTCTCACAGGTGATAATTGGTATTACAGGGGCATTGTGAGCAACTCCTGTTCCACCGGCAGCGTGACCGGCCCTACACGTGTCGGCGGTTTGGTGGGAGTGAATTATTATGGCAACGTGACCCAGTCCTATTCCATTGGTAGGACGACTGGCTCTACGCAGGTTGGTGGTCTGGTGGGATACAACAAGGGCACCGTGAGCAACTCCTTCTGGGACATAGTAACCAGTGGAACAGCTACTTCGGCTGGAGGGACCGGGAAAACAACTGCAGAAATGAAGAGCATTGCCACTCTCTCAGGGGCAGGCTGGAACATAGGCGCAGTCGCCAGTCCGAGCACGGGCAATCCTTCATATATCTGGAATATCGTTGATGGACAGACCTATCCCTTCCTGAGCTGGGAGCTATGACAAGTGACAAGAGTCAGCATCTTCTTGACCATGGTAGCCTTGATTGTTGGAATGGTAGGCTGTGTTGGCGGTGACGGTGATGGTGGTGGCGAGTCTTGTACCCTCACCATCGACAGTACGGCTGGGGGTACAGTCGCAGTTGATGATGTAACCATCCCTGGAAAAGCGATGTTTACCTATGACACTGGCACGGCGGTTGGCCTGAGTGCCAGTCCAAGTGCTGGCTACCGATTTGTCGAATGGACTGGCGATGCGAGTAGCATTGCCGATATAGATGCTGCCTCAACCACTATCACCATGCAGGGGAACTACGAAATCGCCGCTAGCTTTGAAGCAATTCTGCATTCTACCTACAAGTTGATCTGCGACATTCCGGACGTGATTGTGGCTTGCGAAGATACAAGGATACCGGTGACCTTGAAGACCGATGAGTTAGGAGAACTGGGCTACGATGGCGTCCAGTTACATGTTAGAGTGTACCCACGTGCCGGAGATGTTACGATCAAGCTCTATTTCTGGTCGTTCAGCAACGAATTGTATTCAAACGAGTTTGACTTGCCGGCAGACTACAACCGGACCATCTACCCGCTTGTCTACTTCAGCGAACCAGGCGAATATACCTTCACTCTGAGTCTGGTTGAGGCTCCATATGGTGCCGTGATTGATGACATGACGGAGCATATAACTGTTAGCGTGGTGGAGGCGTAGGAGGCCGCTGCAGAAGTCTGATACCTAGTCCGAACTAGATTATTACCCGCAAACAAATATCCTGGAATCTCGGTACAGACATTCGTGGTGCGGACATTGTACCGTTATTCCAGAACCCAGCCTCACTAGTCCATAGCTACTAGCCCAAAAGGGTCATTGACACTTCGTTCGGTGCTGCTACAATGGCATCTGAAAGGGGATACGCATGAACAGGATTAGCAGTTTCTTGGTTGTGGCAGCGCTGATTGCGGGGATGGTAGGCTGTGTTTCCTCTCCTGCTCAGTACACTTGGTACGACCTCACCATATTCAGCACTGAAGGCGGAGAAATAACCGCCATTGGAGAGGGTACTTTCACCTGTGATGAAGGTGAGGTGGTCAACCTGGCTGCAACCCCAGTTAATGGCTACCGGTTTGTCAACTGGACTGGCGATGTGGACACCATTGGGAATATCGAGGCTGCCTCGACCACAATCACCATGAACGGAGACTACTCAGTCACCGCCAATTTTGAGGCTATTGGGGCAGAGCAGCACAGTCTGACCGTCTCCAGCAGTGCTGGGGGTTCGGTCACTACCCCGGGTCAAGGTACGTTCCCTTACGATCTGGGCACGACAGTCAGCCTGGTGGCCGCCCCGGCTACGGGCTATCGTTTTGTCAACTGGACTGGCGATGTGGACGCGATTGCCAATATCAATGCCGCTTCGACCACCATCGCTATGAACGGCGACTATTCAATCACCGCCGACTTTGAAGTGATTCCGGCTGTCCAGTACAGCCTGACCATCTCCGGCAGTGCGGGAGGTTCAGTCACTGCGCCGGGTCAAGGTACGTTCAGGTACGACGCCGGCGCGGTAGTCAGCCTGGTGGCCGCCCCGGCTACCGGCTATCGGTTTGTCAGCTGGACAGGGAATGTGGGCACCGTTGCCAATGTCAGTGCTGCCTCCACCACCACCACCATAAACGGGGACGGCTCCATCACGGCCAATTTCGAGCCGATTCCGAGGGTCCGGTACAACCTGACTATCACGAGTAGCAGCGGAGGGTGGGTAACCAGTCCTGGCATGGGGACCTTCAGCTACGACGCCGGCGTGGTGGTCAGCCTGGTGGCGAGCCCGACTTGTATCTACCAGTATCAGTTCGTCAACTGGACGGGTGATGTGGGCACCATTGCCAATACCAATGCTGCCTCAACCACCATCACCATGAACGGCAGCTACTCGATACGGGCCAACTTCATGGCGATTCCGCCCAGTCAGTACAGCCTGTCCGTTTCCAGCACTGCCGGGGGTTCGGTCACTACGCCGGGCGAAGGCACATTCATGTGCAGCGCCGGGGCAGTACTGAGTCTGGTGGCGGTCCCAGCTACGGGCTACCAGTTTGTCAACTGGACAGGAAATGTAGGCACTGTTGCCAATGTAAACGCTGCCTCGACCACCATCACTATGAACGGAGCCTACTCGATAACGGCTAACTTCGCGGCGATTCCGGGCGGTCAGTACAACCTGACCATCTCCAGCACTGCCGGAGGTTCAGTCACTACACCGGGCGAAGGCACGTTTACTCGCGACGCCGGCACAGTGGTCAGCTTGGTGGCGAGCGCGGCTAGCGGCTACCACTTTGTCAACTGGACGGGCGATGTGGGTACCATTGCCAATGTAAACGCTGCGTCAACCACTATCACCATGAACGGCGGCTACTCGGTAACGGCTGTTTTTGCGGAGGATTCACCGAGCCCTCCTGGAATAGGCTATACTGAGGCACAGGCTGAGGCACTGATAATCGTACTGGTCAATAACCAACGACAGCAGTTCGGCCTGCCTGCCCTCAGCGAAGACGCTCTCTTGGCCAGTCTGGCCAAGGAGCATAGTATCAGCATGGTTGTGAACAACTTCTTTGGCCATCAAAGGTATCCAGGGGAAAGGGATTTTACTTATGGCATGCTTCCCGGAGAAATACGAGGAGAGAATATAGCCATGATCCCTACCAGGCAGTATATTCCGGGTCCCTATCTCTCTCTGCAAGAAGTATGTGCGTGGGCAGTCTCACTTTGGATGAGTAGCCCAGGACACAGGGCAAACATACTGGATGCCCGTTTCACCAGGACGGGTGTGGGAGTTGCGTTTTCGGAAGGGGGAGACTACCTGTACATAACCCAGATGTTTGAGGGTAACTACTAGGGAGAGGGAGCACTAAGAAATGCAAACTTGCCTGCAAATCCTGGCAGGAATAATCAGAACGTGATGACAGGAGTTGCGGATATTTGATAATAGTGAAACCGGAAGCTGATCTCATTCAATGTTGGTAGAATCCTGGAAGTGAACCGTTTGGTGAAGAGGCCTGATATGGGAGCCGATTCCTGGAGATATTACTCCAAACATGACATAGTCTCCTATGACTCCAGATATCGCCAATGCCACGAAGATGAGGATCAGGAACAGTCTGAAAAGACAATGGAATTGCTAGGGAGACCGGAACAAAAAGGAGAACCGCAAGGTCAATCGCGTCTTATATTGGCGAAGTTACAAGAGGCTACGCCCGTAAAGGAAACAACACGCCAAATCGTACAGCGGTCAAGCCCTTCGAGCGTCAAGGGAAACCGTCTCGGTATTCTTTGAGTGTCTGAATCTCCATCGAGAACCCCCAACAGACTGGAGAAGTGTCCCCAAGCCTGTTCACATTTGTCTCCGGCGATATCTGCAGAAGTCAAGCTAACCACCACTAACCAGCCCGATTAGCAAGGGGGTAACAAAGACCTCTATGATGGCTGCAATGGCAAGCCCAGGAAGAACCCACCTCAAGTAGACTCTGAGGCAATCTGACAACTGTGGTTTCACTCGACTCTCTCTTCGTGCCAGCCATCTAAGTGATTCCATACCTACCGTGAGGCCCAAAGCGGCGGCCAGCAGAATCACTGGAATCTCGATCACACCATGCGGCACAAAGCTAGCTACAACATATGTCCATCCCTTTACTGATTCAAGCGCGGAACCCAGGCCTCCGAGGATGAAGCCGTTTAGGCCTATGAAAAGTAGAGGTGGCAGCCCCAGCAGGATGCCTAGGAAGACTAGCCCGAGAGCCTTGACTGCGTTGTTGATGAATATTAATAAGACCCAAAGGAGAGACAGATTACCCGTTGATGCCAGGGGCTCTAGTACAGCGCCGAACTGTCTCATAAGCTCCTCGATGGTATTCTGACCAACAAGCGCACCTACTACAAGACTGACAAAAAATACGCCGGTCGCCAATATAAGGTTCCGGATCAACACCTTTTGTCTGATTATCTGAGTCACCTGCATGATTGAATCTAAGGCTAAGCAGTCATTATATCGAAGGCAACTGATTACGCCAAAATCACAGAATGGCTTCCTGTTGGGCGAGAGCGATACTGCACAACTATCAGGGAAGTTGGCCGGCAGCCATATCTATTGGTGTATCGTCATGAGTTTGCAGTAGACGAAGTCAGTGCGGCCACTGTCTCTTTGTCCAGACTTTGTACTAGTGCGGTTACTAGCGTGACGGTATGGTCAAAGTCGTCGCGGCGAACCACTGCATTGTGGCTATGAATATGTCGGGTCGGCACGCCCAGAACCACCGCTGGTACACCTGTTCTGTGTAAATGGATTGCGCCGCCGTCGGTCGCTCCTCTTTCCCTGGTTGACATCTGAAGTGGAATACTAAGCTTCTTGGCAGTATCAACTACCATATCGCGCAGTTTGAGATTGGGTATCATGCGGGCATCATAGGTCAGGAGCGTTGGGCCACCTCCAAGTCTTGTGGCTGATTCTTCTGGCTTGACACCAGGGACGTCACCAGCGATGTCTATCTCGAGGATGATGGCTACATCGGGATTGATGACCTCAGCGCTGGTGGTTGCCCCTCTCAAACCAACCTCTTCTTGTACCGTGGCCACGCCGAACACAGCGTTGGGATGCTCTCTCTCGGTCAATTTCTGTAGTACAGTGATAACCAGAGCACAGCCAACCCGGTCATCAAAGGCCTTGGCCATATAGGCCCTTGCGCCAGACAGAATGGCGAATTCACTAACTGGTATGATAGGGTCCCCCACACGAACACCGGCAGCCTCAACATCTTGCTGTGATGTTGCCCCAATGTCGATGTACATATCTTTCTTCTCAGAGACCTTTTTGCGCTCCTCTTCAGAAAGGAGATGTGGCGGCTTGGCACCTATCACTCCAAGTATGCTACCTTTATTGGTTCCGATACGCACTCGGTGCCCGAGCAAGACCTGGTCCCACCAACCTCCCAGAGGCGTAAATCTCACAAATCCTTCTTTAGTAATGAGTTTGACCATGAACCCAATCTCATCCATATGGCCCACCAGAACTACCTTCGGCTCTTGCACCAGGCTCTTCTTGCGGCAAATCAAACTGCCAAGCTTATCCTCAAGTATCTCTCCGAGTGGTTCGAAATACTCCTTGATCACCCTGCGTGTCTCACCCTCATATCCCGCCACTCCATCGGACTCTGTCAGTGCCTTTAGGAGCAACTCTATCTTATCCATCTGTAATTACCTTTCCCGTGGTGTCAGTAGATATTATGATAACTGAAGACCTAACAATAAGCTAGTAGCCGAAGCGAAGATTTGGATGGGAACTTGGTATGGCAGAATCAACAGGTTTTCGTGTGGTCAAGTGAATTGGGCAACCGCATCATTCTAGAGCTGCGCCTATTGCTTGTTATTGGCGGAGAGGGTGGGATTCGAACCCACGGTCGAGGAAACCCCGACACACGCTCTCCAGGCGTGCCTGTTAGACCACTCCAGCACCTCTCCGCGGAGAG
>Ga0299915_10002252_pt1 | contig 14117 bp, 12 predicted proteins | sample RVTome_13_FD_200263 | JGI IMG/M metagenome (GOLD analysis project Ga0299915, IMG submission 200263) | Soil microbial communities from uranium-contaminated site in the Upper Colorado River Basin, Wyoming, United States - RVT92D227 (version 2) ...
CCCGCCAATTCTGGCTCGCCTTGGGCGCGCAGCCCGATCCAAACGAACTGAGTCTGGCAGCCAGCTTGCTTACATCGGCACAGATGGTGTTGTTCAGTGGATTGCAACCAACCGAGCAGGCACATGCACTAAATATACTTTCCAGGCTGCTTGATCAGGGCGAGACCCATCCCGATTTGCTGGCAGCGGCACTTTTACATGATTGTGGCAAACAGCTCAGCCCACTTACTCCCCTGGAACGGGTGTGGATCGTGATCGCTCAAAAGCTGTTCCCGCTTCGCGCCAGGGATTGGGGTAGGGTCGAGCGAGAGCTATTGGTTAGAGTGCCGCGCTGGCGGCGTTCGTTAGTAGTGGCAGAACAGCACCCCGCCTGGGGAGCGGAAATGGCCCGTCAGGCTGGGGCTTCTCCATTACTGGAAGCATTGATCCGCCGCCACCAGGAACACCTGAATAATGGCGGGGCGAATCTGGAAGAGGAACTGTTATACAAATTGCAGGTAGTAGATAATGATAGCTAACGAAGCGGCAAGCGCAGAGGCTGGCACAAGCGTGGGATTGAGGAGTAAGAATGACGGTTCAAATCACAATTCTTGGGATGGGACAAATCGGTACGTCAATCGGCCTGGCGCTGGCTGAGCATAAAGAACTGGTCTTGCGGGTTGGGCATGATAAAGATATCCGCATAGCCAATCAGGCCAAACAGATGGGAGCGCTTGACCGCGTGGACATCAACATTCCGCACGCGGTGGAAGAGGCAGGGCTGGTTGTGTTAGCACTGCCTCTGGATCAGGTGCACCAGATGCTGGAGGTGGTCGGCCCTTGTATGAAGCAAGGTGCTGTGCTAATCAATGCCTCGCCGGTCCAGCAGTCTGTCCTGGGTTGGGCTAAAGAATTATTACCTGCAGGTCGATATTACATCGGGCTGACGCCGGTGATCAATCCGGTTTATCTTAATGAATACCAATCAGGTATAGAGGCTGCACGCGCCGACCTGTTCAAGAATGGGTTAGTGGCGATTGTTTCACCGTCTGGCGTACCGTCGGAGGCAATCAAGCTGGCAACCGATTTCAGCCATCTGTTGGGCGCTGATCATCTGTTCATAGATCCACTGGAAGTGGATAGCCTGATGGCTGCCGTACACACCCTGCCTCAGTTATTGGCGGAAGCATTGTTGGAGGCTACAGTTGATCAACCAGGCTGGCGTGAGGGGCGCAAGCTGGCTGGACGGCCTTATGCCCAGGTGACCGGCCTGAGCGGGCAGTTCAGTAACCCGCAAGCACTGGCCAGCGAAGCCCTGGAGAACCGCGAGCATATTATCCGGCTGATCGACAGCATAAATGCCAGGCTAGCGGAACTGCGTAATGAACTCTACGAACAGGATGCTGAGGCACTGACCAAGCGTTTCACTGCCGCGCGCCAGGGGCGTGAGCGTTGGTTGCTCGAGCGCTTGCGCGCCGATTGGGTGGCTGAAGAGACTGCTCCACCAGTCGAATTGCCTTCTGCCAAGGAATTCTTCTCACGTATGATCGGCTTTGGCCGAAAACCAAAATCCAAAACAGACAAGGATAATTGAGGGTCTATATGTCCAACACTTTACAATGGATCCAAGACGAATTGAATAACCTGAAGGATGCCGGACTGTACAATCGCATCCGCACGCTGAGCTCCCCGCAGGGGGCCTGGTTGATCGTGGATGGTAAGCGCGTGCTCAATTTTTGCTCAAACAACTACCTTGGGCTGGCAAACCACCCGCACATCCTGAAAGCTGCACAAGAAGCCATGAACAAATACGGCATCGGGCCGGCGGCAGTGCGTTCGATCGCCGGAACGATGGACCTGCACCTGGAATTGGAGCGCAGGCTGGCAGTGTTCAAGGGTGTTGAGGCTGCCATCACCTTTCAGTCTGGTTTCACCGCCAATCTGGGAACGATCCCAGCGCTGGTGGGCAAGGATGACGCCATCTTCTCGGATGAACTTAACCATGCCAGCATCATTGACGGTAGCCGGCTTTCAGGAGCGCGCATCATTCGCTATGCCCACTGCAACCCTCAAGATCTGGAGCAGGCTTTAAAGGAACAGCGCGGCAATTTCCCCAAGGCGCTGGTCATCACGGATGGCGTATTCAGCATGGATGGTGACATTGCTCCTTTGGATAAAATTTATGAAGTGACCAAGGGTTATGATGCCATCCTGATGGTGGATGATGCTCATGGTGAGGGCGTGTTGGGCAAGGGTGGTCGCGGCATTGTTGACCACTTTAGCCTGCACGGTAAGGTGGACGTTGAAGTGGGCACGCTTTCCAAGGCTTTTGGCGTGGTAGGCGGGGTGTCGGCAGGCAACCCTCTGGTGGTAGAGTGGCTACGCCAGCGCGGCCGGCCTTTCCTGTTCTCATCTGCCATGACCGTGCCCGACGTGGCGGCCTGCCTGGCAGGGCTTGATTTATTGGAAGGTTCCACTGAGTTGGTGGACCGGTTATGGAACAATACAATCTACTTCAAACAGGAGATGAAGCGTTTGGGCTTTGACACTGGCTTGAGCAGCACGCCCATCACCCCCATCATGTTGGGTGAAGCGCCCCTGGCACAGCAGTTCAGCCGGGAACTGTTCGAAAACGGCCTGTTTGCGATGGCAATCGGTTTCCCGACCGTGCCGCGCGGCAAGGCGCGCATCCGGGTGATGATCTCAGCGGCGCATACCCGCCAGGACCTGGACAAGGGTCTGGGAATATTTGCGGGCGTGGGAAAGAAGCTGGGTGTTATTGCGTGATGAGATGAAAGGAAGAGCGGGACTGGAAGGCAGCCCCGCTCATTTTTATCTCTCGATGAACGGGTCAATGACCGGGTTGGTGCCTGCCCAAATGCAGCTTGGTCTGCCATCCAGGTTGCAGGCTAACCCATGCGAGCAACGGTGTGCCAATATACGACCTTGCTGGTCGGGGAGAATATCCGCCGGGAAAGCAGTTTTTGCCTGTAAGCCGACCTGTTGATCGATATGGTGACAATACTGTAATTTGATCGTTTCCCATACAACTTCCGTCATAAGACACCTCCAAAGAAATCAACTCAAGTATACCTCGCAAGCGCAAAATCCGTTGTATAATCAGTGGACAGGTTGAACCCCCTGATGAAAGGAGGCGTAATCTCAATAGACAAACCTGTTTCTACCCAATCAGACGTTCAACGTTATATCAAAATCCAGAGGAGAAGAGATATGAAACACAAATTTGCATACAGCCTGATGGCAGGGTTGATGGTATTAAGCATGATGCTGGCAGCCTGCGCACCGGCGCCAGCCGTCACCGAAGCTCCCACCGAGCCACCTGCCGCAACCGAAGTGCCGTTCGTGCCATTGTCGTTCAGCGCGCCAGATTGTGAGTATGGCGGCCTGATTAAGACGATCGAAGCTGTAGATGAGCTCACCGTAAAATTTACAGAGTGTGTCCCAGACCCGGCTTTCCCGTCGAAGATTGCCTTTACCGCTTTCGCCATCCAGCCCTCAGAATACCTTGAGGCCACCGGCGGTGGTGGTGAGAGCAGCGCCCTGCTCGAGAAGCCCATTGGCACCGGTCCCTATAAAATCAGCGAATGGAAGCGCGGTGACGAACTGGTCTTCGTGCGCAATGATGACTATTGGGGTGACAAAGCCAAGTCAGCCACCCTGGTCTTCCGCTGGAGCTCTGAAGCTGCCCAGCGTTTGCTGGAGCTGCAAGCTGGCACAGTCGATGGTATTGATAACATCGGAACAGATGATTTCGATACTGTGCGCAACGACGCCAATCTACAGTTGAAGACCCGTGAGGGCTTTAATATTTTCTATGTTGGCATGAACAACACTTACCCGCCTTTCGATAACGAAATGGTGCGCCAGGCCATCGCCTTGGGTATTGACCGCCAGCGCCTGGTGGACAATTTCATGCCTGAAGGCTCGGAAGTAGCCACACACTTCACCCCATGCGCTGTCGCAAATGGCTGTGTGGGTGATGCCTGGTTTGAATTCGACCCGGTAGCGGCCAAGCAGCTCTTGGCCGATGCGGGTTTCCCAGATGGCTTTGAGACCACGATTACCTACCGCGATGTGGTACGCGCTTACTTACCGCAGCCGTCTGTCGTGGCGCAGGACCTCCAGGCACAACTGCTGGAGAACCTGAACATCAAGGCCGAGATTGTGGTTATGGAATCCGGCGCTTTCCTTGACGCAGCCGATTCGGGTATTATCGAAGGCCTGCACCTGCTGGGTTGGAATGCAGATTACCCAGACATGACGAACTTCCTGGATTACCACTTCGGTTCTGGCTCGTCATTACAGTTTGGCGATAAGTGGCCTGACATCTTGGAGGCACTAAAGGCTGGCGCGGCGCTGCCGAAAGACGAGGAGCGCGAGCCATTCTATGTCACCGCCAATAACGCACTCAAGACACATATCCCGATGGTGCCCATCTCACATGCCGGTTCGGCTTTGGCATATAAAGCTACTGTGGAGGGAGCGCATTCATCCCCGCTAGGCAACGAATACTTCGCGGTGGTGAATGTCCCCGGACAGGATACCTTTGTCTGGATGCAGAATGCCGAACCCATCTCGCTGTACTGTGCGGATGAAACCGACGGTGAATCCCTGCGCGCCTGCGAGCAGGTTACCGAAGCGCTGTTGAGCTATGAGGTTGGTGGCTTGGCAGTTGAGCCAGGTCTGGCGACTGGTTGCACTGCAAACGAAGATCTGACTGTATGGACCTGCACCCTGCGCGAGGGTGTCAAGTTCCATGACGGTTCAGCCTTCGATGCCAACGATGTAGTCATGTCGCTGGTCGTCCAGTGGGACGCCGCTCACCCCCTGCACAAGGGTAACACCGGCGCCTTTACTTACTGGAGCAGCCTGTGGGGTCCGTTCCTTAACGCTCCCCCAGCCGAGTAATCGCTAATTAGATATTCATAGCGCCCTGGCAGACTTGCTCTGCCAGGGCGCACTTCCCAACCATGGCTACCTACATCCTGAGACGTATCCTTTCCAGCATCCCGGTGCTGGTTGGCATCCTGTTCGTTACTTTTACCCTGGCGCGCTTGATCCCTGGTGACCCCTGCCGCGCCATCCTGGGCGAGAAGGCTACCGATGCCGTGTGTGATGAGTTTATCCACCGGCATGGATTGGATAAACCAATCCTGATCCAATTCTTCATCTACGCGGGTGAGATCTTGCACGGCGACCTGGGTAACTCGATTCGTTTCAGCAAGCCGGTCACCGATCTGCTGATCGAACGCCTGCCGACTACACTGGAATTGACTCTGGCTGCCATGGCCTTCAGCGTCGTAATGGGCATTCCTTTGGGTATCATCTCGGCGGTTAAGCATAACTCCGCCGTGGATGTTTCGACCATGATGGTAGCCAATATCGGTGTATCGATGCCGGTCTTTTGGCTGGGTTTAATGCTGGCATATGTCTTTGCGCTGCTACTCAAAGATACCCCTTTTCAACTGCCTCCTTCGGGACGGTTATCTCCTGGTTTGTCGCCAGCCGCGTTTTATGAAGTATGGGGTTGGACAGCTTCTTCACCTGCCGTGCAAGGATTGCTAGAATTCATCAGCCGCCTGAACATGCTGAATGCAGTCTTGACCTTGCGCTGGGATGTTTTCTTGGATTCTCTCAAACATCTTATCTTGCCTGCTATAGCGGTTGGAACAATCCCGCTGGCGATTATTGCGCGTATGACCCGCTCGAGTATGCTGGATGTGCTTGGGCAAGATTACATCCGCACGGCGCGCGCCAAAGGCGCTTCCAGACGTAGCGTGGTATTAAAACACGCCTTACGCAATGCCTTGCTGCCCTTGGTGACGATCATCGGTCTTTCGCTGGGCACCTTTTTAGGCGGCGCGGTGCTTACCGAGACCATCTTTGGTTTATCGGGGGTGGGGCGCATCTTGTATGAATCGATCACCGCCCGTGATTATGGGGTAGTCCAATCCTTCACGGTAGTCATCGCGGTCTTTTTTGTGATCCTAAATCTCATCGTCGATATTTCTTATACCTTCTTGGATCCCCGCGTCCGGTTGGATTGACACTATGAGCGAACAGATCACTCAGGTTGCGATACTGGATGCAGAAAAAGTACGCGGCGAAAAGCCCGTCACGCTTTGGCGCACTGCCTGGCGGCGGTTGTTTAAGCGCAAGTCAGCCGTCCTGGGAATGGTTCTCTTAGGTTTCTTGATCCTTGTCGCTTTGTTTGCGGATGTACTGGCTCCATATTCTCCTTATGATGTGCTGATCGGCGATGAAGATGTTAGAGCGCGCCAGTCCCCTTGCATCCATCTGTTTGGCTGTCCGGAAGATCAACCGCAGCATATCATGGGCATTGATGGCAACGTGCGCGATGAATTCAGCCGGGTGATCTACGGAGCGCGGCTCAGCCTGATCATCGGCTTTACCACCGTTTCATTCGCCATCGTGATCGGTACGATGCTGGGTGCGCTGGCAGGCTACCTGGGCGGGGGGACAGATAATGTCATCATGCGTGTCATGGACGTGCTCCTGGCATTCCCTTCGCTGCTTCTGGCAATCGTGATCGTGACCGTCCTAGGACCGGGGATCGAGAATGCTCTGCTGGCAATCGGCATTGTCTCCATCCCAGTCTATGCACGCGTCACCCGCTCGGCGGTGCTCTCAACCAAGCAAATGGAATTTGTGGAGGCGTCGCGCTCGCTGGGCGGCAACTCGATGTATATTTTATTTGGGAGAATCATGCCCAACTCACTGACCCCTTTAATCGTTACAGCCACACTGGGTATCGGTACCGCCATCCTGGACGCTGCGGCACTCTCTTTCCTCGGATTAGGTGCGCAGCCGCCCACACCGGAATGGGGCACGATGCTTAGCGCTGAGCGCAACCAGGTCTTTACTGCTCCCCATCTGGTATTCTACCCAGGTTTAGCGATCATGATGACCGTGCTGGCCTTTAACCTGCTCGGCGACGGGATGCGCGATGCACTGGACCCCCGCCTGGCACAGCGCGGTGAGTAAGCTGCTCGCGATTTAAGTAGATAACGTTTGACATTCTGCGCTAGAAAAGCTACAATCGAGACATGCAGGAGATTAGATGAGCGCCTGGCCGGGCAAATTTGTCATTGGATTGACCGGTAATATTGCTACGGGTAAGAGCGTAGTGCGCAAGATGCTGGAACATCTGGGTGCGTATGGCATTGACGCCGATGCGCTGGGACATCGCGCTATTGCTAAGGATGCCCCTGGTTACCTGCCAGTAGTCAATACATTTGGTTACTACATCCTTGAGCCAGATGGGCAGATCGACCGGGCAAAGCTGGGACGGCTGGTGTTTGCTGACTCTGGGGCGCTCGATCAACTGGAGACCATCGTTCATCCCTTGGTCCGTCAGGCAGTGGACTTGCTCATCCGGAGGTCTACGCAGAAAGTGATCGTGGTAGAAGCGATCAAGCTGCTTGAATCCCCGCTGAGAAAGGGAATGGATTCGCTCTGGGTGACATTTGCAAAACCCGAGGTGCAGATTGCCCGTCTGATGCAGAAACGGGCGATGATTGAGGAGATCGCACGCGAGCGGGTGGCAGTACAGTCTCCGCAAGAAGGGAAAGTTGCCGCGGCGGACGTAGTGATCTATAACAATGGCAGTTTTGAGGAGGCCTGGCGACAGGTCTCTACTGCCTGGAAAGAACTCTTCCCTGTTGAAGAACCTACACTGCGCCCGGTTGCTGTAGCACAGGGTGAGATGGTGGTTGAAAGAGCAAGGCCGCGCCAGGCAGCCGAAATTGCCGCTTTCATAAAGCACATGAGTAATGGACAGCGAAGCTTGAGCACCGAAGATATCATGGCAGCTTTTGGAGAGAAAGCATATATTTTCCTGCGCATCGACCAACGACCGGTTGGACTGATCGGCTGGCAGGTGGAAAATTTGGTTGCGCGCACCGACGATGTATACCTGGAAGCCAACCAGCCTCTGGCAAAGGCGATGAAGGTGCTGCTTAACGAAGTGGAAGATGCCTCGCGCAACCTTCAGTGTGAGGCTTCCTTATTGTTTCTACCTGCTCAATTTGCGCAACACGATGAAGCCTGGCGCTCGCTCGGCTATGAACCGCGCACCATCCAGAGCCTGGGGGTGCGAGCCTGGCAGGAGGCCGCATTGGAAACGATGTCTCGTGACGAGGTAATGTACTTCAAGCAACTGCGCCAGGACCGCGTGCTGCGCCCGGTTTAGACGGAACGCTGACTCGTGGATGAATTTATCGTAAACCTGATTGACAGCCTGGGCTTTATCTTACAACGCCTGAACTGGCTGAGTATCCTTGACCTGCTGCTGGTGACGCTGGTCTTCTTTGTGATTCTGCGTATGTTGCGGGATACCCAGGCGATGGTGTTGCTGCGCGGCGTGCTGCTGCTGGTGGTGTTGGTTAGCTTGCTGAGCAGTCTGGCTGTGCTGCCCGCATTCTCCTGGCTGGTAAAGACGACTCTGCCCGCCCTGGTCCTGGCTATTCCGGTGATCTTTGCTCCTGAAATTCGCCGCGGCCTCGAGCGGTTGGGGCGCGCTGGTTTTTTGCGCTTAAACGGTAAACCCACCACGGAAATACAGACTACAATCAATGCTGTGGTCAGCGCGGCGATACGCCTCTCAGACCGCCGCCACGGCGCCCTGATTGTCATCCAACGTTCTGACAATTTGGATGAATTCATCGCAACCGGTGTCCGCCTGGATGCCCGGGTGACGCCAGAGCTTCTGCTGCAAGTCTTTTATCCCAATACTCCGCTGCATGACGGCGCGGTGATCCTCTCCGGAATGCAGCTGTTAGCCGCGGCATGCGTTATGCCGTTGTCAGCCAGCGGTGTCCTGGCTCATTCACCCGACCGGCAGATGGGATTGCGCCATCGTGCAGCACTGGGTATATCTGAAGTCAGTGACGCCGTTACCGTGGTTGTCTCCGAAGAGACTGGTGCGATCTCTGTTGTTCATGGCGGACGAATGATCCGCCGTCTGGATCAAGAGCGGCTGCTCAACATCCTGATGGCTTTCTTTTATCCTTTGGCTCAAAATGGCTCCAATTGGTTCGAACGATGGTTAGGAGGCAAGCCAGAGAGTTCGAAGGAGTCGCCCAAATGAAATTAACGCCCTTGCGTTGGTTGGTAAAGAACCTGAGCACACTGCTCCTGGCTTTTGTGCTGGCTGTAATCGTGTGGGTTTCAGCAGTATGGGCTGCGGATCCCAACGAACCCAATGTCCTGACACGCAATATCCCGATTGAATTCATTGGACAATCGCCCAATCTGCAGGTGATGGGCAGTCCGCAATCCAGCGTTTCATTGACACTCAATGCTCCCAGTTCGGTTTGGAAGGAACTTAATAATAATCTTGAATCGGTGCGCGCCTGGGTGGATTTGACCAGCCTGGAAGCCGGGGAATACACTTTGCCGGTGCAAATTCAAATTGTGCCACGACTGGTCCGCCTTGTCAGCCAGGAGCCAGAGGAGATCACGGTCCAGCTGGAGCCATTGGTAACGCAATCCTTCTCCGTCACGATGCAGTTGGTTGGGTCTCCACCTACCGGATACCAGGCAAGCCAGCCAGTGATTGAGCCGGATGCGGTGGTTGTGACCGGTCCAGAATCGTCTGTCTCAAAAGTAAAAGAAATCCATGTGTCGCTGGACATCAGCGGAAAGACGGAGACGATCGAGATGACCCTGACACCCATCCCATTAGACGCGGATGGGCGAAACGTTAGTGGATTGGTTATCACACCGGAGAAAGTGCACGTCGTAGTTCCCATCAATTTACTGGGTGGGTACCGTTATGTGATTGTCAGGCCTGTCACGCTGGGGTTGGTTGCAAACGGTTACAAGCTGACCAATATATACGTTACCCCTCCAGGTCTGGTGGTGTTCTCTTCTGACCCACAATTGATCGAGAACCTGCCGGGTTACGTTGAGACAAAAGCAATCGACCTGATAAACGCGAGTGATGATTTCGAGACACTGGTTGAACTGAATCTTCCGGAGGGCGTAACGGCAGTTGGTGATCCCAAAGTGCTGATTCAAGTGAGCGTCGCAGCTATTGAAAGCAGCCTGGCAGTTTCTTTGCCAGTAGAAATTATTGGCCTAACGCCCGGATTGCAGGCTACCGCTTCTCCTCTAATTGTCGATGTCATCCTGTCGGGACCGGTGCGGGTGCTGAACAGCTTGAAGCCATCTGATATCAGAGTTAAGGTCGATTTGACCGGTTTCGATATTGGCAGTTACCAACTCATCCCGGTGGTAGACTTTTTGCCAGAAGGTGTGACGATTGTCTCGATCTTACCTTCTACGATCGAGGTGACCGTCAGCCAGGCACCAACGCCTACGATCACACCTACCCCGGGTACTACAGTTGTCCCCGCAGCCAGCCAGACTCCACCCGCAACGGCGGCTCCTTAAGGAAAAATCATGTCTAAACCAGTTGTCGCCCTGGTTGGGCGTCCAAATGTCGGAAAAAGTACCCTGTTCAACCGCCTGGCAGGTGAGCGCCTGGCAGTGGTCGATGAGGTTCCGGGCACTACCCGCGATCGATTGATGGCTGAGGCCGAGTGGAATGGAAAGACATTCATAATCGTTGACACTGGTGGAATCGACCCCACCCAGACTGGCCCTGGGCGTAGCCGACAACCGCTTTCAATCGGCTCGGCCGAGTACATCCTGCAAATCCGTTATCAGGCTGAGATCGCCATCCGTGAAGCTGATGTGGTGCTGTTTTTGACCGAGGCCGAAAACGGGTTGACCCCAGCCGATCAAGAAGTGGCACAAATCCTGCGCCGTAACCAGGTGGATGTGGATGGTAAGCTTAAGCCACCTGTCTTGCTGGTGGTCAACAAAAGCGACAGCGGTCCGCGGCGCATGGCTGCCTTGGAATTCTATGAGCTTGGATTGGGTGATCCTTATCCAGTCTCCGCACAGCATGGTACTGGCACGGGTGACTTGCTGGATGCACTGGTGGCGTCTTTCCCGGTAGGAGACGAAGTTGAAGATGATTCGATCAAGATTGCTATAGCGGGCAAGCCCAACGTTGGAAAATCGAGTCTGCTCAACCGCTTGCTCGGAGAAGAACGGGCGATCGTCAGCCCCATCGCTGGAACTACCCGGGATGCCATCGATACTTATATAACCTATGATGGTGTGCCGATCACGCTGATCGATACTGCCGGTATCCGCAGGCGTGGTAAGATCACTCCCGGCGTGGAAAAATTCAGTGTGCTGCGCTCACTGCAAGCAATCGAACGAGCAGATGTGGTGCTGCTGTTGTTAGACGCCACTGAGCCGTTGAGTGCTCAGGATGCGCATATTGCCGGTTTCATCCTGGATGCGTGGAAAAGTACGGTAGTGATAGTGAATAAGTGGGATGCTATCCCTAAAGACAGCTATACGATGGATACCTACACTCAGCAGATCCGCAAGGATTTAAACTTCATGGATTACGTACCAGTGTTGTTCATCTCCGCTAAGAACGGTCAGCGGGTGGACAAGGTGCTGCCGTTGGCCTTGCAGGTACAGGAAGAACGCCTGATGCGCTTGACCACCTCGCGCATCAACCAGGTACTGCAAAAGGCACAGGACAGGCACGTCTCACCATCGCGCAGCGGGCAGCAGCTACGTATTTACTATGGCACGCAAGTACGCAGCGACCCGCCCACATTCCTGATCTATGTCAACGAACCCAAGCTGGCGCACTTTACCTACCTGCGCTATCTAGAGAATCGCATCCGTGAAGAACATCCTTTTATGGGTACACCCATTCGTCTGGTGCTGCGCCCTCGTCATTGATTCACCAATCTCTAATCCCACTCCTCTTGTATCGGACAACAAGCGGTTTTATAATGCCTCCGGATGGGAAGCTGAGTGAACGTTACTCCTACTGATTATTCCTCTTCACCTTCTCCAACCCAGCGCTCCGGTTCGGGCTGCTTGAGCTTCGTGATCGACGTGCTGGAGACATTGGTGTTGTCGTTGATCCTGTTTGTGGTCATCAACGCAGTTTCTGCGCGCATCCGCGTGGACGGTTTCAGCATGGAACCCACCCTGCACAGCGGGGAATTCGTCATTGTTAATAAACTGGCTTACAAGTTCGGCGCGCCCTCATTGGGCGACATTATCGTCTTTCATTTCCCGCGTGATCCAAAGCAGGAATACATCAAGCGTGTGATTGGTGTACCCGGTGACCAGGTGACTATCCAGGATGGAAAAGTCTTTGTCAATGGTCAAGAAATCGTCGAACCATACATCTCTGCACCACCTGTCTACCCGGGTAATAGCTGGCAGGTGCCTGCAGGTCATTTGTTCGTGCTGGGCGATAACCGTAATAACTCGTCCGATTCGCACAATTGGGGGACTGTGCCAATGGAGTACGTGGTGGGGAAGGCGCTGTTCGTTTACTGGCCGCTGGATTCGTGGGGGATAATCGAGCATGTCTCCACTGCCAGCGCCGCTCCATAAACCGCGCCTGGAGGGGAATTTATGGAAACTCTGGCTGAGATCATCGCGTTAGCAGATGCTTACGAGCAGGAATTACCCCTCGGCGGGGAGTCATTGCCTGTGCCGCAGGGTAAGGAGATTGCCGCTTGGATTGACCACACCCTGCTAAAACCCGAAGCCAATGCGGTACAGATCAGGAATCTGTGCCAGGAAGCCATACAATATCGCTTTGCTGCAGTATGTGTCAACCCGGCATTCGTGCCGCTGGTACATGGGTTGTTGGCTGACTCGAAAGTGGCTGTTTGCACAGTAATTGGCTTCCCATTAGGCGCCACACTACCCACATATAAGGTCTTTGAGACATTGGCTTCGCTGCAAGCAGGGGCACAAGAAATCGACATGGTGCTCAACATCGGCGCGATGAAGGGCGAAGCTTACGGGCTTGTGTGGAATGACATCGAGGCAGTCGCGCAGGTAGCGCATCATGGTGGAGCAATCGTCAAAGTGATCCTTGAAAATGCGCTGCTTACAAGGCGCGAGAAGATCCTGGGTTGCCTGATCAGCAAAGCCGCTGGGGCGGATTTTGTTAAGACCTCTACGGGTTTCGGGCCGGGCGGTGCAACCCGAGACGATGTGGAATTGATGCGCCGCGTGGTTGGACCAGCGATGGGTGTAAAGGCAGCAGGTGGCATACGCAGTCTGGAGGATGCCGAGGGGATGATTCGCAGTGGGGCTAATCGTATCGGTGCCAGCGCCGGGGTAAAAATCGTCGAATCTGCGGTGATGAAGCTCAATTCTGCCCAGCCTCAGGTATAATGGGGAAAAGATGAGCGATCAACCATCAAAGCCTGAAAAGACCGAAAAGCCAGGGGAGATTGGTCCACCCTGTCCAGAATGTCATGCCGGGGTATATCACCTGGAATACTTGACCTATTTTACCTGGCTGAATGAAGAACTGGTCACGGTTCCCAATTTCCCATCCTGGGTTTGCGATGTTTGTGGACGCCGAGATTATGACAGTCGCGCCATCAGCTGGTTGAACACGCTGCTCAGCCCGAACGCCGGGCGGAGGCCCACACCGCGCCGCCGCCGCAAAAACCCACCACGTATCGACCGGCCGCAGCCACAGTAGCTTACCTTTCTTCTGGAGGCCAATAATGGCCCTACCCCTTACTCCCCGCTACGTTCCCGCAGAAATCCTCACCACCCACCACTACATTTTTGGACAACTCAAGGTGCCTCAGAGCGGTTTGATGGGCATGCTCAGCGACACCACTTCCTCATATCTTGAAGTTGACGATGCCAGCATGGCGATGATACACAAACCGGATAAGGTAATCAACTATATTCCGGTTTTATGGATGGTGAAGCAGCAGGTAGCTGCGGTTTGCTTGAACAAGTATGATTATGCAGGTTTACAAGGGATCATGCGCGGCGGGTTCAGCCGTTTGATACCTTATCCGGTGCAAATCACTACTCCCACCTATGATATTAGCGGTACATTGGAATGGTCGGGACGCTTTGAATTTCCCGCCCTGATGTCAGAAGGGACGAACGCTTTCTTCATCTTGACCGAAACGGTGATAACTGCGCCACTCTTTCCGGCATTGCATGTTGAAACCCCGGTGGCCCTGGTCAACAGGACCTTCCTCGAGACGCTTTTTGTGGCGAAG
>Ga0299915_10002253_pt1 | contig 14114 bp, 12 predicted proteins | sample RVTome_13_FD_200263 | JGI IMG/M metagenome (GOLD analysis project Ga0299915, IMG submission 200263) | Soil microbial communities from uranium-contaminated site in the Upper Colorado River Basin, Wyoming, United States - RVT92D227 (version 2) ...
CGATCTACGTCTCTCGATCTCTGCTGCGATTGACGACGCTGTAGATGAACGACCGCGCAACGCCGAGCTCGCGCGCCGTCTCGCTGACGTTGCCGTCGTGCTTCTTCAACGTTTCGAGAACGCGTCGCCTGTGAAGCTCGCTCGTCTCGTCTGCCAGACGGCGGGGTGGGAGCAGACGTTGCGCGAACAGCGCGAGTTGCGCCGCAAAGACCTCCGCGTGTTCTTGGTCCACGGGCGAGAAAGGTCCGGGCTGCACGCGTCCCTGCAGGTAGAGAGCTCCGATCGGTGGATGCGCCCCGATCGGCGTACACAAGACCGTTTCGATCTCGTGCTGCTTCACGCTGTCCAACGCGGCGAACCGTGCATCGCCCATGGCAGACGTCGTCACGACGGTCCGGCCCTGGTCCAGAGTGTGCGCGACGATGCCACGCGAGATTGACCCTCGAATCACGTCCAGGTCCACGGCATGACCGTGACCTCTCCAGAACGTCGGCTGTCGGGCGGCATCGATCAGCTCGACCAGGGCGAGCTTCGCGCTGGTCGCTTCGACGATCAGCCGGACGGCATCCTCGAGCAGCGACTCGGGATTATCGTGCGTGGCGAGAGCGAGGAGTCGCTTGTACAGGACGGCGGACACGCCGCTCTCGGTCGACCGTTCGTCGGGCATGGTCCCGCCAGTCGGTCGAGCTCGCTGGCGGTTGCTACCTGATTTCGAGTGATCGAAGGCAGCGGCAGAATGGAGTCAGCGCGGGTATCCGCCGCCGCCCGCTGGATACTTGCTGCCGTACTTGTTGAGGTGGTTCGCCTCGGCGCCGCGCACGATCGTGAGATCCGCGGGCGTGTTGGTATCGGCGACCACCTTGACGTCGACGCTGACCGGCTTCGTCGCGCGGCGCGTGTACGCGAACACCTTCCAGGTGCCGGCCGGGACGTTCTTGAGCGAGAACGCGCCGGTCTTGAGGTCGACGTGGGCGTGATAGCGATTCGGCAGGACGAGGATCGTCGCGGCCATCTCGGGATGGACGTTGCAGTAGACGTCGATCACGCCCTGCTTCTCGAACGACTGCGTCTTCGATTCGTTCTTCTTGTAGGAGCCGAGGTCGAACTTGCGGCCCGGGGATTGCGAGAAGACGTTGTGGAGCACGAGGTCGCGGTTCGGGAAGCTGACCGAGCCCCCGATCGTGACGGCGACCAGATCGGGGACGAAGCGCTTGTCCTTCTGCTCGATGCTCACCACGGGTTGCTTGGGGTCGGCGGGCGTGATCGCCGGGCCGGTGAGGTAGACGATGACGTCCACGTTCTGCGCCACCTTGCCGTCGCTCTCGGTGACGGTGACCTTGCCGGCGACGGTGCCGGTGGTGCCGGCCGCGGCGATCGAGGTGGAGAGCAGGACGACGAGGGAGACAAGGCCGCGCATCAGAAGAGGATGCCCCAAACCACGCGGGGTGCCGTATCGATCTGGTAGAGGCCGATCAGGAACGACGCGGAGAGCCAGAAGCGGCCGTGGGTCCATGCCATGTTGGGTCCGACGCCGGCCCACCGGCTTTTCTTCAATGCGTCGTCGACCGCGAGCTCGGAGTAGAACTCGGCCCCGAACCGGAGGCCCTCCTTGACCTCGATCGCGATGCCGGCACCGGGGCGAAGCTCGAGCTCGGCGTCGTCGCGCGAGACCTTGGCCACGACCCCGGCATCGATCAGCCCGTGGAAGCGCCCGGATTGATAGGACGCGACGAGATCGGCCTCGAGGATCGTGACATCGCGAAGCCCGACGTCGCGCTTGAGCCCCACGCGGACGAGCGGCACGAACTTGGGGGCGGTCTCGGGATCGGGGTCCGGCTTCGCGAACCGGTAGCGGGCCTCGACGCCGAACTTCTCGATCGTGAAGGTCGCGGGCCCGCGGGGATCATCGGCACGCAGCCACAGGAACTCGACCGGGAACGCGAGCTCGAGCTGGTCGCTGACGCCGACGAAGGCGCCCCACCACATCGAGGTCTCCTTGACGTTGGTGTCGAACCGGCCGTTCTTCTCGGCGACCCAGGTCTGGATCTCGGCGCCGCGCTCCGGAATCACCTCGCTGCCGTAGAGCCATCCGTACTGCGATCGACCTGCCTCGGCAGCGGTCGGGACCGCCATGGCAACGACCAGGACCACTAGGGCGGCTCGCACGGCGCGAGCTTACTCCGATTCGGCGCGCTGGTATGGTCTGCGCCATGATCGATCACATCGGGATCCACGTCAGCGACCTCGCGCGCAGCACCGCGTTCTACGAGCGGGCCCTCGCCCCACTCGACTACAAGTTGATCATGACGTTCGAGCAGGGAGCGGGGTTTGGCGTCGGTGGCAAGCCCGACTTCTGGGTGGAAGGCAAGCGCGACCCGAAGGACCGCGTGCACGTCGCGTTTCGGGCGAAGGGTCGCGCCGAGGTGAAGGCGTTCTACGACGCGGCGATCGCCGCCGGTGGCAAGGACAACGGCCCGCCCGGCGTGCGCGCGCACTACCACCCGGACTACTTCGGCGCGTTCGTGATCGATCCCGACGGCCACAACATCGAGGCCGTCTGCCACGAAGCGTATCTAACCTAACCTAGCTCGATCCCCGGAGCGTCGCGGAGCTCGCCGATGTGCTCGGCGGGCAGGCCGGAGGCGCGCAGCTCGTCGACGCAGGCTGCCGCGCGATCGGCCGGCAGGCACAGCAGGAGGCCACCGCTGGTCTGCGCGTCGCACGCGAGCGAGGCGCGGAGCTCGCGGTCCGAGTCGTCGGGTTGCTCGGCGGAGAACGCGGCACCGTCGGACCACCGCACGAGGTCGGCCACGAACGCGCGGTTCGCCTTGCTCCCGGCGGGGCTGACCTTCGCGCGCAGGTGCTCGAGCGCATCGGGCAGCAGCGCGAGGCGCGCGAGCTCGATCCGCGCACCGACGCCGGACCCTCGCACGATGTTGCGCAGGTGACCGAGGAGGCCAAAGCCCGTGATGTCGGTGGCCGCCGTCACGCCGTGGCGGTGACCGATCTGCGCGGCGCCCTGGTTGAGCGTGGTCATCGACGCGATCGCGGCGGTCGCGGCGGCTTCGCTCGCGAGGCCCTTCTTGATCGCCTGGCCGATCACGCCGGTGCCGAGCGCCTTCGTGAGCACCAGCGCCTGGCCCGGCCGGGCGGTGCGATTGGTCCACAGCTCGTCGGGCGCGACGTCGCCGGTGACCGAGAGCCCGAACTTCAGCTCGGCGTCGCGCACCGAGTGTCCACCGACCACGGCGACGCCCGCCGCCGCACACACGCGTGCGCTGCCGCCGAGGATCGCATCGAGGACCTCGATCCCGAGCTGGTCGTCGGGGAAGAAGACGAGGTTGAGCGCGAACCGCGGCTCGCCGCCCATCGCCCACACATCGGAGAGCGAGTTGGTCGCGGCGATCGCGCCGAAGGTCTCCGGATCGTCGACGAGCGGCGCGATCACGTCGGCGGTGAGCACGAGGTCGCGGCCGCCGGGCATCCGCACCACCGCGGCGTCGTCGGAGTACGTGTGATCGACGACGATGTCCGGACGCACGCCTCCCATGGCACCCGGCAGGTGCTCGAGGACGTGTGCCAGCTCACCGAGCCGGAGCTTGGCGGCTCAACCACCCCCTCGGGCGAACTGAGTCAGACGGATCGCGGCGCGTGCTTCGGGCGTCATGCCGACGACCGTACCTCGGATCGGCGCGATCGCGGATCAGCTGCCGCCGAGTTGCTGCATCGCGGTCATCAGCTCGTTCGCGTCCATGCCGGCCTGCACGAGGCACGCGCCCATGCGGCGACCCGCGGCCGTGGCGCGGTCCTCGTCGGCGCCGGCCAGGTTGCTCGTGCTGCGTGCGAACGCGAGCAGATCGTCGACGACCTGCTTCGCGCACGCCTCGTCGCTGCACTTGCACGCGCGATCGGCGAACCGCTCGATCTGCGCGGTGACGTCGAGCTTCTTCGGTACCGGAGGGGCCTCGGCCGTGACGTTCATCACCTTGACCATGCACTCCGAGTAGCTCTTCATGAGGTCGGCGGCCCGCTTCGCGAGCGCCGGATCGGTGAACGTGGCGGAGTTCTTCGCGAGCACGGTGGCCCACTCGGTCATCTCGGTGTTGACCTGCTCGGCGCACGCCTGGTCCTTGCAGCGGCACATGCCGGCCTTCACGGCCTCGAGCTTGGCGAGGATCGTCGCCGCGGACGCTCCGGTCGTGCCACCCGTCGAACCGCCCCACACGTCGGGCTTTGTCGGATCCGCCGGTGTCTCGTCGACGGCATCGTCGCTGCCGTCGTTGTCGTCGTCGGTGGCGCTGCCAGTGTTGCTGCCCTGGTTGCTGCCCTGGTCACTGCCCGGGGTCACGACCTCGTCGGTCTTCGCCGGCGCGCTCGAGCGCGTCGCGAAGAAGATCCCGACCCCACCGCCGACCAGGACGAGCGCGGCGATGATGATCAGGAGCAGCTTCGATCCTCCACCCGAGCTCGCCGGGCCCGGCTGTAGCTGCTGCATCGGCGGACCCTGCTGCCCCGTGTACGGCTGCGCGGGGTAGCCGGGCTGTTGATACGGAGACTGGACCGGCGGCGGCGTGTGCTGCGGTGCCGCGTAGCCCTGCATCGGCGGCGGCGTGGGCGTGTAGCCCATCGGCGGTGGCGTGTTCGGGGCAAAGCCCATCGGGGGAGGTGTCTGAGGGGCGAAGCCCGCCGGTGGCGTCGCGCCGCCGTGGGAGGGGACGCCGGCTGCGAGCGTCGCGGCGACGCCCGGCACGCCGTGGACCGCGGACTGCTGCGCGCTCGCGTTCGGATCGGGGGGGAGCGCGGCGAGCAGCGCGTTGATGCGCTCGCCGAAGATCTCCATCGTCTGCGGCCGCGCGTTCGGATCCTTCGCGATCGCGGTCATGATGAGCTCGTCGATCGCCGGCGGGATCCCGAGCTCGGGCCGGCGCAGCGACGGGACCGGTGGGTTCTCCATCAGGTGCTTCGAGAGCAACGCCATGATCGTCGGCCCCTCGAACGGCAGCCGCGCGGTCACCATCTCGTAGAGCAGACAGCCGAGCGCGTAGACATCGGTGCGGCCGTCGATCTGCTCGGCGCGGATCTGCTCCGGTGCCATGTACTGCGGCGTGCCGAGCATGTCCCCGGCCTGCGTCATCGCGGCCTGCTGGGCGCGGCCCTCGTCGCGGAGCTTCGCGATGCCGAAGTCGAGCACGCGTGCCACATCGCGCGAGCGGCCGCGGCTCTGCAGCATCACGTTGTCGGGCTTGAGATCGCGATGGATGATCGAGTGGCTGTGGGCGTCGACGAGTGACGCCGAGACCTGCGCGGCGATCGACAGCGCGCGGCGGAGCGGGAACGGCGCATCGTTATGGATCGCCTCGCGCAGCGACTTGCCCTCGATGAACTCCATCGCGATGAAGAACGTGCCGTCGGTGTCCTGCCCGAAGTCGTAGATGTTGACGGTGTTCGGGTGCGAGAGCTTCGCGACGGCCTCGGCCTCGGCGTTGAACCGCCGCAGCATGATCGCCGTGCCCGCCACCTCGGGGCGCAGGAGCTTCACCGCACACGTACGCTTGAGCGAGATCTGCTCGGCCTTGTAGACGGCGCCCATCCCGCCCTCGCCGAGGATCGACTGGATGCGGTAACGGCCGGCAATCTCCTTCCCGATCGGAGAGGGGGTGTTGACCATCTGTGCGTGGTGGCCGGGGTGCGATGCGGAGACCGGCTCGGTCGCCGAGGTGGCCTTGCCGCACGACGCACAGAACCGTGCCTCGTCGGGGTTGGGGGTATTGCAGTGCGGGCAGTTCACGGGGTTCCCGGCCGAGTATAGCGACGAGCGCGCACGCTAACCGCCCTCGAGGGCGAAGATCGCATACAGCGGCGCCGCTCCACTGCGAAGCATGCGCACCTCGATCCGCTGGTCGTCGTAGAGGGCGATCAGGACGAGCGCGTCGCCATTGCCATCCCCGACCGCCACGAAGCACAGGTACACGCGAAACGGGTTCCCCGCGAAGGTCATGTTCGCGAGCGTGTCGGCCTCGGCGCCCGGGATCGAGGTCACCCGGGTCTCGTCGAGCAAACCGTCGACCGTGAGCCGGGCCTGAATGCCACGACCGTCGATCTCGTCGATCGCCAGCGTCGCGGCCTCGCCGGGCCCCACCCGCAGGACGGCTGCATCGCCGACGCGGGCGCCTTGCCACGTGCCGCGATATTCGCGGACGTCGTTGCACGCCCCGAGCGCGAGCAGTGTCACGAACACGACCGCCGTGGCCCAGCGCACGGCCCGACGGTAGCACCGGCGGTGAGCCGTGCGCTACGGTAACGGGAGATGCGGGTGACGCTCGTCGCGGTAGTGCTACTCGCGGGCATTGCCACGCGCGCATGGGCCCAGCCACCGGACGCGCCCGAGCCGCCGCCGCCGGATGCTCCGGAGAAACCTGCCGTCGACGCTCCGCCGATCGACGAGCCCGAGCCCGAGCCGATCGACGACGTCGTCGCCGAGCCCGAGGACACCGAGCTCGGACCGCTCCTTCAGATCGAGCGGATCGACGTCGAAGGCAACACCGCGACGCAGGACCACGTCGTCCGCCGCGTGCTTCCGATCGAGCCGGGCGATGCGCTGCGCGCGAGCGACAAGCGCCTGCAGAGCGCGAAGTTCAAGGTGCTCGCGCTCGGCTTCTTTCGCGACGTCAAGCTCGAGCTCAAGAAGGGCAGCGCGCGCGGCCAGGTCGTCCTGGTCGTCACCGTCGTCGAGCGTGGCACGATCGTGCTGAACCGGCTGTGGTTCGGCTCGACCTCGCTGTCGCCGTACTGGGTCGGCGCGGATCTCAGCGAGCGCAACCTGCTCGGGCTCGGCGTCACCGTCGGGGGTGGCTTCATCTACGCGGATTCCGGAGACGTCGAGGGTGCCCGCGACCAGTGGGCCGGCGAGGCGCGGTTCGCGGTACCGACCTTGCGCGGCTCGCGGTTCGGCGCGAACGCCTCGCTGACGCTCGTGCACGGCAGCGAAGCGTTTCGTGTCGCGGGGGTGAGCGGCGATCCCCAGAACGCCGAGCTCCGTGCATTCCCGTACCGGCGGTTCGGCGGGCGCGCCGGCGTCACCTACGACGTGACCGGGCTGACGCGGATCTCGGGGAGCCTGCGGGCCGAGCAGATCAGCACCGAGCTGCCCGTCGCCCCGACGCAGGTGATCGCGGGCCAGCCGGTCGCGATCGATCTGCACCTCGATCCCGGCACGAGCAGGGTCGTCACGCTCGGCTTCGTCTACGACCGCGACACGCGTCCCGATCCGATCCTGTCGCACTCCGGCGCGCACCTCGCGCTCGGCGCCGAGCTCGGATCGGCGTTCTCCGACTACCGGTTCGCGACGCTGTTCGGCCGCTACGAGCACTTCTGGCCGCTGCGCAACAACAAGCACGCGATCGCGATCAAGATCGCGGGCGGGGTCGTCGTCGGCAACGCGCCGCGGTTCGATCGGATCCACATCGCCGACGTCAACCGCATGCTGACGCCGCGCGCGCTCGGGCTCGTGCTGTCGACCGCGTCACCGCTCGACATCCTCGGCACGAAGGCCGGCAAGCCGAGCTACGGCGATCTCGGCGGTCACGCGACCGTCGAGTACGCGGTGCAGCTGTTTCGCGGCCGCGGCAAGAAGCGCGTCTACGGCAGTGACCTGTTCTTCGGGGTCGGGCTGTGGGGGCTCGCCGAGACCGCGGACCTGCGATCCCGCGATACGTCGCTGCGCGATGCCTTGCCGATCGATCTCTATGTCGATGCCGGCGTGCGACTCGATACCGATATCGGCATCTTCGAGCTGACGATCGCGAACGCACTGGGGCGCGTGCGGTGAGCCGGGCGCTGATCGTACTGCTCGTCCTCGTCGGGCAGGTCGCGCACGCCGATGACGACGAGAAGACCGAGGAACAGAAGATGCGGTTCGTCGAGCGCGGTGACGTGCTCACGGTGACGAGCGCAGCGCTCACGAAGCTGTTCGACACCGCGGCCTACGACGCGCTCGATAGCGGCGTTGCCTCGACGGTGGTGATCCGGATCTGGATCTATCCGCAGGGCTCGACGGATCCGGTCGCGTTCGTGCTGATCCGGCGCCAGGTCTCGTACGAGCCTTGGGACGAGATCTTCTACCTGAACCTCGACGAGCCGGGCGGCCGCAAGAAGCTCAAGGAGAAGCGCCAGGCAGACGCGCTCAAGCGCCTCACCGCGATCGAGGACGTGCCGATCGCGCGACTCTCGGCGCTGCCGTTCGATCAGATCTACTTGCTGGCGATGCAGGTCGAGCTCAACCCGATCTCGAAGGAGACGCTCGCCGAGGTCCGGCGCTGGCTGAGCCAGGGCACGGGCGGCGGCCTCGATCGCGGCGGTGCGTTCTTCGGCTCGTTCGTGTCGGTGTTCGTCAATCCCAAGATCGCGGAGGCCGACCGCGTGCTGCGGATCCGCTCGCAACCGTTCTTCAGGCCGAGGCCATGAAGCGCAGCCCGATCCCGCTGCAGCTCAAGCTCACGATCGTCCTCGTGATGATCGTGATGGTGCCGCTCGGCGTCGCGGCGTACTTCGTCGGCGACATCAGCAAGAACGCCGCGAACGCGACCGCCGCCAGGACCGCGGCCCACCTCGCGGTGCTCGAGAAGTCGAAGGCCACCTATCACGAGATGATCAACACGACGAAGCGGCTGCACGGGGAGATCGCGACCCGGCTGGTGCAGCGGCCCGAGCTGCGCGCGCTCGATCCCGAAGCCGGGACCGCCAGGCTCGTCGAGCTGTTCGGGCTCGACATCACCGGGGAGCTCGCGAAGCTGCTCGCCGAGCCGCAGCAGGCCGGGCTCTCCGAGATCGCGATCCTGCGAGCCGACGGTAGCGTGTTCGGCGAAGCCTCTCGCCCACTCGCCGGACCCGAGTGGCGCGGCAAGATCGTCGACGAGAACCTCGGCGAGGCCGGCACGGTCCTGCGCCTCACGTTCGAGGTCTCGGCGACGATCAACAAGGATCTCGAGGCGCTCGAGGACGCGACCGACACGACCCAGATGTTCTTCGACATCAACGAGTCGGAGCTGCCCGGTGGGAACAGCACCGCGTTCCTCGTGCTGATGGCGATCGCCGCGCTCGCGGCCGTCGGATTTGGCGTGCTGGCGTCGACGTTCGTGACGCGAAAGATCGCCGCACTCGTCACCACCGCACGCAGCGTCTCGCTCGGTCGTCACGACGCGCGCGTCCCGCAGCTCGGGAACGACGAGATGGGCGAGCTCGGCGGCGCGTTCAACACGATGCTCGACGCCCTCGACGAGACTCGTCACCAGGTCGAGTACCTGCAGCGCATGGGCGTGTGGCAGGACGTCGCGCGCCGGCTCGCGCACGAGATCAAGAATCCGCTGACTCCGATCCAGCTCGCCGTGCAGCAGTGCGTCTCCACCTACAAGGGCGACGACGCACGCTTCAAGAAGCTGCTCGTCGATACCGGCGAGATCGTCGAGGAGGAGATCGAGTCGCTGCGCCGGCTCGTCGACACGTTCCGCACGCTCGGGGCGCTCCCGAAAGTCGAGGCCGCACCCCTCGCGCTCGCCGAGATGATCGAGGAGCTCAAGCTCGATCCCACGATGGCGGCCCGCCTGACATTGCGCCCATCGCCCCGCCCCGTCACCGTGCGCGCGGACAAGCTGTTGCTCAAGCGCGTGCTCGCGAACCTCGTCGAGAACGGCATCCACGCCGGCCAGGAGAACGGCACGGCGGGAGACGTGATCATCGGGTGGACGAGCGACCTGCGCGGGGACCTCGTCGTGATCACGATCGATGATCACGGCAAGGGTGTCACCGAGGCCGATCGCGAGAAGATCTTCGAGCCGTACGTGACGACCAAGACGACGGGGACCGGGCTCGGGCTCGCGATCGCCCGCAAGATCGCGATCGAGCACGGCGGCGAGCTCGCGGTCGCTCCGGATCGAGCACCCACCGGCGGCGCGCGTTTCGTGGTGTCATTACCTCTCCGTGGTCCCGAGTCTCTGGCCTGAGCTGATCCTGATCGCGTTCGTCGGGTGCGGCTGGCTGCCACCCGACTCGCCGCCGAAGCGTCCCGAGCCGATCGACGCCGACCTCGCGCAGCTCGTGCACGTGTGGAAGATCGAAGATCACGTGTTCGCGACCCATACCGAGATGTCCGAGAGCGACGCCGGCGCGCTGCACGGCCGCACCGTCGCGATCGAGCCCGCCGGCTACACGAGCCCGTGGCATGGCAGCTGCGATGATGCCGGTCGCCAGCGGCGCGCGCGCATGTTCGCCGACGTCGCGGGCGAGCTCGACGTCCCGGCCATCGGGCGCGCCGCGGCCACGAAGTTCGGGCTCACCGATGCGCTCGTCGAGTATCGGCTCGGCTGCAATGGCTCGTCCCGCATCCCGCCGCTCACGATCTACATCGCCGGGACGAGCGCGATGACCTGCTTCGGCGGCGTCTGTTACCTGCTCCGCCGGTAGCTGCACCTTTGGTGCAACACGGATCGCACCGGTGCATCGGGGCGATCCATCGAGTCGTTTCGCGCACTTCGTCGTGGCGCAGGGCTTGCTCGACGGACCTCGTCTACCCGCGAGGTTTCACAGATGAAGAACTTGATCTCGATTCCCCTGCTCCTGGCCGCCGGCTGCACCGTGATGGTCAACGGCAAACCCCGCCGCATCGGCGGCCCTGATCCGACCGTGGCGGCGACCACCGCGGCTGCGCCCGCGCCCACGGCCGCGCCCGCACCTGTAGCGGGTGGAACGGCACCGGCTGCACCCGCACCGACGAAGCAAGTGACGCGCCCGGTGGCCGCCGCTGCGACCAGGCTCGTCGCGATCGACTCGTCGCTCACGAGCGTGCCGATCATCACCCGGATCGAAGGCGTCGCGTTCGACACCACGTACAGCAAGCAGCACGGTCACGGCAACTCGCCGGACTGCGGCAACGACATGACGTCCGCTCCGATCGCATCGATCGAGATCAAGCAGCCGTTGACCTCACTCCACATCGCGGTGGTCGGCGGCTCGAACGACGGCTTCGTGCTGCGACGTGGTGACGCCATGTGGTTCGGTTGCACGCACTCGACCGGTACCGTCCCCACGATCACCGGGCTCAAGGACGGCTGGCAACCCGGCCGCTACGACATCTACCCGATCTCGCGCTACGCGAAGAACGCGCGACCCGACTTCCAGGTCGAGGTGTTCGATCCGAGCAAGCCGGCGGTGTGGAGCGATGGCGCGAAGAAGATCGCGATCGCGGCGAAGCTGCCGGTCCCCGTGTTCGTCGAAGTCACCACCAAGCCCGGCCGCCAGATGCGCGCCGAGCACGCCGGCTGGGGCTGCGACAAGATCGCGTTCGCCTCCGAGCCCGACATCGTGCTCGAGATCGCGCGGCCGATTCCCGGGCTGATCGTGCGTCCGCTGCCGACGGCGAACCCGGTCACGCTCCGCCGCGAGCTCCGTGATGCCAAGCGCCCCGACCGCGGATGTCCGAAAACCGGACAGACCTCGCGCGGCAGCCAGGTCACCCCGAGCTATCACGCGACGAGCGAGGTCCACTTCGACCACGACGACGAGGGCACCTATGGCATCTCCGTCGGTACGCCGGATGGCGATCGCCCGACCATGGTGACGCTCATGATCTACGACGCGTCGACGAAGCTCGATCCGTTCGCGCTTCATCCCTATCCCGGCGACGCCGGCGCCCTCGAGCGCCGCTGGCTCGGGCTGTACTTTCCCCAGCTCGATCTCCGCGAGCTCGACGCGACGCGCGACTACGCGCACGCGGAGCTGACGGCGAAGCTGTTCGCGATGGCGCCGAAGAACACGCTCGTCTACTCGAAGCTCGATCTCGACAAGGACATCGCGAGCGGCCCGTCGGATGCGTTCCCGAAGAGGAACGAGCCGCTGCTCGTGCTCGATGCCGAGGGCACCCGCGTCGAGGTGCTCACCGCCGACGGCCTGCGCTACCACGTCAAGTCGACGCACGTCTTGCTCGCGCCCGATGGCGAGCCGGCGCTCCTCACCACGCCGCGCGCGCTCAAGAAGCTCTCGATCGGAGCCGCGATCGCGCTGCTGCCACCGGCCGCGAAGCCCCTCGCCGCGGCGCACCAGAAGCGCCTCGACGCGTGGGAGAAGTGCACCGCGCGTGTGTGGGCACCGTACGGCCGCCAGCTGCCGTCGTACACGCGCCCCGCGGGCGTCGACATCGTCGTCTATGAATCGCCTCGCACCAAGGGCATCCGCGCGTCCGGCCAGGCCGCCATGGATCGCCAGTGCGGCACCGACGAGGCGATCGCGAAGCAAACCGAGGCGACGCGCGTGAAGCTGGTGGTCGAGGTCGACAAGGGCCGCGCCAAGCTGCTCGCGCGGTAGGGACGGTTTCAACTTGCGAAACTTGCGCGCTGCAAGTGGTCGCAATCACCAGGCACGGAGGGGACCGTTTCAATTTGCGAACCTTGTGCCGGCTCCTGGCACATGCAACTGGGTTGCAAGTTTCGCAAGTTGAAACCGTCCCTAACCCGGAGGTGGCAACAGGCGGAACAGCAGCGCGTCCGAGTTCTGCGCCGCCACGGCCACGCACTGCTTCAGATCGGCGAGCGCTCGGATCGCCGTCTCGGCAAGCATGCGGCCGTCATCGCGACGCCGCGGGGCATCGGGGATCGAGGCGAGGTACTTGACGAACTCGTCGTACTTGTCGAGCAGCTTCTGCGGATCGTACTGCTCGAGCATCGGCGCGAAGTGCTCGGGATTGACGACGACCCAGTCGCCCTTGCCGATCTCGAGGACGTTGCGATCGGCGTACGGAGTGGTGAGCTGCTCGTGCGGAATCGTCCCGAGGAAGCCTTCGTCGTCGGCCTGGAACTTGTGCGGGATGACGTCGACGAAGAACGCGAACAGCTCGATGCCCTTGCGCAGGTTCCCCATGTCGTCGTCGTCGAGCGGCGGAAACTTTTCGGGCATGCCGACGTGCATCGCCGGCATGACGACGCGCTCGAGGATGTCGATCGCGACCGGTGCGGTGGCACGCCGGAGCGCGACGATCTGCGCGATCGCCTCGAACAGCCCGCGGTCGCCGGTCTGCTTCGCGATCGGCTCGTCCTGCTTCGCACGGCTGATCGCGGCGACCACCTGCTCGATGACCTGGGTGTTCCCGGGTCCGAGCCGCGGTCCGCTCTCCTTCACCGCATCGACGAGCTTCGAGACCGGCTCCTCGTTCCACAGCTTCGCGAGGCGCGCGAAGTCCATCGACATCCACTGGCCGAGCGGCACGGTGTGCAGCCGGATGTAGTGCTGGGCGAGGAAGCGATCGAGGAGCGGCTGACGCTCGCCTTCCTTGACGACGTTGAAGTCGACGCGCCGGTTCGCCTGCTTGGCGGCGTCGTCGTCGGTCCTGGTGAGCGGGCGCTCGGCCCCGAGCCCCTTGGCAACCACTCGCTTGGAGCTGATGCGCCTCGAGACCAGATACTTCACGACGGCTTCGGCGCGCTGCTGCGAGAGCCTGCGGCTCGCCTCGACGTCGCCCTCCGAATCGGCATGACCATCGACCTGGACGAGCTCGATCTGCGGATTCTCGAGCAGGATCTTGACGACCTCGTCGAGGACCGCATGCGATTCGGGCGAGGTTTCGGCCTTCCCTGTCGCGAACGGAACCTTCTGCGTGATCGTGAGGCTCGTGTTCGCGTCGTGCAGCTGTCGGATGCGCTCGATCTCGCTGACCATCTTGCGGGTCGCGCCCGAGCCCATGCGCAGGAGCTGCTCGGCAAACACGAACGGAGCGATCTCGAGGAAGACCTTCGAGAACCCGCAGCGCCACGTGTGCGGGTCGTCGCCCATCATCAGCCAGTGACCGCCGTGGCGGCGCCGCATCGTCTCGCCGATCCACGCACCGAACGAGAACCAGACTTCCCAGTGCTCCTCGGCCTTGAGGTCGAGCTCGTCCTTGTCGCCGATCTGACCGAACAGCCAGGTGTCGAACGTGATCAACTCGATCGACTGCGCGAGCGCGACGGCTCCCGTGTCGCCTTCGACCTCGGCGATCGACGCGACGGTCTCGCCCTCGGGATCGATCAGCTCTTCGATGATCAGCTCGGACTGGCTCCGCGCGCGAGACGAGAACCGATACGCGCCTTCGC
>Ga0299915_10002254_pt1 | contig 14110 bp, 12 predicted proteins | sample RVTome_13_FD_200263 | JGI IMG/M metagenome (GOLD analysis project Ga0299915, IMG submission 200263) | Soil microbial communities from uranium-contaminated site in the Upper Colorado River Basin, Wyoming, United States - RVT92D227 (version 2) ...
ATACTCGAGAAATGGAAGTCGATGCGGATCAAAACAGCTTACATTATTTGATCAAAGCGGGCTACGATCCCAATGGGATGATTACCTTTCTGAATAAAATAATGAGGATGAGTTTGGCTTTAGCCCCCAAAATACCTTCTTACCTTTCTACCCATCCGGCGATGGAAGATCGACTCTCTCTTCTTGGAAACCTTCTTCAAATAACACAGAAACCTTCCGGTCCTTTCAGGATAATTCCAAATTTTAAGAGGGTTCAAGTAAAAGCCTTTGTGGAAGAGAGAGAGCCCCATGTGGCTATCACTCATTTTCAGTCATTAATCGGTGCGAGCCCACAGGATTTGAATGGATACTATGGGTTAGGTCTTACCTACCGAAAAATGGGGAGGCTCGATAAGTCGATCGAGGCCCTTCAAAGTGCCCACTCCTTTGCTCCCAACGATCTTGATATATTAAAAGAGCGAGGCATAACTTATTTTCTTTCTGGAAAATTGGAGCAAGCTATGGAAGACCTCGAGACCGTGCGATCAAAAACTTTAACCGGAGCAGGTCAAAACAATGATTTGCTCACCCTCTATTATCTCGGGAGAACCTATCAAGAGAAAGGAGAACTTTCCAAAGCCCTGCCTCTTTTTCTAAAAGTACAAAAGGAGGCCTCTTTTTTCATAGATGTTCACTTCAACCTCGGGTCCGTTTACGGAAGAATGGGGCAAAAGGGGCTGTCCCATTTCTATTTTGGGAAATATTTCAAGTTGAAGGGGGATCAAAAAAATGCCCTCCTCCATCTCAGAACGGCTATCGAATGGCTGGAAAAGGGAAGTCCAGAGAGAGAAGAGGCTCAATGGGAGATCAGAGATCTTACGCCGAAGAAGTCATAATCCATCCGAAATAGAATCGTTTTTATTAGAAATCGCACCTGAAAACCCCGTCCTGTGGACGGGGATGAAAGGTGTGTCTGCTAAAGGCAGAAAAAACCTGATTAGATGCTGAAACAAGTTCAGCATGACAACAGGGGATTGGCTTTCTTCTTTTGTCATCCCGAACTTGTTTCGGGATCTCGGTTTTGGGTTTAGAGAATTTAGGTTTTAAAGCCCCGCCCTGTGGGCGGGGTAATTTACTTTTTACCAGTAGTCTTTTTATCCATGAGGTCCTATTCACATTAGGGAAGATAGCTGGATGAGGAGGGGAGGAAAGATGGGGCCGGTTGAGGTTTATTGCAAAGAGGTTTTAGAGATGGGGGTGGACGGAGCCAAGGGGATTGATCCTCGTTCTGTCGTCACCGCCGAATGGGTCAGGATGAAATGTCAATTTGGATGTCCTGGATTCGGGTTGAGTCATTGCTGCCCTCCCCATACTCCCACCCCAGACGTCACCCGGAAAGTAATCGATGCTTACCAAAAGGCCATTTTGCTCCATCGAAGATTAGCGAAAGGAGAGAGGGCAAAGAATTTCAACGAGACCATTGTCCGTCTTGAGATTAAGATTTTTCTTGATGGCTACTACAAAGCTTGGAGCATGGGCTCAGGCCCTTGTCGCCTTTGTAAAGAATGCGATTTATCCGCTTCTTGTAAACATGGATATGAGGCAAGGCCTTCGATGGAAGCCTGCGGCATTGATGTCTTCAAGACGGCAAGGGACAATGGATTTTCTATCGAAGTGGTAAAAAACCACGAAGAAGAAAAAAATATCTTCGGATTGATTTTAGTGGAGTGAAATTTGCCCCAACGGCACGGGAAAGATAATCGAATGAGCGCGGAGACGAAAAAATCAAAAGAGGAGATGGTCAGGCTTAATCAGGAACTTTCAATCCTCAATGCCATCAGCCAGACCGTCAATCAATCGATTGACCTGGATGAGATTTTAAATAAAAGCCTGGATAAAATGATGGAGATGATAGGGGTTCGTTCCGCAGGCATCTATCTTTTGGATGCGAAGACGAACGATCTGATTTTCGTTGTCCATCGAGGGTTTTCAAAGATTTTTTTGAAAGGGATGAAGCGGTTGAAAGTCGGGGAGGGGGTGACAGGAAAGGTTGCCCTTTCCGGTGAGTCGATATTTATTGAGAACTATCCCAGCCATCCAGAAGCCCTTGCTTTAGCGATTGAAGAAGGGTTGAAATCCCTGGCCGTCATCCCTCTCAAGTCGAGAGATAAGATCTATGGGACCTTGAACATCGCACGAAAGGAATTTTCAAAGATCACCCCATTTGAAAAGAATCTCTTCAACTCGATCGGACAGATCATCAGTGGAGCTTTGGAGAGGGCTTCTCTCTACACAGAGAACGTCAAACGCTTGGAAGAATTAAAAACTCTTTATTCAATCAGTCAGGAGATTGCCTCAAAACTTGAAGTGAAAGTGATCCTTCAGAAAATCACGGAAAGTGCCGTAGAGCTCTTGGGCGCGGAGTCGGGAACCATTGCCCTCTGGGACAATCGGAAGCAGAATTATGCCATTGTCCTTGTCCATCGATTACCCGAGACATTAATCGGAAAAGAATTTTCCCCGCCTTGGAGCGGCATAGTAGGGGAAGTGATAACGAAGAAGTCTCCCGTCCTTTATAAGGATTATGAGCACCATCCCAATCGATTGAAGGAATTGGATTCCTATCATTTCAAAGAAGTTTTAGGCGTGCCTTTAATCGTCAGGGAGATGATCATTGGGACGATGGTGATAGGGTCTTCTGATCCTGAAGTCCATTTCCAACAAAAGGAGATTGATCTCCTTTACAACTTTTCCCACCAGGCGGCCATTGCTATTGGAAATGCCAAACTCTATGAGGATTCTTTGGCAAAGATCAAACAACTTACAGCCCTCTACGAGATTGGAAAAAACCTCTCCTCTACCTTGGACCTTGATGAATTGTTCAAAAAGGCATTGGAACTTCTCAAGGACCGCTTCGGGTATGCAGCTTGTGGAATTCTTCTTCTGGATGGGAAAAGGGATGAACTCTATATCAAACAGGTCATGGGCAGAGATATGGAGGAGTGTAAGAAATTGAGGTTTAGGGTTGGGATCGATGGGATTGTGGGATGGGTGGCCAAGACAGGGGAACTCGTTTATATCCCGGATGTCTCGAAAGATCCCCGGTATATTCCTGGGGCGCCCTCTATAAAATCGGAGGCAGCCTTTCCCTTAAAGGTGAGAGATCAGGTATTTGGGGTCTTAAACATTGAGAGTGATGAACTCAATGGGTTTGATGAAGAGGACCTGAAAGTTCTTTCTTCTTTTGCCAGCCAAATGAGCATTTCCATCGAGAACGCTCAACTCTTCTTTGATTTGAAACAGACGCTCCAAGAATTGAAACTGGCACAAGACCAGATCGTCCAAGCTGAGAAATTGAGGGCCATGGGGGAGATGGCTAGCGGAGTGGCTCACGATTTCAATAATGTCTTGGCCGTCGTCTTGGGCAACATTCAACTCCTCCTTTATCAATTGGATCGTCTCAGCCCAGAAGAAGTTCGCGAAGGCTTGAAGGTCATCGAGCGTTCTTCAAAGGATGGGGCCGAGACGGTTCGCAGGATACAGGAATTTACGGGTGTGAGAAGGGATAGGGAATTCATCTCCCTTTCTCTCAATGAGATCATCACAGAAGTGATTGCTATCACCCAGCCCCGTTGGAAAGGTCAGACACAGAAAAAGGGGATACAGGTCGAGTTGACCACCCAACTCAAAAATATCCCGTTGGTCATGGGGAGTCCTTCTGAACTGAGGGAAGTGCTGACCAATATTATTTTTAATGCGGTGGATGCGATGCCCGAGGGGGGCGAACTGACCATTGCCACTCAACCACAGACAGAAGATTGGGTGGAAGTGAGGATTGCCGATACAGGAATCGGAATGACAGGGGAGGTAAAAAAGAGAATCTTTGACCCGTTTTTCACCACAAAGGGGGTGACGAATTCTGGATTAGGGATGAGCGTTTCCTACGGAATTGTGAAACGCCATGGAGGAGAAATCCTGATCGAAAGTGAACAGGGAAAGGGAACGACCTTTATCATTCATCTGCCCACGGGCTATGGAGAGGAGGAAGCCGTTGTGAAGGAGGTCGCTCCCATCAAGGAGTCACGGCAGGCTCGGATCTTAGTGATCGACGATGAAGATTCTGTTCGAGATATTCTTTCCCGGATGTTAAAGACCAAAGGTCATCAGGTGGTGGTTGCCTCCAATGGGGAAGAGGGAATCGAACGATTCAGGTCTCAACCATTCGACCTGGTCTTTACCGACTTGGGAATGCCAAAGCTATCGGGATGGGAAGTGGGGAAGACTATCAAAGAAATAAATCCAAAAGTCCCCGTTGCCATGATCACTGGATGGGGAGTGGAATTGGATAGAGAAAAATTGAGTGAAAGCGGGATCGATCTGATCGTCTCCAAACCTTTCAACTTCGATCAAGTGATCCATTTGGTCTCTGAAGCCATGGAGTTAAAGGAAAGGATGTGATAGCGTCAACCATTGATCCTATCGCATTGGCTGAAGAGACTGGGAAAATTGTTAATTCCGGGGAGAAGAGAAAATATTATCGATTCCGTCCTGCCCCTTATTATGGAGGAATTGCCACTGCTGATTGTGTGGGATGTTGTTTGAGATGCCTCTTTTGCTGGTCCTGGCACATCCTCATTCAACCTGAAAAGGCAGGACGATTCTATTCGCCAGAGGAGGTGGCTCGAAATCTCATCTCCATTGTCAGAAAAAAAGGATTTCAGCAAGTCCGGATAAGTGGCAACGAGCCCACCCTTCACCGTTCTCACCTCTTAAAAGTTCTCGAACTCATCCCTAAAGAGATTCATTTTATTCTGGAGACCAATGGAATCTTGATTGGCCATGATCCTTCTTATGCAAAGGACCTCTCGCTCTTCCCTAATCTCTATGTCCGGGTCAGCCTAAAAGGGGCTTGTCCTGAAGATTTCACACGATTAACCAAGGCGAAGCCTGAAGGATTCGAATACCCATTGAAGGCATTGGAGTACCTGTTAGAAGAAGGAGTAGATTGTTTCCCTGCTGTGATGGCAAATTTTTCTTCCCAGGAAGAGATAAAAAGGTTGAAGCAGAAATTAAAAGAAATCCGGCCCGATTTTGAAGACTTTGAGGAAGAAGAATTAATCCTCTATCCCTTCGTTTTAGACCATATCCAGAAAGCCGGCCTTTCTTATTAGTAAAATCTAAAATCTGAAATCCCAAATCTGAAATGGGGGGTTACCACCAGCGCCAGAGAGCAATAACAAAGGTTATCAAGAAGATGAAAATCAGATTCATATAAGCCATGAAATAGAAGACTTTTTCATGAGCAGGTTTTTCAAGTTTTGTTTCGAGAGGTGCCAGTTCCGCCACGACAGGCATCTTCAATATTTTCTCTTCACCATGGGGTGCGGTCTTAAGAATATCTGTCAGGTCATTGCCTGCATGATGTTTTTTGAAATGGGCTCCCCCTTTCCAAACCTTACTTAAACATACATCATAGACCTTACCTTTGTAAGCGAAGTAGGCTGGTCTGTTCTCCACACCGTCAAAATGTCGGAGGTCATCGAGAGTCATTCTGGCCCTGGGTAGATCTGGTATCTGAGCCCTCTGTTTCCTGATTCTTGGTCCAATGACGAAGGTCACGATAGCCGCTGAGGCCACCATGATAAGGAATAGGATTATCTTCACGCTCAATAAAATTCCAAATCTTGTGGTATAAAACATCTTGAAAGTGGGAATCCGGGAGATGGTTAACAGCGTCCCTGTGATGGCCATAATGATGATCCCAGACCATCCGAGGATCAATTCACCTTTGGGTAATCCTTTTGCGGCATAAGCTGGTTTTAGGAAGATATGCACATAAAATATGGTTCCAAACCAGGCAATAGCGGTTAACAGATGTAAGTATCCGATGATCAAACGGACCACTTTTTGAATTGTACTGAGAGGACGATAAAGGCCTTTCGCTCTTAAATCCTCTCTGAAATCCTCTCCGTCCTTTGTCAGTTTTCCTCCTGTTCCATCGACATGGCAAGAGGTACAGTCGAGTCCTGTCTTTCCAGCATATTCGGGAGTAGCATGGCATAGAGAAGGTAAGACAATAACGAATAGAGAAAGGATAATGAGAAGATGATATTTTGAAATCATTTGCATCTTCAATCTCCGAAACAGGTCCCTAAGGAGCGGGCAGCTTTTATCATGGGATGATTTAATGGGACTAATTTAGGTCCTTTGGCTACTTCTTTCAAAGAAACCCTAACTAAAGAATTTCCTTTTACCCCTACCATATACCCAAATTTCTTATCTTCTATCATATCCACTGCCTTAGCCCCTAACCCCGTTGCTAATATCCTATCAAAGGGGGTAGGGGAACCTCCTCTTAAAAGATGTCCCATCACGACTGTACGAGTTTCAAGACCTATGGTTTTTTCTATCTGCTTCCCAAGCACAAAACCAATGCCTCCCAGGCGAATTGGATCTGGACTCTCTTTCACGATCCTCTGGATGACCATATCACCGCCCTTAGGTTTCGCCCCTTCAGCGATGACCACAATGCTGAATCTTTTCCCCCTACGATTTCGTTCTTTTACCTTTTCAGCAATGGCTTGGATGTCATAGGGGATTTCAGGAATAAGAATGATATCTCCCCCTCCAGCCACTCCAGAATAGAGAGCAATCCATCCTGCCCGATGTCCCATTACCTCTACAATCATAATTCGATGAAGGGATTCGGCGGTGGTGTGAATTCTGTCTATTCCTTCTGTTGCAATGGATACGGCAGAATTAAAACCAAAAGTGATATCCGTTCCTCTTAAGTCGTTGTCGATTGTTTTCGGCACTCCAACAACAGGAATACCGTCTTTAAAAAGTCGAAAGGCAATTCCAAGTGTTCCATCCCCTCCAATACACACCAGGGAGTCTATATCAAGATTCTTTAAATTTTTAATGACTATTTTTGATAGGTTTTTAAATTCTAGTCGATCGCCCTTCCCCACAGCATAACGATACGGGTTTGCAGTTTTCGAGGTTCCCAGAATTGTGCCGCCCAAAGTCAATATCCCTGAAACATCATCATAGTCAAGGGTTCTCCATCGATTATTTACAAGCCCATGATAGCCATCCTCTATACCTATCACTTCTATGCCCATTTCATTGATGGCCCTCTTTGCTACAGCCCGTATGACCGCATTGATACCAGGGCAATCCCCTCCACCCGTAAGAATGGCAATCCTTTTTTTCTTTTTCATATGAAACCCACCCTTTAAGAGATATTTACACCTTATTTTTCCAGTTGCCGAGGAGAGCTGGTTAGGACCATAGGGCCCTCTTTGCCAACGACCACTGTGTCTTCCGCTCGCACTCCCCAGGGACCGGTATATATTCCGCAATTCCCGACTGCGATCACCACATTGGTTTCCAGAGGAGGTGGTGCCTTCTCGCCGTGGAAGAAAGCATGGCCAGGGGGTAAGGGTGATTCTTCGAAGTCAATACCCACACCGTGTATGGGCGGTCCAAAGATATGGCCGCCATGTCCCCCCTCTTTAATCACCTCATGGAGTGTCTGCTCCAACTCGACCATTCCAACTCCTGCTTTAACCTTGGCGATAGTTGATTGTTGAGCTTTTAGATATAAATCATAGGCAGACTGCTGCTCAGCTGTCGGTTTGCCTACGCATACAGTCCTACAAATATCTGCACTGTAGCCGTTGACGATAGGATGGATGTCGATCATCACCAAATCACCAGCCTGCAATTTACGAAGTGTCGGGAGGCCATGGGCAATATTCGTGCGCGGCCCAGAGGAGACATAAGTGCGCCAGAACTCTTCAGCTCCAGCTCGTCGCATGGCATATTCGGCTTTAGCCGCTACCTGACTTTCTGTAACACCTGCTTTTACAGCCGCCACGGCTGCTTTCATTCCTTTATCAGCTACCTTTGCTGCGGCTCGGATTCGCTTGATCTCCTCTTTGTCCTTAACAATCCGAAGTTCAGATATGATATGGGTACAATCTTTTACTGTTACGGTTGCAGGTTTCGCATGGGGATGGGTGAGTATGCCCATCATGGATTGTGTGAGAAAGGTATATTCCAGCCCCACCGAACCCTCACGGATACCAAAATGCCCAAAATTATGGGCGATGGAGTGGATCATCCCAACTTCATCATCGAAGCCAACGATGTGGTCAAAGTGTGCAAGGTTTTTTACATCCTCCACATCGGTTTGTGGGACTCCCAGAGCGACCTTTCCATCCTGAGTGATCATGGCATAGGCACATAGCCGCCCATCCCCTGTAAGATAGAACATGTTGGAGGGTTTGGTGAGCAAGAGAGCATCAAGGCCTTGGGCTTTCATCAATTGGTTGCATCTTTTTATACGATCCTGATAAGGGCGAACAGTCATTTTTTTACCTCCTCTTCTTTTCTCGTGAGCTATTACAAAGAAGTGTTTGCTCTTAGTGTTTGTGGCCTGCACCTTTCTCGGTTCCAGGGGAATGGCCGGGGACTCCTTTCTTCGCTGTTTCATAAAGCCCTTCAACATAGTGAATGAAGATGACATAAGCTTCCACGTATTCTCGGCCGGCGTCAACATTTTCTTTCTTGAAATTCTTTTTCTTCATGACCATCTCAAATTTTTCGTGGAGGCCCTCATGTATCTTGTCAGTAAGAAGCTTATATAGCGGTTCCAGTTTCCCGTCAGCGACCGCTTTATCTCCAGCGGGGATAGCGGGACCGAGGTCAAGGCCAGCAGGTTTGAGGCCTGTATAAGGGGCTCCTTCTCCAGCACGATGGATACGGACAAAGGTCTCGAAGAAATACAGGTCCGCAAGCTCCTTCGCCTCTGGGTTAAGTTTCCGAACAGCAAGAGTCTTCTGGAAAGCCTTCTTAATCTCCGCTTCATCTTTCTATTGGACCCAAATCAGAACGAGGTTGGCATCTCCGGTCTCCAGTGCTTTCTTGGCAGCAGCTACCACTGGACCATCCATCCCGTCACAATGAGCAAAAACCTTGTTAGACACAAGAATCACAATTGTGAAGAGAATGGCCCAACCAATCAATGGAATAAAAATATTTTTCTTTTTCATAATCTTATCTCCTTTCCCCCCACCCCAACCCTCCCCCATCAAGCCTGCCTGCTGCAGGCAGGGGGGAGGGTATTAGGTTCTGTTCTGTCATTCCCGTGCAAACGGGAATCCAGAGTTAAGTATTATAAAAAAACAGGGATTCCTGCTTCCGCAGGAATGACAAAGGGGTGTAATGAAATTAAATTGTGTCATCTACTTCTTCTTGGTTTTTTCATGCATCTCTGCTGCTTTTTCCTTGATCTCTGTTAAATCCCTCTGCATCTCGCTCCAGCCGTACCAGAGCGAATAATCCGGGTTGGCATGGAATGTCCCTTGAAATGCCCTCATCCGGTGCTCTTGAAACATGACAAAGAGTTTCTGCTCAATCACGGTGGGTGCATCATGGAAGGTGAGTAAATCTGGAAATGGATAAGCATAGTTTTTTGGTTTGGGAAGAATGCCATCTTTATATAGACCTGCTATTGTGAGAATAGCCTCAGCCATCAGGCGATCGACTTCTTTGATCATCTGGTCGCCCTTTGCCAGCTCTCCTTTCGCAAAATTGATAGAATGGCACCGGTTACAAGTCTTGATCATCTTATCCCGTTCTTTTTGCCAGCTTTCCTGGGTCAATCGAGCCACATCAGCAGCCTTTACTACATCCAGTCTTCCAGTGGGTTTCCCGTCAGGGTCGAGGACCCCGAGTCCCTGTAAAATAGTCGCACGGTCAGATGTCCATTGCTTATCCTCAGGCATCGGGAGCCGCACAGCGAGAAATCCCCATGCAGTTCGCACTTCGTGATTTCCCCCCTGCATATGACAGGTCTGGCAGGTCGGTGCGGAAGCAGTTGGAGGAAGCGTCTTGTTTTGTTTTAATAGGTATCGAACCCCATGCTTTGAACCTGAATACATCTCCCATTGGGGATGGTCAAATCCCATATGGCAGGTCTGGCAAGCCTGTGGCTGCTTCGCTTCTTGGACTGAAAAGGTATGCCGAGTATGGCATGCATCGCAGGAAGCCACACCAAATCCTGCTCCACCCTTTTTTAATTCTTTTATCTCTGTCTCGGTCTTCAATCCAATCTTGTGGCAACCTCCGCACCCCTTCATCCCTTCCATCAAGGCCATTGGCTGCCAGTGGGCAGTTGGCATGGCTTTCATGGCTGCCCACGCTGCCGCGTGCTTTCCGCTCTTGAATTGCTTCACCCTATCTGGATGGCAGCTTGCACAGGTATCTGGTGTGGGAATCTTAACCTTAGCTACATCCTGGGCTGATTTGTGTTGACTGCCATGGCATTCCGAACAGTCAATCTTATTCTGACTGTGTTTACTTAATTGCCAATCCGAAACAATATTGGGTGTAATCTTTTTATGGCATTCCACACATACCTGGGCAGATGTAGCCGAGACAAAGATCAAACTCATTAAAACCAAGAAAATCGTCCGAAATATCATTCGTCTCATATTCCCTCCTTCTGAAATTAGATTCCAAAAACCAAACACCAAATCTTAAACTTCTTTTAGTCATTAAGTCACTGTGTAATTAAGTCATCCAATGACTAATGACTTATTTACCCCGTTAGAAATAATGCCCCGCTGCTCTGCAGCGGGGTTAGATTTTAGAATAATTCCGGCGGGGTTTAATGCCCCGCTGGAATTTCTAACGGGGTTTACCTAATGACGCAGTAACTTTGTTATTTGATGCTTGGAATTTGGTTATTGTAAGATTATTGTCTCACCTCCTTCACTCCGGGTTCAAGTTACATTTCTTTTGGGTGCGGGGCCTTGATGACTAAAAAGGCGAGCCTATCCTTTGACTCATTTTTGATGCTCATGGTTGATTGAAAGGGAACACGGAGAAGCTTCCCTGTTCCCACCCGGGTTACCTCGTTCCCCACATGAAATGTTCCCTCTCCATGGACGACCATGAGTGTCACATTCGAATTGGCATTGTGTTGGGGAACCTGCTGGCCCGGTTCAAGACAGACCTGATTGATCTGGAGATATTCCTCTTCAACCAGATTCGCAAACCCTTGATCCTCTTTTTTGAAAACTTCTTTTTCCTTCAGATCGATAACATTCATAAGAGCCTCCTTTTTATCCATTTTATACAGAGGAGGGCAAAATTCAAAGGAGATTTTTAATTCAAATCTTTTCGAAAACTGAAGAGATTTAAGGTAAATTCATGTTTTGATAAAAGCGATTTTTTCAGAACATTCTTTTAAGAGGTGGTAAGCGGAGCCCCCCTGTTTCAATATCTTGATCATGCCATCCGGATCTGAGATTCGGACACCTGCCATCACATGGACGTCTCTTTTGAAGAAGACATCAGGGATGAGGCTGGCTGTGGGACCGATAATGGCAGTTCTTTTTCCATTGCTGATGAAAGAGAGGATGTGATCGATCGTGTGATTGACGATGGCAGTACCTGTGATGATCACCACGCTCGATTTCTCAATGGCGTTTCTCATTTCGGATTCGGGTTTAAAATATTTCATCTCATCCGGTTTCAAGCTCTGGGCGTTCTTCTCGATGATGAAGAAGGGATTCCCCATCATCTTGAGCCTTCGAATGTATGGTCCGAATGCACCGACCAAAGAGGCAGTCTCGTGGGGTTGTATTTTTAGGAGGTCGAAGCCATCGGCCTCCTTGATCATGTGATATTCATTTTCCTTTTCAGACTCAACAATCCATTGGGATAAGGCATTGAGGGTGGCCACCCCGATAGCGCTCTTCAGAACATTAGTGTCCAGAGCGTATTTAAGGATTTCTGAAACAGGACTTCCTTCTAAATTCCCGGCTTGTGGCATCCGGGCTGCGGTGGTGGGGCAACAAACTGCTTCTGGAATTTCACCAATGGGAGTGAAGGCAACACCAGCATGGCCCGTTGGTAACTTTACCCCTGTGAAGAAGATGCCGATGACCAAGTCATCAATCCATACATCCTGAAGTGGGGTAGGGGATTTCTCAGTGATGATATCAATCGTTTCAGCAATAACAGATTTCATAGCTCAACGTTGTAACTTAGGGCTTTAGCCCTGATTGATCAACCCTGAAGGGTTGAGTTACAAGCTCAAAGCTCAAAGCCATCAGCTATTGGCTCTTCTTCGTTGCGAGGCTTAGGACATCAATGATGTAGATAACGACTCCGATAAAGAATCCCAATCCCCCGATGAAGACCGCGATGAACCAGGGTCTCATAAAACCTTGAACGGTAAGGAAATCGATCCCCAATCCTCTCTGCATATAGGATTGGATAACCCCTGCCACTCCAAATGCTAATCCGATGGTCAGCATCATGCTAACCGTGATCCAGAAAACCCAGAATCCTTTCTTTTGGTTAAATTGTTTCAGCCCTTTCAATTTTGGAAGGGCAAAATAGACAACGGTCAGGATGAGCATCGCATAAGCGCCGAAAAAGGCCAGGTGACCATGAGCGGCTGTCACTTGAGTTCCATGTGTCCAACGGTTGACTTGAGGTAATGTATGAACCATCCCCATCACCGCAGCACCGAAGAAATGAAACAGGGCACATCCAATTGTCCAGTAGAGAACCAACCGATTGGTGATCTCAAGTTTTTTGTGTCGTACATGATTGAGCGTGTCAAAGACCATTAAAACGATTGGAACGGGCTCGAGGGCGCTGAAGATTCCGCCCCACCAGAGCCAATAGTTTGGTGTTCCAATCCAGTAGTAATGGTGGCCCGTTCCAATGATCCCGGTAATAAGAACCAATGCAACCTCAACGTAAAGCCACTTCTCAATGACCTGGCGATCAACACCCGTAATTTTCAGCAAGACAAAGGCCATGAGGGAGGCAGCAATCAGTTCCCAAGCTCCTTCCACCCACAGATGGATAACCCACCACCAGTAATAGTAGTCAAGGGTGAGGTTTTTAAAGAATGGAATGCCGAAAAGCCACATGACAGCCAACATGACGATGCCTCCCAAGAGCATTCCTTGGATGGCTGTCCATTTTTTCGTCCGCATCATCGTGAGAAAAACATTGAAGATAAAGATCAGGGCCACGATCACAATGGCCCATTTCAATTCTACGGGTAATTCTAAGAGGGGTCTTCCGGCTGTCCATCCGAAAAGGAACCCGACGACTCCTACCAAACCACCCAGGAGGAGTAAATAAAATTGGAGATTGGCCAACTTTTTACTAAATAATTCTGTCCCGGATTCTTCTGGGACAATGTAGTAGGTCCCACCCATGAATCCGAAGATCATCCAGACCACGAGGAGATTGGTATGGATGGCACGGGCGGTGTTAAAAGGGAGGAATCCGATAAGGGGATCGGGCCATATATATTTAGAAACAAGGAGAAGGCCGACAACCACCTGAAGGCCAAAAAAGATTGCAGAAATAACAAAATATTTTAACGCCACTTTTTGCGATTCGTAAGTCATATATTTCCTCCTTTGTCAGAAATAGTTCGGAGTTATTAGTTCGGGGTTCGGAGTGTTAAATCTTAATCTCCAAACTTCCTGCTCCGAACTCAAAACTTCAATTCATTTGAGTCCTGTTAAGAAGCTAATCAGCGCCTGAACCTCATCATCTGAAAATTGCGGATAGGCTGGCATCTGGGTATTTGGATTATGCGATTTTGGTTCTTTGATCTGCTTGGCCAGCCATTGAGTATCATATTTGCTTCCCACTTTTGAAAGGTCGGGGCCAATAACTCCTCCCTGGCCTCCTATCCGGTGACACAAATCACAGCGATTCTGATTATAAATAATTTTCCCTGTAAGCGTTAGAGTTGTTTCTCTTAACGGCACTCCAGTCGATTTGGCTACCGTGATAGGTTTTGGAGGCCATCGGTTGGTGTCAATCGCATCCACCCATTTGAAAAAGGCGATCAGCTTCTTTATCTCGTCCTCCGAAAGATTTTGGTTGGGCATTTTTCTTCTTTCCGGATCAGGTGTCACCGGGTTCTTTAAGAAAGCTTTCAACCAGGTTCCGCCTCGCGCGGAAAAGGTCTTTGTCAGATCCGGAGAGTAGTAGCCCCCGATTCCGAGAATGGTGTGGCAGTCATTACAATTGTGTTTATGCCAGACCCTTTTCCCAAGAACCACCTCATCGGTTAGTT
>Ga0299915_10002256_pt1 | contig 14096 bp, 11 predicted proteins | sample RVTome_13_FD_200263 | JGI IMG/M metagenome (GOLD analysis project Ga0299915, IMG submission 200263) | Soil microbial communities from uranium-contaminated site in the Upper Colorado River Basin, Wyoming, United States - RVT92D227 (version 2) ...
GGCCGAAGTCGAAGAATCTCTCTTGGCGTGCGTGCGGGCACGGAGTCTCACTCTCCAGCAAAGGCTCAACGCGCAGAGAGATTCTTCCCTCCGCCCGCCCGAAGGCGGGCTCCGCTCAGAATGACACGCTCCTGGAGCTTGTCTCCTGTGACTGTAAGGACTGGCCTCCTTCGGGCCAGGCAGAAGTAGCGTTGTCGTGCTACTGGCCCTGAAGCTTCGCCGCGCGCTCGTCGAGCTCCTTCAGGGTGAAGCGGACGCCGACGATGAAGGGCTGCTCGCCCTCGACCCAATGGCCGTAGGTGGTGGCGACGAAGGTGCCGTCGGGCAACACTTCCAGGCCGGGATAGGCGCAGTCGGCCCCCTTGCGGTTGTCCATCAGGCGGACGCGGTACTGCCCCTCGCGGCCTCGCACGATATCGTCGTAGGTGCCCACCCAGCCGACCCAGTCGCCCTTGGTGGGGCTGATGTAGGTGGTGTCGCGGAAGGTGATGAAGAGGCGGCCGTCGGGCGCGTAGCGGGCCGTGTGGCGGTCGCCCGTGAGCGCCGCGGGCAGCTCGGCCGGCTCCGACCAGGTCTCCCCCTCGTTGCTGCTGAAGACGGCGAAGGAGTTGTAGCGCCGCGAGTTCTCCCGCAGCAGGCAGGCAAGTTGGGATTCGTCGGGCGAGCGGACGACGCCCGGCTCGCACAGGTGGGCGGCGGGGTGCTCGGCGACCCCTTCGGGCGCGCTCCAGGTGAGGCCGCCGTCGCGCGAGAGGGTCTTGTAGACGCGGAAGCGGCCCGTGAAGCGGCCCTCGCGGGTCAGGAAGCGGCCGTCGTCGTGGAAGAGGGCCATGTAGCGCCCGTCCTTGAGCCGCACCACGCTGGCCATGGCCACGATGCCCCCGAAGTCGCCGATCGGCGCCAGCGGCGTCCAGTTCGCCCCGTCGTCCTCCGAGACGGCCATGCGGATGGGATAGAGGCCCGAGAAGAGGATGAGGCGCCTCACCCCCTGCGGATCGACCACGCGGTGAATCGTCGGCACCTCCTTCGACGTCGCCCAGTTCTCGGGCACGGGGAGGCGGAACGACCAGGTGAGGCCGGCGTCGCCGCTCTTCCGCATCACGATGGCCCCGCGGCCGTGGCCCTTCGGGTAGACGGCGAACATCGTCTTGTGGTCCTCGAGCAGCACGGTGGTGACGTGGCCGAGGTACTGGCCCGCCTCGCGGTCGACGACCACCTGGCGCTGGCTCTCGCCCGCCAGGTCGATGGTGGGAATGGTGTATTGCTTCGGCTGAGAGGACATGGGCGGCTCCTCCGTCGGCGTGCGTTCGGCGCCCGCGGCCAGTGCCGCGGCGAGCAGAGCGGGGAAGAAGGCACCCGCTGTATTCTTCACGCCCAGGGCACCTCGAGCGCCTGCTCCCCCTCGATCTGGACGCGGCGGCCGTTGATCTCGGCCTCGCCGCGGCCGTGAGCCACGAGGCGCCACGGGCTCGGCGCGGGCCAGCGGCCCTGCGGGGCGATGCGGTAGCGGCCCTGCCCTAACCGCAGGATGGCGCCTTCGCTCAGCAGCCAGTAGTCCTTCGTGGCGGCCAGCGAGGTGAGGCCGCGGTAGCGGTCGGCCTCGGCCTCCATCTCCTGGATGGAGTCGAAGTAGCCGACGATGTAGGCCGCGGCGAAGCTGTCGCCGGGCCGCATCGGCAGCCGCCCGATCTCCTCGATGAAGCAGATGTAGCCCCGCTGATGGCACCAGGCCTCGCTCACGATCGTCGGATCGAGGGTGATGCCGGCCAGCCATGGCATCTTGTCGCCACGGATCTTGCGGCCGCGGATGACCCGCGACGGCCGCGGATGCGTGCCGCGCTGGTAGAAGTGCTTCGCGTCGGGCGGGAAGTCCTCGAAGAAGTCGCTGGCCGGGATGCGGCCCTCGTAGCTCAGGTAGACCTCCTCGAACGTGTCGCCCCGCTTGTGCTGGAGGTGCCCAGGCATGTCGATGCGGAGGAAGACTTCCTTGAACTCGTTCGCGCTCTCGATGCGGTCGCTCGAGAGAAACCAGCGGCGGCCCATGGGGAAGACGAGCGTCTGCTCCCAGAGCGAGCCGGGCTTGAACCCCGGCGCCGCCTGGGTGTAGCGCCACCACTGGCGGACGGCGACGAAGTCGCGGCCGACCGCGAAGTCGCTCTCGACGTGTTTCGCCTGGGTGCAGATTTGGGGCAGTTCGACGTAGTGCTTGGCGATCTTGCCGTGGTACAGGTTATTGAACTCGTAGGGCGCGCCGCCCTCGGCGCCGGGCTCCATCAGGAAGTCCACGATATCGAGCCCGAAGCTGTTGTCGCGGGCGCCCGACCGCTTGTCGACGAGCGTGTTGGCCTTGACGCCGCTCACGTAGCCGTTGGGCCAGACCTCGGCGGCGAGGCAATCGGTCTCGATGAGGATGCGCTCGTCGGCTCCGCGCGACGCTCTCGGCGGGTCGGTGGTGGCCATGAAAGCCTCCTTCTCCTGAGTGGCGGGGCGATTGTAGCGCGGAGGCGCGGACGGCGCAAGGAGCCGGCGCCGCGGGCGAATGCCTCACGACGCCAGGAGCCAGGGGAGGTGCTCGATGGAGCAGTAGCGGAGCGTGAGCTGGCCGTGGCGGAGCTGGTACGGGGTCTTGACGAGCGGGCTCACGACGTAGTTCTTCCCCTCCGGATGGAGCGCGCGGAATGCGGCGAGGCAGACGGGCCGGACGCGCTCGGGGTTGATCTTGCACTCGATGGCGTCCGCCTGGCGCCCCATGGCCTTAACGACGAAGTCCACCTCGTGCCCCGACGTGTCTCTCCAGTAGTAGAGATTGCGGCTTTCGGTTCCTGCGCGGAGTGCGTCGAGCACGAGATGCTCCCAGAGGTAGCCGCGGTCCTCCTCGCGGATGCGCTCCCAGCCCTTGACGAAAGTGACGAACCCCGTGTCGAAGGCGTAGCATTTCGGCCTGCGGGTGATCTCGCGGCGTCCGCCGGCATGGAAGGGAGGCAAGAGGAAGGCGGCGTGGGCGGTGCACATGGCCTCCACGTGCGCCTTCACCGTCGGGCGGCTCAGGTCGCTCAGCTCGGCCAGGCTGGAGTAGTCGATGACCCCGCCGCTCTGACGCAGCAAGAGCTGGAGGAGCCGCATGAAGCCGGCCCGGCTGCGAATCGCGAAGAGCTCCTGAATGTCCCGGGCATAGAAGCTGTCTATCCACTCCGAGAAGAACGAGGGGTCCTTTTCCGTCGCGAGCAGCGGCTCGGGCAGGCCGCCGTGAAGCAGGCGGTGGTCGAGGTCCTTCAGCCCGAAGACCTCGAGGCACTCGCTCCAGAGGACAGGGGGCAGATAGATCGTCTGCTTGCGCCCGGTGAGGCTGTCGCGGAACTTCCGCGTGGCTGCCAGGGTGGACGAGCCGGTGGCCAGGACCTTCAGGTGCGGGTAGGCGTCGGCCGCGATCTTCAGCACGCGGCTGGGGTCCTCCAGCCGATGGACCTCGTCAAAGATGACCCTGGCCCCTCTGCTCAGGCCGTCGTAGAAGGACTCCGGATCGCTCAGCATGCGGCAGACCGACGGCAGGTCGCAGTTCAGGTAGACGGTCTCGGGCAGCATCCTGGCGAGAGTGGTCTTCCCCGCTCTGCGGACGCCCGAGAGCCAGGCAACGGGCCGCTTGGCCCAGGCCTGCTCGATGCGGTGGGTCCAGAAGGGGCGCACTTGCATGGTAACCATAGTTTACAAGAATCAGGGACAATTGTAAAGTATACTTTCATCAGACTCCGCCGCCCAAGTCCCTCCGCGGGCGCCAGGGCTTGACATGAGAGGCACTGTGCATGATGATGGTTCCGCGCAGGAAGAGGGGAGACCGCTCCGCCAGACAGGAGGACTTCGAGATGAGGACGTGGAAAGGGCTGAGGGTGGTCGCGCTTTGCACGATGGCTGTGGTGCTGTTCGCCAGCGGGGCCGCGGCGGCCACCGCCACGCTGCTCGGCGTGAGCAAGGGGCAAATGCCCGGCGACACCTCGGCCGACCCGCAGCTCGCCTTCGAGCAGAAGGCCGAGCTCGGCGGCAACGCGCTCAAGGTCGTCTTCACCCAGGGCTCTTCCTTCGGCGAGACGCGCCCGAAGATCACCAACTGGACGCCCTACAAGGCCATCCAGTTCGACGCCTTCAACCCCTCGCAGGCCATCCTCAGCGTCACGCTCACCGTCAAGCATAAGGGCACCACCAGTTACCCGACCCGCATCGACGTGCCCGTGATGCTCAAGCCAGGCAAGAGCAGCATCGAGCTGGCCCTGGCCGACATGGCGAACGTGGACGGCTCGCGCCCCGACCTCTCGTTCGTGAAGCACTGGTATGTCTCCTGCGACACGGCGGGCGCGACGGCCTACTTCGGCGACTTCTCGCTCGTCGGCGAGGGTGCCGCGGCCGCAACGCCCACTCCCGCTGCGGCGCCCGTCGCGACGCCAGCCGTCCCCGCCGCGGCCGCGCCGTCGCAGGCCATCCGCGTCACGGGCCACGTCGGCACCGTCGAGGTGGACCTCACCATCACCGGCCTCACCCTCAGCGGGCTGACGAGCTCGATCGCGCCCGCCGCCACGACCGTTCAGCCTGCCGCCGCACCCGCGCCGGCCCCCGCCGCGGGAGCCAAGGCCACCCTCCTCGCCGTCTCGAAGGGCACGATCCCCAACGACACGAACGGCGACGCGAAGATCGACCTCGCCGAGAACGCCGAACTGGGCGGCATCTGCCTGAAGGCCACCCTCGCCCCCGGCGCCTCGTTCGGCATGTCGCGGGCCGGGCTGAAGGACTGGCGCGGCTTCTCGACCCTGAAGTTCTCCGCCTTCAACCCCGGCAACGCCCCTCTCGCCGTCAGCTTCACCGTCAAGCACGCCGGCTCGAAGAGCTTCGACACCCGCGTCGACAAGGCGATCACGCTGGCCCCGGGCAAGAACGAGATCTCGATCCCCGTCGCCGGCCTGGCCAACAACGACGGCTCGGCGGCCGACCTGTCCTCGGTCCGCCAGTGGTACATCGCGAGCGAGGCGGCCGTCACCGCCTTCTTCGGCGACTTCGTGCTGGAGGCCGGAAAATGAGAAGGCAGTCGGCAGGAGGCAGGAGGCAGTCGGCAATCGGCGGTCGGCGGCCAGTCACGCGACCGCTCGCCGGCTCGCGGTGCCCGGCGTCACGCATCATGTCTTCTCTTGTCACGTATCACGTATCACGTATCACGCATCCCGTCCTCGCCTTGGTCCTGCTCGCCGCCTCAAGCGTTGCGCTCGGGGCCACCGTCTCCGACGCCCTCCTCGACGAGCAGCTCGACCTCCTGGCCAACAAGGACACCAAGGGCACCGTCCGCATCCTGCGCAAGCTCAACAAGTTCTTCCTCCTCGAGCGCGAGGAGGCCACGCCGCCGCCCGCGCCCACCGCCGCGCAGAAGGAGGCGGGCTACCTCCTCTTCGTCCGCAACTACCTCGAGCCCGTCTACTACAACACCAACCCGCGGCCCTACGAGGTCAAGGCCGAGCTTCGCCTCTTCGCCACGCCCGGCGAGCGCGAGCCCGCCGCCTTCGCCGTCTGGCCGATCGAGGACCTCGAGGGCGTCGAAGTCGTCCTCTCCAACCTCCGCGGCCCGGGCGACGCCGTCCTCAAGCGGACGGACATCGACGTCCGCTTCACCCGCCAGCTCACCCGCGGCGTGAAGCCCTTCATGTGGATGGTCGGCCCCGAGGCCCTCGAACACTTCACTGCCCTCAACATCCCCAGGGGCCGCACCACGCAGTTCTGGCTCACGGCGGCCGTGCCCGCCGACGCGGCGCCGGGCGACTACCAGGGCACGGTGAGCTTCAAGCCGGCGAACAAGCCCGCCTCGCAGATGCAGCTCTCGCTGGTCGTCCTCCCCTTCAGGCTGCTCGAAGACCCCGAGATGAACTTCGGCTGGTACTACGGCGGCAGCGGCCCCACGCTCCGCCGCGAGCTGGAGGACCTGCGCGCCCACGGCTGCACCACCCTCACCATCCACGAGCCGAAGATCAAGAGCCTCACCGCCGACGGCCGGGCCGTCGTCGACTTCTCCAACTGGGAGACCTACCGCACGCTCTGCGCCGAGATCGGCCTGCGCGGCGTCAAGCAGACGAGCATCGGCGCCATCACCGACGCCATCCGCCCCCTGGGCATCCAGGAGCTCGGCCCAGGCTTCGACGTCCCCTTCGTCGCCGTCCTCCGCAAGTACAAGGAATGGCTCGACGCCCGCCCCGACTTCAAGGTCGTCTTCACCATCTACGACGAGCCGCGCGAGTCGATGCTGAACTCCTGGAACCGCACCTTCGACCAGACCGTCGCCTACATCAAGCTCTGCCGCCAGGTGCCGGGGCTCCTCCTCTCCGTCAACCCCATGGGCGACCGCGGCGGCGACAAGGACTATTCGGCCTTCGCCGACATGGTTGACATCCTCAACACCCACGCCTGGAACGGCTCGAAGAAGCTCATCGAGCGGACGAAGAAGGCGGGCCACACCCTCTGGGTCTACAACAACGGCCAGGCACGCCTCACCTGGGGCTTCAGCGTCTGGCGCGTCGGCGCCAGGGGCGAATGGGAGTGGATGTATCCCGGCGCAGGCTCCGCCGACCCCTACTCCCCCATCCCCACCGGCGGCTACGAGAACGAGGGCGAGAGCAACACCGGCCGCTTCCCCGTCTACGCCTTCAGAGACCGCATCGTGCCCACCCCCCGCTACGAGTGGTGCCGCGAGGGGACCGACGACTACAAGTACCTCTACACCCTCCTCCAGAAGCGCAAGGGGGCGGACCCAGAGGTCGAGGCCCTCGTCAAGGAGATCGCCGACACCTTCCCCGAGTTCCCCGCCATGGGCCTCACGACGGGCGCCGAGGCGGGCGCCTCGGGCGACCCCGCCCAGCTTCTCGCCTATTTCGACCACTTCCGCTGGCGGATCGCCCTCGCCATCCTCGCACTCGACGACGCGGCCAAGGGCCTCAAGAAAACCGACGCGAAGTCGTCCTATGCGGCCCACGCGAAATTCAAGTTCGGCGACATCCCGCCCAGGAGCAAGGTGGAGCTGAAGCCCAAGGCCGAGGCCGAGCAGGCCATCCAGGTCGAGAAGACCGTCCTCAAGCCCGGCGCCAAGGTGCTCTACGACTTCGAGGACGACGGCTGTTTCAAGCAGCTCGAGACCGACCGCATCGGCACCGAGCCGTTCGACCCCGACGTCATGCCGGCGAAGCGCGTGAAGCGCGCGGCCACCCACGGCGACTTCGCGCTCTGCTACGAGCCCGTCGAGAAGGGCGGCGGCCTCCACCTCATCGCCTTCGACGGCGACTGGAGCGGCTTCGAGGTCCTTCGCGCCGACTTCTACAACCCCAACCGCGAGCCCGTCAACGGCTACTTCACCGTCACCGACCAGAAGACCCGCGTCCCGCCCAACTACCCGCGGGCCATGGGCTACATGGACGACCGCTGCGACCTCGAGTCGTTCGTCCTCCCGCCGGGGAAGTTCACCCTGGAGGTCAAGCTCGGCGGCCTGGCCACGGGCGGCGGCCGCCCCCTCGACCTCGCCCGCATCAAGAAGATCGCCGTCGGCTGCGAGGGGAACAAGTTCCCCTTCTACATGGACTGCATCCGCCTGGAGAAAGAGAAATGAAGTGGTTGCTCGCCATTGCGCTGGCGGCGAGTGCCGCGGGTCAGGCGCAGCAGTCCGATCCGCCCGAAGGCTTCGGTGCACTGGCCAAGGGAGGCGAGGGCGGCAGGGCGATCGCCGTGTCCACCCTCGACGACGCCGGCCCGGGCTCCCTGCGCGAAGCCCTCGCCGCTCGTGGGCCGCGGATCATCCGGTTCGCCGTCGAGGGCACCATCGAGCTCGAGAGCCGTCTGCGGGTCACCGAAGGCCGCGTGACCATCGATGGCTCCACGGCGCCCGGCCAGGGCATCACGCTCCTCCACCACGGCATCCAGTTCCGCGGCGATTGCGACGACATCATCGTCCGCCACCTCCGCATCCGCGTCACCACGGGCGGCGACCAGGGGGACTGCCTCCTCTTCTGGGGCAACCAGGGCGGCACCGTCGAGCGCGTGCTCGTCGACCACTGCTCCCTGATGGGGGCCACCGACGAGGTGTTCAACACCTGGGGACAGGTGAGCGACCTCACCTGCCAGTGGACGATCATCGCGGAGGCCCAGCTCCCCCACAGCAAAGGCTGGCTCTCCGGCGTCGGCTCCGACCGCATCAGCATCCACCACTGCCTCTTCGCCCAGAACGGCGACCGCAACCCCAAGCTCGAGGGCGGCCTCTACGACCTGGTGAACAACGTCATCTACAACTGGAGCGTCAACAACGCGGCGAAGATCGGCGTCGGCGCTCGCGTGAACCTCGTCAACAACGCTTTCATCCCCGGGCCGCAATCGGCCGCCGCCAAGGGCTCCGTCTTCCCCGACGACCCCGCGAAGGGCACCAAGCTCTACCTGGCCGGGAACATTGGCCCGGCCACCCCCACGGGAACGGAGGACCCCTGGCTGAATGTGACCTGGTACGAACGCGTCGGCGGCGCCTGGAAGGAGCACAGGCCGGCTCCCCAGAGCTTCCAGGCAGACAAGCCTTTCCCAGTGAGAGCGATTACCACTCAGGCGGCGAAGGAAGTCCAGGAGCTGGTCCTCGCCCGCGTCGGCGCCAAGGTGCGCGATGAGGATGATCTCCGGGTCATCGCCGAGGTCAAGGCCCGAACCGGGCGCGTCGGCCGGGGGCCACGCTAAGCCTCTCCTGCACGCCAGCAAGGGAGAACGACGACCATGGGTGCAACGGTCACGCTGATCGGCAATGAAGGCTTCCGAATCGACACGCCCGACGCCACGATCTTCATCGACGCCTTCTACGGCGCCATCCCCGGCGTCGCGGGCACCCCGGCCCTCCGGGCGAGGAAGGTCGAGAAGGCCGACCTCATCCTCGTCACCCACGCCCACTGGGACCACTTCCAGGCCGCCGACGTGGCCCGCGTGGCCCGCCGCACCGGCGCGGCCGTCGTCGGCCCCGGCGCCGTCATCCAGGAGCTCGAGGGGGTTCTGCCCGCCGAGGCGCTCGTCAAGCTCGAGCCCACGCGGGCCGCTCGGACCGGCTTCGCCCTGTCGGAAAAGGCCATCCTCCCCGCCGCGACCATCACCGCCTACCGCACCTTCCACGCCATGGGCCACAACTCGTATCTCGTTGAGACGCCGAGCTTTCGCTTCTTCCACGACGGCGACAACGAGGACACGACCCGGCTCGACGCCGCCGCCCTCGGCCGCCTCGACGCTCTCTTCATTGGCCCCTGGCTGGGCTCTGGGTGGGTGGACTTCATCGAGAAGCTCGCCCCCGCCCGCTGGTTCCTCATGCACCTCTCGGACGAGGAGTTCGACCAGCACGAGGCGGGCACCTTCCTCCCCGACCTGTGCGACCACGTGCCGCTGCCCGACCGCCTCATCACCCTCCGCCCAGGCCAGTCCTTCACGTTCTAGCACTACAACGCTACTCTCTCCCTGGCCCGAAGGAGGCAAGTCCTTACAGTCACAGGAGATAAGCTGCAAGAACGTGTCATTCTGAGCGGAGCCCGCCTCCGGGCGGGCGGAGCGAAGAATCTCTCTGCGCGTTGAGCCTTTCGTGGACAGTGAGACTCCGTGCCCGGACGCAAGCCAAAAGAGATTCTTCGACTTCGGCCGCCGGAAGGCGGCCTACGCTCAGAATGACAACCGGCTGAAGTCACCTCCGCGGAAAGTGGCGTTGTAGTGCCAACCGATCAGAGGGGATGCAGCGTGGCCCCGAGCTTCTCGAAATGCTCTCGGTTGAACGTGGCCACGGCGTCGGCGCCGGAGGCCCGCGTGCTGGCCGCCACATAGGCGTCCGCGAACTCCTGCCCCGTGGCATCTGCCAGCGCGACTGCATCCTCCACAAGCGCTCTGTCGACCAGTTCCAGGCCCGGAGTGGCCACGATCCTGCGCAAGACATCAAGGATCGCTTCCCTCGGCATTTTGTAGGTTGTCCGGAGCCGCCACGCGAGGTCAAAGAGAACCGGCGGACCCGTGACCAGCGACACTGCTCCTGTCGCGGCCTCACTGAACAGCCGATACGAGCGCTCGTACTGCTGCTCATCATCCCTGGTGAACAAGCGCAGGAAAACGTTCGAGTCCACGAAGATAAGGCTCATTCCTTCCCCAATACGTGCCTTGCCACCCCTTCCATCATGGCGCGCCGCTCCTCCTCTGGCGGGTGGGCTTTGCCCAGGAACCCGGCCAAGCTGAGGACACCCAGGGCCGGCTTGATGATGATCGCGTCGCCCGTTACCTGGATGTACACTCTGTCATGGGGCTTCAGGCCCAACGCCCGACGGGATGCCGCGGGAAGCGTGATCTGGCCCTTCGACGATATGGTTGCCACTGGCACCTTGAGTTCTCCTTTCTCCACATCTCCTTACCTATTGTATCGTGTAAAGCATGATTCGTCAAGTAAAGAGCCTCTGCACTTCGCTTCCAGTCTTGGCTATCGCTTGGCGAGAGGCGGGAGATGGCGATTCCCATCCTGCCTGACAAGTGGTATGATAATCGGCAGTCCTGCACCATTCGTCGTGGGAGAAGGCACCCTGGGAGACGAACGCACGCCCCCCGTCGAGCTGCTCGCCCCGGCCGGGGACTGGGAGGCGCTGCGCGCCGCGGTGGCCAACGGCGCCGATGCCGTCTACTTCGGCCTGCCCGATTTCAACGCCCGCCTGCGGGCCGCCAACTTCGCCGTCGAAGAGCTGCCCGAGGTGATCGGCTACCTCCACGGCCACAACGTCTACGCCTACATCACGTTCAACACGCTGGTCTTCCCCGACGAGCTTCCCGCGGCCGCCGCCCGCCTCGCCGCCATCGCCGAGGCGGGGGCCGACGCGGTGATCGTGCAGGACCTGGGCGTCGCGAGGCTCCTCCGCCGCCTGGCCCCGAGCCTGCCCATCCACGCCTCGACGCAGATGACCCTCACGGAGCCGCGCGGGCTCGAGCTCGCCCGCCGGCTCGGCATTCAGCGGGCGATCCTGGCGAGGGAGCTGTCGGTCGCCGAGATCCGGCGGATCGCGGAATGCGCTCCCGGCGTGGAGCTCGAGGTCTTCGTCCACGGCGCGCTCTGCATCTCGGTGAGCGGGCAGTGCCTGGCCAGCCTGGCCCTCGGCGGGCGGAGCGCCAATCGCGGGCTGTGCGCCCAGGCCTGCCGCCTCCCCTACCGCCTGATCGCGGACGGTGCGGCCCGCGACCTGGGCGACCGCGCCTACCCCCTCAGCCCGAAGGACCTGGCCGCCTTCGACCGCATCGAGGCCCTCGTAGCCCTCGGCGTCCGCGGCTTCAAGATCGAGGGGCGGCTCAAGAGCGCCCAGTACGTGGCCGCCGCCACGCGGGTCTACCGCGGGGCGCTCGACGCCGCCGCGGCCCATCGCCCCTTCCTCCTCTCGCCCGAGCAGGAGGAGGAACTGGCCCAGGGCTTCTCGCGCGGCTTCAGCCGCGGCTTCCTCGACGGCATCGACCACCAGGCCCTCGTCTCGGGCCGCTCGCCGAAGAGCCGCGGGATGCGCGTCGCCACCGTCGTGGGCAGGACGGCTCGCGGGGTCGTCGTCGAGGCGGCAGATGCCTCCCGCGATGCCGGCCCCCGGCTGAAGCCGGGCGACGGCGTGGTCTTCGACGACGGCGGCCCCGCCGAGAACGAGGAGGGCGGCCGCATCATCGCCGTTCATCCGAGCCACGGCCCCGGCTGGCGGCCAGCCGGTCGCAGTTCCGCCCGAGGCGGAACTGCATCCGACCGCCTGGCGGTCGGCGGCGGCCGCGTGGAACTGGTCTTCCATCGCGGCGAGGTGTGCCCCGCGGCCGTCACCCCCGGGAGCATCGTCTGGAAGACCGACGACCCCGCGGTCCGCCGGCGCCTCGAGCAGACCTACGCCCGCGCCGCGGTCGCCCGGCCCGTGGCCGTCCACGCCCGCGTGTGGGCGGCGCTCGGCCAGCCCCTGCGCATCGCCCTGCGCGACGACGCGGGCCACGAGGCCGAGGCCGCCTGGGACCGCCCCCTCGAGCGCGCCGAGAAATACCCCCTCTCCCTCGACCTCGTCCGCCAGCAGCTCGGCCGGCTGGGCAACACCCCCTTCGAGCTGCGCACCGTCGAGGCCGAGCGACTCGACCCCGTCATGGTGCCCAAGAGCGTCCTGAACGACCTGCGGCGGCAGGCGGTGGACGCCCTTCTCCAGCGTCGCGCCGAGACGGCGCGGCACCCCGTGGCCGAGCCCGGCGCGCTCGATGCCCTCCGGGCCGAGACCCGCCCCGACGGCCAGGAGCCGGGGCCGGCGCAGCTCTGCGTCCTCGTCCGCACGCCCGAGCAGCTCGACGCCGCCCTGGCCTGGACCCCGCCCGACGGGGCGTGCAGGCCGGCCATGGTCTACTGCGACTTCGAGGATTCCAGCCGCTATCGCGACGCCGTGGCCCGTGGCCGCACGGCGGCTCGCGGCGAGCCGCTTGGCAGTCCGCCCGTGGCGGGCAGACTGCGACCGACTGCCCGGCAGTCGGCGGCGGGCTTGCGCATCGGGCTCGCCACGCTTCGCATCATCAAGCCCGGCGAAGAGGATTCGCTCGAGCAGATCCTGGATGCCCAGCCCGATGCCGTCCTGGTGCGGAACCTGGCCGGCCTGTCGTTCTTCCGCGAGCGGGCGCCGGGGCTGCCCCTCGTCGGCGATTTCTCGCTGAACGCCGCCAACGACCTCGCCGCCGACCTGCTGGCAGGACTCGGCCTGGAGCGGCTCGTGCCGAGCCACGACTTGGCCTGGGAGCAGCTTGCCGCCCTCTTCCGCCGTGTCCCACCTGGCCTCTTCGAGATCGTGATCCACCACCATATGCCCATGTTCCACACGCAGCACTGCCTCTTCGCGGCGAACCTCTCGGGCGGCAGGGACGGCGGCGGCTGCGGAAGGCCGTGCCGCCAGCGCGTGGAGCTGCGGATTGCCGACGGATTGCCGGCAATCCGACGCAATCCGACGCGCGACCGCGTCGGCGTCGAGCACCCCGTCCTCCGCGACGCCGCCTGCCGCAACACCGTCTTCCACGGCAAGCCCCGCGCCGCCGAAGGGTCGGTGGAGGCCCTGCGGGGCCTCGGCATCCGCCACTTCCGCGTCGAGCTTCTCCGCGAGACCGCCTCTCAGGCCAAGGGCCTGCTCGATGCCGCGGCCCGCCGGCTGTGGCCCTGATTCATCTTGGCTTTCCCTCTCCGACGGTCTATAATCAACGCCGAAGCAGAGGATGCTGATCCAGCATGGCTATCGAGAGCCTGTTGAGACTGTGAGGAGGGACTGCCGTTGATGGAAGCAAGGCTGGCGCGGGTTCCCGACTTCGACGTCTCAGGCGGGGGCGCGGCCGCTGAATGGAGCCGCGCGGAATGGCTCCCCCTGGCCCCCGTCTCGGGCGATGCGGCTTATGCCACCCGCGCCAAGGTCCTTTGCTCGGACGCCGGCCTCTACTTCCTCTTCGAGTGCGAAGACCGCCGCCTCACCTGCACGATGACCGAGGACTTCGGCGATATCTACAATGAAGACGTGGTCGAGGTCTTCCTCTGGCCCGACGAGCGGCAGGTGCTCTACTTCGAGTACGAGATCTCGCCGCTGGGCGTGGAGCTGCCCATCCTGGTGCCGAACCGGGACGGCCTGTTCATGGGCTGGCGCCCGTGGCACTACGAGGGGGAGCGGAGGGTTCGCCGGGCCACCGCCGTCCGCGGCGGCGAGAGGGCGCCGATGGCCGCCGTCGAGGCCTGGACGGCGGAGTTCTTCGTCCCCTTCGCGCTCCTGAAGGGGCTGGGCAACGTGCCGCCCCGCCCTGGCGCCCGCTGGCGCGCCAACCTCTACCGCATCGACTACGACGCGGAGCCCGCCACCCACTGGGCCTGGTCGCCCGCGAGCGGCCCCAACTTCCACAACTACCGCGGCTTCGGGACGCTCGTCTTCGAGTAGGCTCGAACGGCGTGAAGATGGGGGTAACACTTCACCCGAATGAAGTGCATGTGGCACAGCCGCCCTCGGCTGTGTGAATGGCTGCGCAACCCGCCGAAAGACACAGCCGAGGGCGGCTGTGCCACACGGCGTGTGCCT
>Ga0299915_10002257_pt1 | contig 14089 bp, 10 predicted proteins | sample RVTome_13_FD_200263 | JGI IMG/M metagenome (GOLD analysis project Ga0299915, IMG submission 200263) | Soil microbial communities from uranium-contaminated site in the Upper Colorado River Basin, Wyoming, United States - RVT92D227 (version 2) ...
GGGGAGCGTGAAGAGGTCGGTGGGGGGAAGGCCGAGCGCCTTGCGGGCGCGCTCGGTGAGCGCGCGGCCGATGAAGAGCGGGATGCGGCCTCCGGCGCGGTACTCATCGGCGAGGGTGTTGGGCGAAAGCTTGAAGGTGGAGAGCACCTCGCCGCCCTGGGTCCGAACCTCGCCCTTCTTCGTGTCGATGACGACGACGTCGCCCGTCTTGAGCTTCGTGACGTCGGTCTTGAGGGGCAGGGCGCCCGAGTCCTGCGCCGTGTTGAAGAAGATGGGGGCGATGACCCCGCCCAGGATGATCCCGTTGCGGCGCTTGTTGGGTACGAACGGGATGTCCTCGCCGATGTGCCAGAGCACGCTGTTGCAGGCGCTCTTCCGGGAGGACCCGGTGCCCACGACGTCGCCCACGAAGGCGACCTGGAACCCCTCGGCCCGGAACTTCGCGATCGCGGCCAGACCGTCGGGGAAGCGGGTCTTGCCCATGGCGAGCGCGTGGAGGGGGATGTCAGGGCGCGTGGAGGCGTCGCCTGCGGGCGAGAAGTCGTCGGTGTTGATCTCCCCTTCGACCTTGAAGACCTTGGCGGTCACCTCGGAAGGCACGCCCGGCCGCGAGGTGAACCACTCGGCCTTCGCCCACGACTCGAGCACCTTCCTGGCTGCCGGGTTCGTCTTCGAGAGCGCCACGACGGCGTCGAAGCTGTCGTAGACCTGTGTCGTGAAGGCGAGCGCGCGCACGGCGTCCTCGGCCAGCTCGGGCGCGGACAGCGCCCCGACGAGCGGGCCGACGTTGTAACCGCCCATCATCGTCCCGAGGATGCGGACCGCGTCCTTCTTCGAGATGAGGGGCGACCGGCGCTTGCCGTTCACGACGTCGGCCAGGAACGAGGCCTTGACCTCGGCGGCCGGGTCGACCCCGGGCGACACCCGGTTCTCCAGCAGGGCGAGGAGGAAGGCCTCCTTACCCGCCGGCGGGTTCTCGAGCAGCTTGCACAGCTCCCGGGTCTGCTCGGGATCGAGCGGCTTCGCGGGGATGCCCAGCGCCTTCCGCTCCGCCTCGTGCTTCTGGTACGCGTCGATCACGGTCGTCTCCTTCGAGTCAGGTGAACGGAGCTCCGCTAGCGATGATCCGCAGCGGAACGGACGACTGCCTTGGAAGAAGCGAGTCCGCTCGGGCGGTTGCCGAGTGGGGGATGAGATCTCCTACACCATTCGCACGCGGATGTCAGCCCGGCCTGGACGCGGGAAATTGACGCGCGTCGAAACGGCCGCGCGGTGGAATGGCGCGGGTCTCAGGGCGCTCGCCGGACGTCCACGACATTGTCGTAGAACGTGCTCCCGGCGCCCTCGTCCGTGAGGCGTTGCGAGGTGAGAGCGTTCACCGTCCGCGGGCCGCGCGCCTCCTCCAGGCGCCGCACGCCGGGCGCGACCACCACGCCGGCCGGGACGCCTTCCGTCACCTGGAGCGTGAAGAGCACCTCGCCCTGCTCGTTCCATGCCTCCACCAGCTCTCCGTCCCGCAGTCCGCGCGCGGCGGCGTCGGCCGGGCTCATCCGGAGCACCATCTCCCCCGCCTTCCTGCGGAGGTCCTCGCGCTCCTGGAGGAAGGAGGAGTTGAGACCGTACAGGGACGGCGCTGTCATGAGGCGGAGATTGGGCTGCGGGCTTGCATGTGGCGGCGCGGCCTGCTCGACGTGCGTCGGGAACGCGCGCGGCAGCGGGTGCGCGAGGCGCGGGTTCAGGATCTCGATCTTCCCCGACGGCGTGCGGAATCGTGCCTTGGCGCCGGGGGGCACGTGGAGCAGCACCGCCCTCCCCTCCTCGAGGGCGGCGCGGTCCATCCCCTCGCGCAGCGGCGCCGGCTGGCCGAGGAGGCGGTCCACGAGGTCGTCGGCCGAGAGCTGGAAATGAGGATCGGTGAGGCCCATGGCGGAGGCCAGCAGCCGGAACACGTCCCAGTTCGCCTTCGCCTCGCCCAGGGGTGGGATCGCCGGGCGCGCCCGCTGGATGGCATACTGTCCGTACGAGCGATACAGGTCGGGGTGCTCGAGGGAGGTGGTGGCGGGGAGCACCACGTCGGCGAAGCGGACCGTGTCCGTAGGGAAGCGCTCGTGGACCACGGTGAAGAGGTCCTCGCGCCCCAGCCCTCGCAGCACGGCGTTCTGGTCGGGCGCCACCGCGGCAGGGTTCGAGTGGTACACGTATAGTGACAGGACGGGCGGGTCGTCGAGCTCGGTGAGCGCCTGCCCCAGGCAGTTCATGTTGACGAGCCGCGCCGCGCGAGGCTGGAGGTCCTCGCGCGTCACGACCGACATGTCGAAGGCCTGGCTCGAGGACGTGTCGCAGAGCAGGCCGCCGCCGGGCCTGGCCCAGGCTCCGAGAAGGGCCGGGATGCAGACGATGGCGCGCACGTTCATCGAGCCGTTGCCGTACCGGGAGAGGCCGCTCCCCACCCGCAGGAAGGGCGCGCGGGCCCGGCCGAGCGCGGCCGCGAGCTCGACCACCTCCTCGGCCTGGAGTCCCGTCGCCGCCGCGGTCCGGGCGGGCGTCCACTCCGGCAGGACCTCGCGCGCGAGCTCGTCGAAGCCCTGCACGTGCGCGGCCACGAAGTCCCGATCCACCCAGCCTTCGCGCTCGATGAGGTGCATCACCCCCAGCGCCAGCGCGCCGTCCGAGCCGGGCCGCACGAGGAAGACGCGATCGGCGAGGCGCGCCGTGGAGGTGGCGTAGGTGTCGATGAGGAGGATCCTCGCCCCCCGCGCCCTCGCCGCCTTGGCGCGAGGGACGAAGTGGATGTTGGTGGCGACCGCGTCGATCCCCCACAGCAGCACGAGGTCGCTCTCCGCGGCCTCCTCCGGATCGACGGCGATGGTGTCACCCATGACCGCCTGCCAGCCGGCATCCTTGGCGGGGGAGCAGATGGTTCGTTGCAGGCGCGACGCGCCGAGCGCGTGGAAGAAGGCGTGTCCGGCGTTGCGCTGCACGAGCCCCATGGTGCCGCCGTACGAGTAAGGCAGGATCGCCTCGGGCCCGCGCAGGCGGATGATCTCCTTCCAGCGGCCGGCGATCACGGAGATCGCCTCGTCCCAGCTCGCCCGCCGGAAGGAGCCCGCCCCCTTCGGCCCGTCGCGCAGGAGCGGCGTGAGCAGGCGCGAGGGGGCGTGCACCGTGGCGTGGTAGTTCGTCACCTTCGGGCAAAGGGAACCGCGCGACCAGGGGTGGTCGGGATCTCCGCGGACGCCCACCACCCGGCCTCCTTCCACCTCGACCAGGAGACCGCAGGCGTCGGGGCAGTCGTGCGGGCAGGTGGAGCGGTGGTGGGAGGGCATGCGCCAGATCCTGCCCGGCCGCCCGGGTCATTTCAACGCCGGCTCGTCCCGGCGACCCAGGGCGAGAAGGCAGCTCGCTCATCCGAATGCCTCGCTCGGCGAGCTCGTCTAACCCGGGGCCGACCGCACCCGGCGAGTCCTCCCGCACCGCGTTGACCGGCGACCTTGCATGATGCCGACACTACAGGCGGTTTCGACTGCCGGCGCGCTGGCGCGCGGTCGCAGGCCTGTTGGCACACGACCCGCACCACCCGCACGCATGGGTCACGGACAGCCTGAGAGGTCAACTGTGTCAGACACGGTCTTCGGACAGAGCCTCGTACAAGCGGGCACCATCAGCGCCTGCCAGCTCCGGTTCGCGCTCGCGTTCCAGCGCAGCTGGGGCGGTCGGCTCGAAGGCGTCCTCGTGAAGCTGGGGTTGATCTCGAGCTCCCAGCTCGCATCGCTGGCGAGGAACCCGGAGCGAACCCCTCACACCGTCCTCGCGGCCAGGAACGAGCCTATGAGCAACGAGCCCATGAGCGACGACGGCCGGCGACCGCAGGCGGCCGATGGCCGCGACGAAGCCGCGAGCTGACGCGGGCATCTCGCGGTCGTCGATCGGGGCCAAGGGCCGAAACCGGAGTCTGCGGACCCGGTGAGGATTGACCCCCGCGGTTCCTTCTGGCCCACTGCGCCCCATGATGGCTCTCGTCACCGGCGCGAGCGGCTTCCTGGGGCGAGCGCTGGTCCGGGCGCTCCTCGCGAGGGGGACTGGCGTCCGGGCGCTGCTGCGAGAAGGGAGTGACGCCTCCGTCCTGGAGGGAGGCGTCGAGATCATCCGCGGCGACGCGGCGGACCCGGCCGCCCTCAGGCGCGCCGCCCAGGGCTGCCCCCTCGTGTACCACCTGGCCGGCGTGCGCCGGGCGGCGGATCGAGCGGCGTTCATGTCGGTGAACGCCGGATCGACGAGGCTCCTCCTCGAGGCGTGCGTCGAGACCGGGGCCGCACGGCAACGGTTCGTCCTCGCCGGCTCGCTCGCGTCGATCGGCCCCTCCCGGGAGGGCAGGCGCGAGGAAGAGCCCTTCGCGCCCGTCGAATGGTATGGCGAGTCGAAGGCGGAGGCCGAGCGCATCGCGCTCTCGTTCGCCTCCCGGCTGCCGGTCACGATCGGGCGGCCGCCGCGGATCATCGGCCCGGGGGATCGCGAGAACCTCTTCTTCTTCCGCATCGTCGCGAGCGGAGTGGTGCTGCGCATCCTCGGGTCGGAGCGGCCGCTCTCCTGGATCGACGTCGAGGACTGCGCGCGCGCGTTCGTGCTGCTCGGCGAGCGCCCGGAGGCGACCGGCGAGGCCTTCTTCCTGGCCTCGAAGGAGCGCACGAGCGTCGAAGGCTTGCAGCGCGAGGTCGCCCGGGCGCTCGGGATCTCCCCCCGAACGGTCCCCGTCCCCGGACCGGCCCTCCTGGCCCTGGCCTGGGCCGCCGACGCGATCACGGCCGCGACCGGTCGGAAGCTCCCGCTCAACCGCAAGCTGGCGCGCCAGGTGCTGGCGCCCGGCTGGACCTGCCGGACCGAGAAGGCGGAGCGGCTCCTGGGTTTCTTGGCACCGACGCGACTCGCCGACTCCGTCGAGGGGTCGGCGCGGTACTATCGCGCGCGAGGGTGGCTGTAGCTCCGCGCCGACTCGCCTTCCGCTGACTTTCCAGCTCGCAGAAAGGGCCCGACGTGAGTTTGGAGTTGTGCGCGCGGCTCCCGATGGGGCATCACGGTCCTTGGCAGCGACGCGCACCGTGGAATAAAGAGCCGCAGCAGACGGCGTCACTCGGGGTAGGTTCCAGGCTGGCACAGCTCATGTCCGAATCGAGAAGAGCCGCGTTCTTCGACGTGGACGGCACCCTCATCGGGACGAACATCGTCCATGCCTTCGCTTTCTACGCGATGAACCAGGGGAGCATCTTCGGGACCGCATGGCGCACGGCCAGGACGCTGGCGGGAGCTCCCTTCTACTGGGCCCTCGACAAGGTGAATCGCAAGGCCTTCAACGAGGTCTTCTATGCCTCCTACCGGGGCCTCTCGGAGGACCGGCTGGTGGAGCTGGCGCACGAGCTCTTCGTGGAGGTCCTGCGCCCCGCCATCCATCCCGGCACGCCCCAGCTCCTCGAGCAGTCGCGCCGCGCTGGCTGCCGGATCGTGCTCGTGACGGGCGCTCTCGACTTCACCATGACGGAGCTCTCCGCGCACCTCGGCGCGGACGATCTCATCGCGAACCGCATGCACTTCGTCGAGGGCGTCGCCACCGGGCGCGTGGTGCCGCCCATCGTGGAGGGCGCGCACAAGGCCCACATCGTCCGCGACTACTGCGTCCGGGAGGGGCTCGCGCTCGACAAGAGCCACGCCTACTCCGACAGCTTCTCCGACTACCCCATGTTGACCGTGGTGGGCCACCCGGCCGCCGTGAACCCGGACCTGCGTCTGCGCAACGTGGCCCGCGCCTACGAGTGGCCCATCCTCGAAACGACCGAGTAGCCCATGCGCCCCGCATCTCGCCTGAGCCGGCTCTACGAGCAGACAGAGCCCATCGTCACCATCGACAAGGACTCGGCACCCCGCGTGATGTTCTCGGGTGAGGACCTCCTCCTGGAGGACCTGCCCGTGGGCACGAAGGTCATCTACCCGAAGCCGCCCATCGCGGGCCTCGCCAACGTGAAGTCCGCCATCCGCTGGGCCCTGAACCATCCGGAGGGCTGCGATCCGCTGCACGCCCAGCTCCGGCCCGGGATGAAGGTCACCATCGCCCTCGACGACATCTCGCTGCCGCTGCCGCCCATGAAGACGCCCGACGTGCGCCAGCAGGCGCTCGAGGTGCTCCTGGAGCTGCTCGCCGACTCGGGGGTGGACGACGTGCACCTCGTCATCGCCATCTGCCTGCACCGGCGCATGACGGAAGGTGAGATGAAGCGGATGGTGGGCTCGAAGATCTTCGACGCCTACTACCCCGACCGCTACTACAACCACGACGCCGAGGACCCGGAGGGCCTCACCTCGCTCGGGACGACCGACCGCGGCGAGGAGGTGGTGGTGAACCGGCGCGCCGCCGAGTCGGACCTCCTCATCTACGTCAACCTGAACCTCGTCCCGATGGACGGCGGCCACAAGTCCCTCGCCACGGGCCTCACCGACTACCGGGGCGTGAAGGTGCACCACACGCCCGAGCACATCCGGAAGAGCGACTCGTACATGGACCCCGAGCGGTCCGAGTTCCATCGCGCCCTGGCCAGGGTGGGTGGGCACATGGACGAGCACCTCAACGTCTTCCACCTCGAGACCACCATCAACAACCGCATGTTCGACGGCCCCCTCGAGTTCCTCATGCGGCGAGAGGAGGCGTGGACCGAGGTGGATCGGCTGAAGCTCGCCGGGATGCGCTCCGCGCTCAAGAACCTGCCTCGCGTCGCGAAGCGGAAGATGTTCCAGGCGATCCCTGCCGCCTACGAGGTCATCGCGGTCCACGCGGGCCGCACCGAGCCCACCCACCAGAAGATCCTGGCCCGGAGCTGGGAGCAGTACGCGGTGGACGTCGACTTCCAGGCCGACATCGTCATCATGGGGATCCCGTACATCTCCCCGTACAACGTCAACTCGATCCTGAACCCGCTCCTCGTGCAGGTGATGGCCTGCGGCTACTTCTTCAACTTCTACCGGGGGAAGCCCCTCGTGAAGAAGGGCGGCACGCTCATCATCACGCACCCCTGCTCGGACGAGTTCGACCCCGATCACCACCCGAGCTACATCGAGTTCTTCCACCGGCTGCTGCCCGAGACCCGCGACGCGAGCGTGCTCGAGGCGAAGTACGAGCGCGAGTTCGCCGAGAACCCGAGCTACGTGCACATGTACCGGACGGGGCACGCCTACCACGGCGCGCATCCCTTCTTCATGTGGTACTGGGGTGAGAACGGGCGCCAGCACCTCGGAAACGTCATCGCGGTGGGCGCCGACAACGAGCACGTCCCGCGCATGATGGGCTGGGAGAGCGCGGAGCGGCTCTCGGACGCGATCGACATGGCCCGCGCCATCCACGGCCGGAGCGCGCAGGTGGCCATGCTCCACCATCCGCCCATCGTCATGACCCAGAACTTCGGATGAGCGGAGATCGAAAGAACGGGCCGTCCGCCCCCCTCCCCGACCCTCCCCCCGCACGCGGGGGGAGGGAGACAGCTTCGCTCCCCGGGGGTGGGCATGAATCGGCTTCACCCTCTCCCTGGAAGGGAGAGGGCTGGGGAGAGGGTCGACGGCCGCTCGACGTCGCCGCCGCTCTGCGCGGCCGCTCGCTCCTCATCGCCGGCGCGACCGGGTTCGTGGGCAAGGTGACCCTCTCGATGCTGCTCCACCGGTATCCGGAGGTGGGGAGGGTCTTCGTGCTCGTGCGTCCCGGGACGGGCGGGAACGCCGAGGACCGCTTCTTCGGAAAGGTGGTGGGGAGCCGGCCCTTCGACCCTGTCCGCGCGCAGCACGGCACGAGGTTCGCCGCCTTCATGCGCGAGAAGTGCGTCCCGCTCGCCGGCGACGTCACCGAGCCTCTCCTCGGGCTCGCGGAGGGGGACCTCGCCGCCCTGGATGGGCTGGCGGTCCTGGTGAACTGCGCCGGCCTGGTCGACTTCAACCCGTCACTCGAGCTGGCACTCAAGGTCAATACGCTGGGGGCGCGGCACGCGGCGGAGGTCTGCCGCGCGACGGGCGCCACCCTGGTGCACGTCTCCACCTGCTTCGTGGCCGGGAACCGCAGCGGGGTCGTGTTCGAGGACGAGGAGATCGAGGGATACTTTCCGCGCCGCCCGGGCGTGGAGGGCCGCCCCACCGCCGGCACGCTCGACGCGCGGGACTTCGATCTCGATCGCGAGCTCGCCGACTGCGCGAAGAACATCCGCCGCATCCGCGAGGACGCCGAGGACGCGGCGCTCCTCTCCGAGCTTCGGACGCACGCGAAGGACAGGCTCGCCTCGGAAGGGCGCGCCTCGGACGAGCGGGCCGAGCGTCTGGCGCTGGGGCGGGAGAAGCGCCTCTGGCTCTCTCGGCGGATGGTGGAGCTCGGCATGGACCGGGCCCGCCACTGGGGCTGGCCCAACACGTACACGTACACGAAGAGCCTGGGCGAGCAGGTCATCGCCCGCGGGGCGATCCGATACGCCATCGTGCGCCCCGCCATCGTGGAGACGGCGCTGCGCTACCCCTTCCCTGGCTGGAACGAGGGATTCACGACCAGCGCGCCGCTCGCCTTCCTCGGCCTCAAGGGCCATCGCGTCTACCCGATCGGCGAGCGCGCCATCCTCGAGCTCGTCCCGGTGGACCTGGTGGCAGCCGGGATCATCGCCGTGGCCGCCGAGGCCATCGGCAGCGCGCCGAGGCGGATCTACCACCTCGCGTCGGGGGACGTGAACCCGCTCACCTGCCGGCGCTGCATCGAGCTGGTCGGGCTCTACCGGCGGCGCTTCTTCAAGAAGCGCGAGGAGGGCAGCAAGGTCCTGAACGCGCTCCGCGCACGGTTCGAGCCCTACTCGGTCTCCCGGGGCCACTACGAGACCTTCAGCGCTCCCGCCTTCGCGAAGCTCGCGCACGCGGCGAGCGCCTTCTTGCGGGAGCGCGCCCCGGCGTGGGGCGCCCCCCGCGTCTCCGCCCTGGCGGCGCAGGCGGCCGACCGGATCGACGAGGTGGAGGGAAAGCTCGAGCAGACGAAGCTGCTCTTCGAGCTCTTCATGCCCTTCGTCTGGGACAACCGGTACCTGTTCCGCTGCGCCAACGTGCGCGAGCTGTACGGCCGGCTCACCCCGGAGGACCAGGCGAAGCTCCCCTGGGATCCCGAGAAGATCGAGTGGCGGCACTACTGGCTCGACGTCCACATGCAGGGGCTGGAGGAGTGGGTCTTCCCGGCCCTCGAGGAGGAGTCGAAGAAGAAGGTCCACGCGGTGAAGCAGCACCGCGACCTGCTCGAGCTCTTCCACGCAGCCTGCGAGACGCACCGCCGCCGCGTGGCGCTGCGCATGAGCGGCTCGCGCAAGGACCGGTTCACCTACGCCGAGCTGCGCTCCTTCGCAGAGCGCGTGGCGGGCTTCCTGGTGGCGAGGGGCATCTCGCGCGGGGATCGCGTCCTCCTCGCCAGCGAGAACCGGCCGGAGTGGGCGATCGCCTTCTTCGGGGTCCTGCTCGCCGGCGGAGCTCGCGAACCTCGCGCGCAGCGCGGGAGCCAAGGTGGCCCTCCTCTCGGAGGAGGTGGCGGAGCGCACACCCGAGCTCATCCGCGCCTGGGCGGCTGGCGGCGGCCCCTCGCCGCTCTTCCTCGCCGAGGCGCTCGCGGGAGACCCGGCCCGGGCGCCCCCCCCTCCCAACCCTCCCCCCGCAGGGGGGGGGGATCAAGGGAGGGGGCCGCAGCCCGACGACGTGGCCTCCATCATCTTCACGAGCGGCACGACAGGGACGCCCAAGGGCGTCATGCTCACGCACCGTAACTTCGTCAGCCTGGCGGCGAAGCTGGCCTCGATCTTCGAGCTCGGGCCGGGCGACGGTCTGCTCTCGGTGCTGCCGCTCCACCACACCTTCGAGTTCACCTGCGGGCTGCTGGTGCCGCTCGCTCGGGGCGCGGAGATCGAGTACCTCGACGAGCTCACCGCGGACACGCTCGGCGAGTCGCTGGAGAGCGGGCGCGTCACCGCCATGATCGGCGTGCCGGCGCTGTGGTCCCTCCTGCACCGCCGGATCACGCAGGAGCTGGCGGCGCGCCCTGGACCCGTGGAGAGCGCGGCGAAGGCTCTCATGGGCGCCAACGCCTGGCTCCGCGACGAGTGGGGCGCCAACCTGGGCAAGCTCCTCTTCTGGCCCGTGCACCGGAAGATGGGCGGCCGCCTCCGCATCCTCGTCTCGGGCGGCTCGGCGCTCTCTCCCGAGGTTCAGAAGGCGTTCCACGAGCTGGGGTTCGATCTTTACGAAGGGTACGGCCTCACCGAGGCCGCGCCGGTGCTCGCGGTCTCGTCCCCGGAAGACGGCCCCCGCCCCGGCGGGGCGCCTCGCGGCAAGCCCGGCAACGTCGGCAAGCCGCTCCCCGGCATCGAGCTCCGCATCGACCAGCCCGACCGGAGCGGCGTGGGCGAGGTGCTCGCGCGCGGACCGAACGTCATGGCCGGCTACTGGAAGGCCGGGGCGGTGGCGCCGGAGGTGGACCGCGACCTCACCGGAGCCGTCCTCGTCGACGGCTGGCTCCACACCGGCGATCTGGGCAAGCTCGACGAGGAGGGCCGGCTCACGCTCGTCGGACGCAAGAAGGACGTCATCATCGACGCCGACGGCAAGAACGTCTACCCCGACGAGATCGAGGAGCTGTACCGGTCGGACGAGCTCGTGAAGGAGCTGTCGATCGTCGGATTGCCGGAGGCCGTCGGCGAGAAGGTGGGGATGCTGGTGGTGCCCGCCTGGAAGGAGCGCGATCGCGAGGAGGTGCGGCGGCTCCTGCGCGAGCACGTCCGCAAGGTCTCGAGCTCTCTCCCCTCCCACAAGCGCGTGAAGGTCTGGCACGTGTTCGAGGGCGACCTGCCCAGGACCTCCACCCGGAAGGTGAAGCGGGGGTGGGTGGTCGCGGAGCTGAAGCGCCTGGAGGCCGCCGCGCAGAAGGGCGCCAGGGTGCGCGACGCCGCCCGTGACGGAAGCTCGGATGGATGGTTGCTCGACTTGCTGGCCGAGGTCTCGAGGCGTCCGCGCGAGGAGATCGGGCGAGACAGCCAGCTCGCGGCCGACCTAGGCTTCGACTCGCTCATGCTCACGGAGCTCGCCGCCGCGCTCGAGGAGTCCGGCGTGCCGCCGAGCGCGACCGACGGGCTGGGACACATCCAGACGGTGGCCGAGCTCGCCCGAGCCCTGTCCGCGACCGCGCACCGTGCGGAGGTCGATGCGAAGCCTCGGGAGCCCCGCCCGCGGCCCGAGAAGACGCAGGACGAGGTGGCGATCCCGGCCCCGCTGGCCGCGCTCGGGCGCAAGGTGCTCGGCGCCGCCCAGAGGGCCCTCTACGGGCAGGTCTACCCTACCCGCGTCCGCGGTGAGGCCCACGTCCCGCGCGATCGAAACTTCCTGGTCGTGGCGAACCACGCGAGCCACCTCGACATGGGGCTCGTGAAGGTGGCGCTCGGCGACGAGGGAGAGAAGCTCAGCGCGCTGGCCGCCGCCGACTACTTCTTCGACACGCCGCTCAAGCGCGCCTACTTCGAGAACTTCACGAACCTCATCCCGATGGAACGCGAGGGATCCGTCAGGAGGGGGCTGCGCACCGCCGTCGAGGCCCTCCGGCGCGGCAGGCACGTCCTCGTCTTCCCGGAGGGAACGCGCTCACGAGACGGGACGATGGCGGAGTTCCGGGCGACGGCCGGGTACCTCGCCCTGCACTGCGGCGTCGACACGCTGCCGGTCTGGATCCACGGCACGCACGAAGCCCTCCCGCCCGGGAACCTCCTGCCCAGGTCCGCGAATCTCGAGGTCATCATCGGCCAGCCCATACGCGTGGACGACCTGCGCCGCCGCACGGCGGGGCTGCCCAAGGGCGAGGCGCACAAGGAGGCGACGCGGATCATGGAGGAGGAGGTGCGCAGGCTGGCGGCCAGCGTCCAGACAGCGTCCTCCCGCACCCCGTCCTCTACCCCTTCCTCGGGCGGCGGACGATCTCCGGCGGAGGCTCGAAGGCCGACCGGGACGGATGTCGAGCTGACCGCGCAAGGTCCGACCTCGACCCCGACCCCCACCTCGACCCCGATGTCGATTCTCGCGACCGCCACAGCGACTGCGAACGCGAAGCTGACGGCGACCCTGCCCACCCCAGCCCTTCCCGTCGGACCGTCGCACGGCCCGCCGCGCAACGGGCGGGCCGCGAGCCGGCAACCCAAGGTCAGCGAGGACGAGTCGTGAATGTCCTCGTCACGGGCGGCACCGGGTTCCTGGGCTCCGCGCTGGTCCCTCTTCTCGCGCGGGCGGGCCACCGCCTGAAGCTCATCGCGCGCGGTGAAGCCGCCGGCGCACGCGCGGCCGGTGCGGAGCTCGTCCAGGCGGACCTCCAGGATCGCGACGCCGTGCGCGCGGCCTTGGCGGACATCGAGGTGGTGTACCACCTGGCAGGCAGGGTGTCGTTCGAGGCCAGCGATCCTGCCGAGCTCTACCGGTTACACGTGCAGTGCACACGGACGCTCCTCGAGGACGCGCACGCTTCGGGCGTGAAGCGCTTCGTGCTCGCCTCCAGCTCCGGGACCATCGCCATCTCCCGCCAGGAGAAGATCCACACCGAGGAGGACGACCCCCCGATCCCGGTGGTCGCGCGCTGGCCGTACTACCTGTCGAAGATCTTCCAGGAGAAGACGGCGCTCCGGTTCCACCGGGACACCGGCCTGCCGGTGGTGGTGCTGAATCCTTCCCTGCTGCTCGGTCCGGGCGACGCCCGCCTCTCCTCCACCGACGTGGTGTTCAAGTTCCTGGAGCGGCGCATACCGGCGATGCCAACGGGCGGGCTCTCCTTCGTGGACGTGCGCGACGCGGCGTCCGCCTTCGCGGCGGCGCTCACCCAGGGGCGCCCCGGCGAGCGCTACCTCCTGGGGAGCGCGAACATGACGTTCGCCGAGCTGTTCGGCCGCCTCTCCCGCATCTCGGGCGTGGCGCCCCCGTCGGTGCGCCTGCCCTCCCCGGTGAACGTCGCGGGCGCGAGGCTCCTCGAGAAGTTCCACGCCTGGCGCGGCTCGGAGCCGCCCCTCTCCACGTCGGAGGTGGAGATGGGCGAGCACTGGTTCTATGTCGACAGCGCCAAGGCCGAGCGCGAGCTCGGCTTCACCGCGCGAGATCCGCAGGAGACCCTGTACGAGACGGTGGCCTGGCTCGACCAGCACATGCGCAGGAAGGACGCGCGTGCGGTGTAGCGCGAGGCCTTGCGCCCCGCTTCGATGCGCGCCAGCGGGGGGGACAAGCCCCCGCGCCACGGATTCGGCTACATCGTCCCTCCGGCGGTGTCGCGCAGCTTCCGGACGCTCGACACCCCGCAGTGCTCTCCGCACGCCGGGCACACGTCGTAGACCATCTCCTTCACGACCAGCACGTCGGGATGCCCCTCGGCGGGTGCGATGACCGCTCCGCAGTCGGGACAGGTGAGCGCACGGACGCGGGTCGGCCGGGCGAGCACGTTCGTCCGCCGCTTCTCCGGAGGGCACTGGCTGCACTCGACGCCGTAGAGGAAGCCCGTGTCGCTGCCCGGGGCTCGCACGTCGAGGTCGCAGCCGCAGTACTGGCAGACATCCTCTGGCACGGGAGAGCCCTAATCGGCCGGGACGGCCGCGACCACAGGTCCCGACTTACATCCGACCGCGGCGCGGGAGGCGGAGATGCAACCGTTACGGCAACCGGGCCCGCTGCGCCTGCACTCCACCGCGCTCGGCGAGGAGGGTCCTCACGAAGTGGGTCTTGGCGAGCCGGGGGCGGCCGGCCGCCACGTCGTGGACGGCCATGGCGAGCACGTGCCGCTCGTCCGGAGGCAGCGAGGCCAGCTCGAGCTCGACGAGTCTCAGCGCCTCTTCGTCGTGGCGGTGCATGGCGAGCCGGATCTGACGGAGCCATGCGAGATAGGCAGAGTAGAGTTCGTCAGCTACGGGATCCATCTCGCGCGTCACGGTGCACACGATCTACCCGCGCGCCTTCTCGAGTCAACCCTTCCGGAACCCACACCAATCGTACGCCCCTTGGTCGTGGGATGGAAACGAGCGTCCTCCCCCATGGG
>Ga0299915_10002258_pt1 | contig 14088 bp, 9 predicted proteins | sample RVTome_13_FD_200263 | JGI IMG/M metagenome (GOLD analysis project Ga0299915, IMG submission 200263) | Soil microbial communities from uranium-contaminated site in the Upper Colorado River Basin, Wyoming, United States - RVT92D227 (version 2) ...
CTAGTGGGCTACATGCCTCATGGGAGCATTGCGTACTGCTACTCCGCCTGCACCGTGCGTGGAGACGCTTACGTTGGGGGCCTCGTCGGAGCAAATGCCCTGTGTATGCGGACGATATGTCGGGGCGGTCTGATCAACGATTGTTATTCGACCAGCACCGTAAAAGGTACTTCGTCTGTCGGCGGCTTGGTCGGGTGGAACGAGGGTGATGTGACCCGCTGCTACGGCACAGGTACAGTCAGCGGCACTGGGCAGTATGTTGGTGGCCTCGTGGGCGATGGATGGCCAGGTGGTGTAACCGTCAGCTTGTGGGATACCGAGACCTCAGGCCAGGCGACAAGTGCCGGGGGCACGGGCAAGACCACCGCCGAGATGCGGACGGCCAAAACGTTCGTGGAGGCCAACTGGGACTTTGTCAACATCTGGGGTATTGGTGAGAATCAGACATACCCGTATCTACGCAAGTATTCAGCAGCGGATGTCAACCAGGATGCGAGCGTCAACTTTCTCGACCTTGCGGCATTGGCCGACAACTGGCTAACGGATATTTCTGACCGCCGAGATCGCTGAGGTCGCAGAGAATAGAGAGGAATTTTTTAGACACAGATTTACACTGTTTAGAACTTTCAATTATTTAGCCGTGTTAATCCGTGCGAATCCGTGTCTTTGCAGTTCGTTATCAGCGGTCTTTGCGGTCTCCCTCGACTGCGCTCGGGACGGCGTCTGCGGTTAATGACAAATTCTGGCTAACAGGGATGGCACCATAAGCCGGTTCAAATCGTGAATTATCAGGCCGATATAGCGGTAGGGTGCGGTGAAACCGCACCAATTACGCCCGAATATGCAAATGGTGCGAAATATCGCACCCTACATGTGGTCTGCCAATGAAGACCGCCGACACAACAGCGTTGCGGGTTTTTACGATTGGGCATTCAAACCGCTCGTTCGAGGATTTTTTAGCTCTTTTGAGGGAGTTCGAGGTTCGAACGGTAGCAGACATTCGGCGGTATCCAAGCTCACGCAAGTTCCCGCATTTCAACCGTCAGACCCTGCATAACCTGTTGAATGCCGAGGGCATCAATTACGTCTGGCTGGAGGCACTGGGAGGTCGCAGACACGGGGGCAAAAGTGAAGACTCGCCGAACATGGGTTTGGAAAGCCCAGGCTTTCGTAACTACGCGGACTATATGGCAACCGGTGAGTCTAAGAAGGCGGTGGAGGAGCTTCTGTCAACTGCGGTGGCGTCACGCACAGCTATTATGTGCGCGGAGAAATTCTATTGGAAGTGCCATCGCCGGCTCTTGAGTGACTACCTGTTTAGCAAAGGCGTGGAAGTTATTCATATTGTTGAGCCGGGCAGGACTTGCGCCCATAAACTGACGCCGGGCGCGGTTGTCGCTCACGGCGGCGCGGCAGTTACCTATCCATCGGCAGGAAAATAGTCATTCCGGTAAGTTTGCAATTGAGAGGGAACCATCGGTATAATTAAGGAAAAATAGATTTGAGTGCCAGTTTGTCCAACGATATAGAAGGGGCTGTTATATGGGAGCTAAGAAATGTACATTTATCCTGGCAGTTGCGGCAGTAACTGCTGTTGGCTGCTTCGGCGGAGAGCAGAGAAAGGCGGACCCAGAATTGGACAAAGTTGTGGTGCAGGGTAATAATGAATTTGCTCTGGCGCTTTTTGCCAGGCTTCGGGAAAATCAAGGCAATCTTTTCTTCTCGCCCTACAGCATCTCGACAGCTCTGGCGATGACTTATGCCGGAGCACGCGGCGACACCGAGACGCAGATGGCCAAAGTCCTGCACTTTCCCACATTGGCCGGCGAAAAAGTGCCGCCCGAGCCCGTTATGCAAGAGGGCCAATTTCATTCGGCTTTCGGAGAAGTTGTAAAGGCTCTAAATGACAGAGCCAAAAAGGGCGGTTATGAGCTGGCGGTAGCAAACGCCTTGTGGGGCCAGAAAGGCTACAAATTGCTCGATGATTTTTTGAGACTTATAGAAACCGAGTATGGCGGCCGGCTGACCGGGGTTGATTTCGTAACAGCAACTGAATCAGCCCGCCAGACAATCAACGCCTGGGTGGAGAAAAAGACCAGAGACAAAATCAAAGAGCTGCTCAAGCCAGGCGTGCTGGATACAATGACCCGGCTGGTCTTGACAAATGCTATTTATTTCAAAGGTAACTGGCAAAGGCAGTTCCAAAAGGATAAAACCAGAGAATCACGATTTACTGTCTTGAGCGGCGAGAAGGTCGATGCTCCGATGATGAATCAGACGGGCGAGTTCCGGTATATGGAAGCTGAAGGTTTTCAAGCGATTGAGCTTCCGTACGTCGACAACGAGCTGTCGATGATCATTTTGCTGCCCAAGCAAACCGATGGTTTGCCCGAATTCGAGAAAACGCTGAAGCTGGAGGATTTCTCACGGTGGCTCGATAGACTGCACAGACGCGAAGTTATTGTTTCCGTGCCGAAATTCAAGATGACCAGCCAGTTTAGTCTGGCTTCTGTGCTCATATCAATGGGCATGGCGGATGCGTTTTCGGCGCCGGTGGCAGATTTCTCCGGAATAACTGGCAGCAGAGACCTTTTCATTTCGGCGGTTATCCACAAGGCCTACGTGGATGTAAACGAGGAAGGCACCGAAGCAGCAGCAGCAACGGGCGTAACGATGCGGCTGACATCGGCTGGGCCCAGCCAGACACCAGTCTTCCGGGCTGACCATCCATTTTTGTTCTTGATCCGTGACAATCATTCGGGCAGCATCCTGTTTATCGGCCGGCTAACGAATCCTAAGATGTAGCAGAGACGCTTGCTGAATCCTCGATGCCCGACGAATATCGAGAAACGAGCATCGGGTATCGAGAATGGTGCCCCCCGTGAACGTCTGTGTTTACAATAGTCAACACGTGTGCTAACCGCTTCTTGCCAAGGCCATTGCACAAAGCCCAGGAATGCGGACGGACTTTTAATGTTGATTTTCTGCAACGCTTGCACTTAATCAGCACAGCAGGCGTGCTTAGAAAAGGGCTGAGAAATCCTACGACTAATATACTTTGCCTGCCTAATTTAACGTATCTTGGGGTAGCAAGTTAAACTGGGAGGAACGCGTATTTTAGGGCTGTTGGGTATGGTTTTTGCAGCAAAAGAACAAAGTGGGGGTAGCAGATCGAGTTAAAGTTATGGGACGCAGCCTGTGACGGGCAGGAGGGTGTGATGGACGAGGCACGGTTAGAAGATAAGCTGAACGAATTGGTCAAAGAATTTGGAGAGACTGCTGAACCGCAACGCAGCAAGCTGGCAAAACTTGCCGAGCAGGCACAGGCCAACCGGCAGCAGCTTGAAAAGAGCATCGATAGTCTCCACGAATTGCTGGATTACCTGCGAGTCTGCATCAAGTATCAGGCTTTTGACCTTGAAGCGACCCGCCGGGAAAATGAATACCTTAGAAAACTGCTGGACGAAAACGGCCAATAAGGCGAAAGTCCAGAAACATATAGAAGGTCACACAAACCTTCCCAAACCAGTAGAGTCATCATAGGTCTCGCGCTGAACGCACGAGCGATACTCGAGTCCGTATAAACCGTCCGATTCGATGCCATCTGCCAGTAAGGGCAGACCCGTCATCCGCTGAAAGTGCGGCTATTTGTCTGGGAAGCTGGAAAGTCGACCGTCGTTTTTGTCGATAAAACTTAGGTCGAATAAAAACGTTGTTCAGAAAACCGAACATCGGCTCGGGCTGAGCATATAGATAAATAAGCACTCGCGCATAAATGGCTTGTAGTTTGACAGTGGGATGCCGATTGTGATATACTAACTATAGGTGAGTGCTTAAATGGGTTTTGACGTTCCACAAGTATAGCTTTGAGGTAAGAGATGTTTGAGCGTTTTACAGATCGAGCACGGAAGGTTATGGCGCTGGCCAATCAGGAGGCCCAGCGATTCAACCACGAATACATAGGGACCGAGCATATTTTGCTGGGCCTAGTAAAAGAAGGTAGCGGGGTCGGCGCGACGGTTCTAAAGAACTTCGACGTGGATATTAAGAAGCTCCGGCTTGAGGTTGAGAAACAGGTTAAGAGCGGCCCTGATATGGTTACGATGGGCAAACTTCCACAGACGCCGCGAGCCAAGAAAGTCATTGAGTACGCTATCGAAGAAGCCCGGGCGCTGAATCATAACTACGTGGGGACAGAACATATCCTGCTGGGTCTTTTGCGGGAGACCGAAGGAATAGCTGCACAGGTGCTCATGAGTCTGGGCCTGAAGTTGGAAGACGTGCGCCAGGAGGTGCTAAATCTGCTGGGCGCGGGCGTGGATGACGGGCCCAGCGGGCTGGGAATGAAGATGGGGCCGGCTATCAGCCGACGGCCCAAGAGCAAGACTCCGGCCCTGGACAGCTTCGGCAGAGACCTCACCCAGTTGGCCGCCGAAGGCCAGCTTGACCCGGTTATAGGCAGAAAGAGAGAGATTGAGCGGCTGATACAGATACTGTGCCGACGCACCAAGAACAATCCGGTGCTGCTGGGTGAGGCAGGGGTCGGCAAGACGGCAATTGTGGAAGGTCTGAGCCAGCAGGTAGTCAACAGGCAGGTGCCGGAATTATTAAAAGACAAACGCATCGTGGTCCTTGACCTGGCCATGATGGTGGCCGGGACAAAATATCGTGGGCAATTTGAGGAACGCATCAAAGCGGTGATCAACGAGGTTAAGCGAGCCGCCAATGTCGTCCTGTTTGTTGATGAGCTTCATACTCTGGTCGGTGCGGGCGGAGCAGAAGGCGCAATAGATGCATCGAACGTATTGAAACCCGCTCTTTCCAGGGGCGAAGTCCAGTGCATTGGCGCTACTACTCTGGACGAGTACCGCAAATACGTAGAGAAAGATGGGGCTCTGGAGCGACGATTCCAGACAATCATCGTCGAACCACCTTCAAAGGATGAGACTCTGGAAATTCTACGAGGGCTTCAAGACCGCTACGAGGCGCACCATAGGGTGCGTTTTACCGATGAAGCGCTGTTTCAGGCAGTAGAACTATCTACCAGATACGTCACCGGTCGATGTCTGCCCGATAAGGCGATAGATGTAATCGACGAAGCCGGTGCGAGAGTTCGGCTTAAGAATATGACGCCGCCACCCGATTTGACAGAGATGGAACAGAAGATCGAAGTCCTGCAGCGAGAGAAGGATGAGGCGGTTAGAAATGCTGACTACGAAAGAGCAGCAGCGTTAAGGGACGAATCCCAGCAGCTTCTGGATGAGAAAGCACAACTTCAGAGGAAGTGGTATGACGAGAATAAAGAGGCAACCGGTGTGGTGGATACCGAGGTGATCGCCGAGGTAGTCAGCAACATGACCGGCGTGCCGCTGACGAAGCTTGAGAAGAAGGAGACGCAGCGGCTGCTGGAACTGGAAGCCGAACTGCATAAGACAGTGGTTTCACAGGATGAGGCCCTCAGCGCCGTGGCCAAAGCGGTACGGCGCAGCAGAAGCGGCATGAAGGATCCAAATCGTCCAACGGGGTGCTTTATATTCCTTGGTCCCAGCGGCGTCGGAAAAACGCTGTTGGCACAGGCGCTGGCGGAGTTTATGTTCAGCGATAGAAACGCCCTTATCAGATTGGATATGAGCGAGTTTATGGAGAAGCACAATGTCAGCCGGCTGGTTGGTGCACCGCCTGGGTATGTCGGTTACGAGGAAGGAGGCCAGTTGACTGAAAGGGTCAGGCGGAGACCTTACGCCGTGCTGCTTCTGGATGAAATCGAAAAGGCTCATCCGGACGTGTACAATATACTTCTTCAGATCATGGACGAGGGAAGACTCACCGACAGCTTCGGACGAAGCATCGACTTTAAGAACGTTGTCATGATTATGACCAGTAACATCGGTGCGGAGCTGATAAGAAATCAAGCCGGCTTTGGCTTCGGCAAAAAGACGCCCGAGGCCAATTATGAGAAAATGAAAGAGATTCTCCAGAAGGAGGTGGATCGCCATTTCAGGCCGGAGTTCTTGAACCGCGTTGACGATATAATAGTGTTCAAGTCCCTCAGCAGAATAGACCTGCAAACCATCGTTGATTACGAGCTGGCAAAGGTGTTCAAACGGCTGACCGAGCACGGCTTTAAGCTGGAGCTGACCGAGCAGGCCAAGGAATTCCTCATCGACAAAGGTTACAATCCGGAATTTGGAGCTAGACCCCTGCGAAGGGCGATCGAGCACTACATAGAAGACCCTCTTTCTGAGGCTGTGCTGGCAGGAAGCTTCAAAGGCAAGAACCTGGTAAAGATTGACGTGCAGGACGAAGAGAATCTGAAGTTCGAAGGCCTGGAGGTAAAACAGCCGGAGAAGAGCAAAGTGGTCAATTGACAATTGTAGATTTTCAATTGCCAATTTACAATCTTCAGGGCTCATTCTTGCAGCACGCCGAGCCGAGCATGCTCTTCCAGACTTTCGTTGATCATCCCCCAGACAGCAACCGCTGTCAGCACGATGATGGCTACAGATTCTATTAGTATTGCTTTCTGCCGCCTATTCATAACTCGTCGCTAGTGGCCCGTCCCTCGTGACTCATTCGGGGCATGGGGCACCAGTCACAATCTTTGCTTTTCCATTTTGGACGAGTATTCTGCCTTCGGCGAACAACTTTATGGCCTGCGGATATGCGATACATTCCTGCTCAAAGACCCTTGCGGCGAGGCTGTCGGCGGTATCATCGTCTTTGACCGGGCAGGTGCGCTGGAGGATTATTGGGCCTTGGTCGTATTGGTTGGTGCAGAAGTGCACGGTGCAGCCGCTTACTTTGCAGCCCGCGGCAAGCACCGCTTCGTGGACGTGATGTCCCCACATTCCCTGTCCGCCGAAGCTCGGCAGCAGCGCCGGGTGCATGTTCATCACACGATTTTCGTATCGTGCCGGTATCTTCCAGAGACAGAGCCAGCCGGCCTGGATAACCAGGTCAACATTTGCAGCGACCAGCTCCTGTTCGATGCGTTTGCTGAATTCGTCGATGTCGGGGTAGTCCTTTGTGCGGATGATTTTTACGTTGAGGCCGGCATTCTTCGCCCGTTCGACGCCGGCTACCGCCGAGCGTGAGCTTATTACCACACCCACTTCGGCATTCAGCCGACCTTCTTTAATGTGTTTGAGGATGTTCATCAACGTTCTGCCGCCGCCGCTGATCAGCACGCCCAGCCGAATAGTCCGTCTCTCGTTGCTCGTTGCTCGTGGCTCGTGTCTGCGCGGCGCCGGCTTGTCTTCGAGGTCACGCTCCAGGTTTAAGGCCTGGTTTACGAGCTTGTCGGATTCCTTGTTCTTGTCGCGCATAATGTGTTGAATCTTCCAGCTCTCAAAGTCCGCCAGCAAATCGACTGCTTGTTGGAAAAGAGACCTGATTTGCTCGCTTTTTACTTTATACTCGCCGTTAACCTGCTTGACAAGCAGCTCGCTGTCACTGAACACGGCGACCTCTGCGCAGTCAGGGGCAAGCTGTTTTATCGCTTCCAGGGCCCTTACCAAGGCGGCATATTCAGCAACGTTGTTTGTGGCGTGGCCTAAAAAGAATGCCTTTGCCTGAACTTTGTTTCCGACAGAGTCTTTCAACACAAAAGCGGCAGCGGCTGGGCCGGGGTTGCCTCTGCTGGCACCATCAATGTAAGCGACTATTTTATCCGGCAAGTCTATTATCCCCGTTGAGAAGGACCTGAGCATTTAGCCCTGCACCAATTGGGGCGGGGTCTGTCAAACTTGTGTATCACCCAGCACAAGTATTCTGGTACAGTTTGGACAGCGGATTATATCGTCCTTAGTCATGAGCAGGTTGACGCACTCGGCGGCGATGCCCATGAAGCAGCCGCCACAGGTATAGCTGGCCGTCTTGCCCTCGGACTGCTCAATAGTAGCCACCGCCTGGCCATCGTACGTTTCGGCAACTCGTTTGAAAATCTCCAGCGGCACATGGGGAACTGTTCGCGCTGCCTGGTCCCACTCCGCCTGGACTTCTGCAATCTCCGCCTCATATTTTCTCGCTGAAACCTCCGCTTCTGCTCGGAGCTGCTCCAGCTTCTGCTTCTGCTGCTCTATCTGGCTGCGCATCTGCGCACACTCAGATTCGTCAGCCTCTATGCCTTTCATCAGCTCCAGGATTTGGCTCTCGACTTTGGCATTGTCGGCTTTGGTGGTGTTCAACTGAGTTAGGAGCGCAGCATATTCTTTGTTTGTTTTTGCACTGTTTAGGGCCGCCCTTAACTTGGCGATTTCCGCGTCAGCGGTCTTGAGTTCCAATTCCAGACGGTCGCACTGTACTTTGGTTAGCTGAACCTCTTCTTTTTTGGCTTCGAGGGCGTTCTGGAGACTTCTGACTTGATTTTCCTGAATGATAATGGTACGTCTACATCTGGCAAGTTTTGCCTTCGCGGCTCGCAGGCGATTTTCAACGCTCTGAAGTTTTAGCAACCCGTCCAATACAGGCCCCATTTACGCTCCTTATTGTGGGCTTAAGAACCACCAAAACCTAATTATCCTCCTTTCTGCTTGGCCTGCAACAAAAATCTTTATGTATTTTGTGTCGGCACAGATTACAGTGCAAGGACTACACCTGCGGCAACGGCTGCTTGGAATATTATCTGTGTTATGTCCTTTGTGAATCTCAGCCAGAAGAATTTGTCCATCTTCCGCGGCACTATTATCGTGTCACCCGGATCGAGCTTTATGTTCATAAAGCCGCCAAATACCCATTGATTCGATCCGGAATCCCACTCTATTCTGCCCGCATCCTTCTGGGCAATGCTGACCACAGAGCCATCGGCGCGAATTACACTTAACTGCTTCTTGTCGGCTTCCTCTGTCAGGCCGCCCACTCTTCGCAGGTAATAATCCACAGTTCTGTCTTTCTCGTACAGTAAAGCAGTCGGATTGAAAACTTCTCCAACGATACTTACCACACCGGGCGTCTCAGGAATAAGCAGGTTATCTCCCTTTTCTAATTGCAAATCGTATTTGGAGCCTTTGAACTGATCAAGCGAAGCTAATCTCATCACTACCCTTCCATCTATCCTGGCTGCTGTAAGCCGGCTGAGAAGCTCTCTTTTGGCCTTGAGCCGAAGTTCCTGAGTCTTGATAGTCTCATCATCCACGGCGCCACCCATCGCCCGGTCCGTCTCAACCAATACGGTCTCCTCTACCTGTCGGATGAGCTCATCCATCCTTCTCTGCTGGACGACTTTGGCACTTTCTCTGGTAAATACCGCACCTTTTAGATACGCCCGCTCGGTATATCCGCCTGCCCTCTCTATAAGTGAGCTTAAGGTCTCGCCCCTTCGCAGCGGATAAGTGCCTGGAAACCTTACCTCTCCGGATACAGTCGCTGCCCGGTCAAACTCCAGCTCCGGTATCGGCCTTACTACCAAATGGTCATAATCCTGCAAGGCAATGTTGTGTTCAGGGTCACCTACAATTGCCTTTTCAAGGTCTACTTCGATTTTCTCAGTTTCCATACCCTGCTGGCTTATGTGTCTGCGTGTGACCTCCGCAGTTTTCAGGTACGCGTTTTTTTGAAGCCCACCTGCCGTGTCAACCAAGTCGCTTACCTTCATACCCGGAACAAGACGGTATTGACCAGCGCGAAAAACCAGGCCGGAAACAGAAACGGTTCTCCTGACTCTTTCGTCCCAGCGGAAAATACGAATTGTGTCAAACCGAGCCAGCTCAATGTTTTCGGACTCGTCGCCTTGCAATAGCCTTCCAGGGTGAAACGGGATGACCTCAGCATGCAAATCCGGTTCAACGAGCCTCTCTATTTCGCCGTGCTCCAGATCTGGCTGTCCGTCTAAATCCTGGTAAGAATGGATTATGTCTCTAAGCCGCATACCGGGTTTTAGCTCGTATTTGGCCGGCCTGACTACGTGCCCCTCCAGATAAACCACATTCTGCTCTAAAGGCAAGATCGCAAAAACTTTGACGACGTCCCCATCTTGCACCAGGATATCTGAGGCCTGTTTTTCTTTGTTGGTATCTGCTCTGCCAGAGATGTCAAAGTCAGCTACGATCCGCTTTTCATGCCTATCCACTCTTTCCACCTGCACTCTTTGCAGCCAGCCGGCATAAGTTATTCCCCCCCCTAACTGAAGCACCTCCGCCAGCGTCATCGGCTTGGACATCTCGTAAATAGCCGGTCTTTTGACATTTCCCGCAACGCCTACCACCGGGCCGATCAACGGAATAAAAATCGTGTCCCCATCCTGCAAGCGAACATCTTTGCTCTTGTCGCCGCCCAAAAGGAAATCGTAAAGGTCGATGGTCACCATGCTTTCTGTATTTCTCAACAGTTGAACCTTTCTCAGCGTCCCATTTTTTGATGGGCCGCCGGCTGCAAAAAGTGCATTTATCACGCTCGAAAGAGAACTCAGTGAATAGCTGCCCGGCGTCTGGGCTTCACCAACCACATAGACCCTGATCGTCCGCAGCCTGCCCATGGTGACAGCCATCTTGAAATCCGTATACTTACGCTCGAATTCGTGCCTGAGATAATCTTGCACCTTGTCGAAGGTCATCCCAGAGACTTTCAGGACTCCAATCTCGGGCAAGGTGACTTCACCAGCCCGATCCACCACAACCGGGTACTGCGCATTGAGCCTGCCCCATAGTGTTACTGTAAAAGCGTCGCCAGGGCCAAGGACGTAATCCGGCCCGACAGGCACATCAGTTACTGGTGCAAAAGTCGACACCGGCCTTTGAAAAACATCATATCCAAACTGGGATAGTCTGGTCGACACGACATCAGGAATCTGGCCGGAAATTAGCCGCTCAATAACCGACATTTCCCTCTCTTTACCTGCTTGATCTTGAGCGGTGATTCCCGTTGGGGCTGGTTGTCCCGGCTGCTTCTTTGGCTGCTCTGGTTGTTGCTCTGTCGGTTGCTGACCTAACGACTCAGCGATCTTTTTGACAGCCTCCTTCGCCGCAGCCTCGGAAGAGTTGGCGTCCGCCACAGAGCTTTTCTGAGCCTTGACGCAGGGACTGGTTAACGCAGATGCTACCAAAATTGCCAGAATTACCTTGAGGATACGACCAGTCGCAAAATGCTGCACTGTCTTAGATCTGCGTATATTTTTCTGGCCCAGCCCGAATTGGCAGTTCAGGACTTCTCCCTCTTGTCCCCATTTCATTCTGTGATCCTTACCATCCATGTCCGCCGAGAACTACGGGCACCGTCTTTAGTGACTGACCTTGTTTAGTGCTATCCTAAACTACAACCATCAGCGCTAAAACACGCTGTTGCCGCCCAGGCGCGATCATCACCCTCCCAGTTTTGACAAGCACAAAGATTTGCTCTTGTTGCCATCCCTGTGCCCACGAGATGAAATCGTTGATGAAACCATATAACAATATTGGGCTGGGCTGTCAATTTGTTTTTTTTCGCCACAGCTTTTTCCGTATCGAACTGGCTTGATTGTTTCGATATACGAAGGGAGAAAGAAAAACTTTAGCTTTTTATAGGACCAGTGGTTGAAATCATCTTGAATTTTTGGGCCTGAGAGTTGAAAACAGTAATGGCTGTGTGTTACAAAAAGGGACCGAGCATGAAAGCTCAAAGAAATGTATGGATGATAACTGCGCTGCTGGTCTTCATCGCCGGCCAAGGCTGCAAAACGCCATCAGCCCAACTGATCGCCTCACAGGATAGTTACGCCTGGGCTGAGCCAACGTGGGGTGAAGCGGATGAAGGCCTTCAGTGCCGGCTGCGGCCCGACAAACGCGTCTGGCAAACGGGCGAAACGCCCACTTTCAAAATAGACATAAAAAATCGTGGCCGACGCATGTTCGCCTTTCCGCCATCGCACATCCAGCAGATCTGCAGAATCCAGTTTGACGGCAAGTGGTATAATTGGCCAGGCCCTGTTATGATTGATAGTGCCGTATGGCCGCTGGCCTTCGGCGTTCAATTTGACGACATCCCAATTGCGCTGCACGAACGATTCGGCATCAAGATAACGCCCGGCAGGCATGTTGTCCGCGTGGCCTTGGTTTTGGAAGGAGTTCAAGTTGTCAGCAACCCGGTCGGGATAAAAATTCGGGCGATAAATCCAAAAAATTGATGACTCTCCCTCTGGTCCAAGACTATTTGCTGCGGCTAAGTGCCCTTTCTACCCAGAGATTTAGAAAACAACCGTGCGTGGCTGTCTCGGATTTAGTCTTGGAGGTCACGAGCCGCCTATTTGCTCGTTTGTCTACTTGAGCCAGACTCAGAATGGCGTTGAATATAATTCCTCCATAGTGGGCATTCCATATCTAAGGTACTTGATCTGGCGATTAAGCGCTCCTAAAGCGGTCTGAATGTTCTGTTTCATCGTTGCCTTGACGCTTTCCTTTTCTTCGCTGGTTTCTTCTTTGCCGAACTGAGCATTCAGCAAGGCAGCTACCTGCTCAGCTTTGGCCAGATCGTTTGCGCCGACGCTCCCGAGCCACAAAACAGCCTCTGACCGGACCTGCCAGTCTTTGCTGTCCAGGCACCGCGTGAGGATGCTCAGTACACGGGCATTACCGTAAGGGACTTGCAGGTTGTTGGGATCGACGGGTCCATTAGTTTCAGGGCGCCACGCCGGTTCGAGAGCCGCTGAGATAAAAACCGTTTTGGCAATGCTTCGAATAGTCTGTCTGCGGGAAACGGAAGGCTTGTCCTTCTTGAGTTGGGATTCGAGAAAGTCCAGAAACTTGTCTACGCGAGCTTTGTCTTCAGCAGAGGCCGAAGGTTTTACAGGCCCCATAAAGCCTTCAACTATCATGTTCCCACGTGTTTCGGCGGCAATGCTCAAGAGTAAATCAAAGTTTGCTATCCAGCCTTGGCCTGCCTTTAGCCTGTTGCGCGCCGCGTATGCGTGGCGTGTATCACCGGTTTTCAGCATGTCAACCAATTCCGGTGTGGTTAGTTTAGCGATTCTGGCTAATTCTTCCTTGCTCAGTTTCGGCCCAAACTTTGACATATTAGGATCGCTCGGTTTTCTCTGTACTGTGTTGGGGTCAGAACCAGAACTAGCTTGAACTATGCCGCGGTCAGCCACGAGCAGACACAGAGCGGATGATATGACAAGTATAGCTTCAGTAACTTTCATCGGTACTTCCCTTCATAAAATAATTATACCACCTCCTATAGTCTGGGCCAAATGCAGAATTATGGAAGAGTAACTTTCGGCCCTTCGCCACCGTACTTCTGATAGAAATTTAGTCCATTGTCATCGCGGATTTTATCCAATACTTGATAGCGGGCGCTTTTGTCCTTCTCTGGAGCGTTAGCACCCGTGCCAATAAACGGACCGTTTAATGGAAAACAAGTCCAGTACCTCCATAGATCTCCGTCTTTCGCTCTAAAGCTAGCTTCGAAATCATTCCAATCTAACCCATCGTTATCCGTATATACCAGTAGCCACCAATCTAAGTACTCGGTGTTTGTGACATCTGATGGATAGTCTGGATTGCCTGTTTTGTCACTGGATGCGTAGGATTTCTGAGTCCCGAGATCGGCGGAGGGAACACCTAAAAGTAGAAGCCCTTTTTTGGCAAGCATAGAACTGGCCAGACAATCATTTTCGAGATCAGGGTCTGAATATGGTGGAGGCTCATTGTCGAGTGCCGCCCATTCGGGAATCGGGTTGCCATCGCCGAAGACCGTGCGATTCTGTACACCAGACGCTGTGTGATTACCCAATTGTGTTACTGTTGTATCGCCGCTGCAATTAAGCCAAGCTGCCCAGCGGATTCTCTTCGCCGTCACTTGGCTACCGGAGGGAGGACCCCATACCAAATACGTTTTGTTTTGGCTAGTGCCAGCAACAATGTCGTCTACATCGCCAAGGTTAACGTACCAGTTTATTTCCCACATAGCTCCGCCGACTGCGTTTGCCAGGGGAGTAACAGCTATTATCGGGCCAATCGTTGCGCTGCTCCCGCTGATGGGTGCCGTAGTCAGGAACCAGGTACAAGACCCGTGCTTGCCGGTAATAGTCGCACCTGGCTCAATCATAGGTGGGTCTATGGACAGTTCAATGGTAGCCGTACACTGACTGGCCACGCTGCCCTTTGTATAACAGACAGG
>Ga0299915_10002260_pt1 | contig 14087 bp, 15 predicted proteins | sample RVTome_13_FD_200263 | JGI IMG/M metagenome (GOLD analysis project Ga0299915, IMG submission 200263) | Soil microbial communities from uranium-contaminated site in the Upper Colorado River Basin, Wyoming, United States - RVT92D227 (version 2) ...
ATGAACGGCGGCGTCAACCGGCGATCTATCTCCTTCAATGCCGGCCGCAAAGCCGTTTGAAGTCACAGGCGGTCGAACTTCGAAAAGACATTCCTGCTTCGCGACGGATCTTTGTCAGTCAGCGGTTAGTGCCTGACGGTCAGGTAACCGATATCGAGTACGTCGTTTACGTCTCCCCCTCGGACTATGCGACTCTGGACCGCCAAGCCCAGATCGAGCTCGCCCGCCTGATCGGGCACCTGAATGAACGATTGGCCGAGAAGGTGTTCATCCTGATCGGTCCCGGGCGTTGGGGCAGCGATAATCCGGATCTGGGGATCCCCGTCAAGTACGGCGACCTCTACCGGGCGCGGGCGTTGATTGAACTGGCCAACGACGAGTCGGCGCCCGAACCATCCTATGGCACCCATTTCTTTCAGGACCTGGTCGAAGCCCGCATCTACCCGTTGGCTCTGGCACTGAGTGACCCCGATGCGGAGTTCAATCAGGCCTTCTTCGATCAAGCACCGAATGCTCTGGCCGAGCTCCTGCCTGAGGCCGCCTCCTGGTCACGAGCCGTCCGCGTGATACACATCCCTGCCGCTGGGGACGGGGCGCTCCTCGAACTGGTGATGGACGGCGATGCAGGGACTGCGATGGCCTATCTAGCAACGGCGCACGAAGAAGGCACTGGGGACGGTCCGGGGAAACAAGGGGCCTAACTTCTCCGCTTCCCGAGACCAGCACTGGCGGTCTTGCCCCCTTGTCCATCCGCAGTAACGAACGACATTGGAATTCGCGCCTACGAAAAGCGGAGCGTGAAGTCGGTCCACGGTATCCCATCGCGATGTCGGCTGAGACGGAGAGTTGCCGAAGCGAATTCACCGTGCACCATGAGCGCCTCTTTCAGGGGTTTAGTCTCCAGACTTCAGAAACCGGCGTCGTACGGGGATCCCCGGCCAGACCCAGAAGGTCGAGCCCCCAGCCCTTCTCGAGCATCGCCAGGATCGAGTAGTGCGTGTAGGGGGTGGAATCCTCGACGCCCGGCTGGATCATCGGTGAGAGAAGCACCGTGGCAATTCGGCCTCCGTGCGCCAGCTCACAGCAACCTGCTTCCCCGGCACCCTCGTCCCAGGTAATGATGATCAAGCTGTCGGGTCCGTAAGCCTGGGAACTCCGGATGGCGCCGATCACCGTCCCAAGCCAGGCATCGGCCGTCGCCAGAGGACAATCGTGAGCGCTGTTGCAGATGTCGGGAGTGATCCATACGAAATCAGGAAGGCTCTCCGCAACCAGGTCCGCCCCGAATTGGTCGAAGGGAACAACCCGTGAGAGACAGCGATCCGGGTCGGAGCGCACACTCTCGAAGTACACGAAGGGATTGTGTCGCTTGGCATAGGGGTGGACCGTGTAGTCGAAGCAAGGCTCGGGCATCCCTTCGAGATAGGCGCGCCAGGTCCGGCCGCTGGCCTCCAGTTGGTCCACCAGGATCGGGGTGTCTTGATAGCAGTCTTCACAGTTGCGCGTGATGCCGAAAGTGTCTCCAGCCACCAGGGCCAGGTAGTTCGGGAAGGACGGATGCGTGATGGCATAGTGCTGGGTCAGCAGCGCGCCATCCGCGGCGAGGCCATTGAAATTCGGCGCAGTGGAATTCCCGATCACCTGGCCGAACTCGCGATTCTCGAAGATCAAAAAGAACACACGTCCCAAACCCGGGACCTCGCCCGGTGCCAGGGTTGCAGTGGTAGTCTCGCTCGAGAACGGCGTCGGAGGTTGTGGCGTCGAGCTTGGCGGAGGCACAGTCGGCGTGGCGGCCGGTGCGGTAGGCGCCGCGGTCAGAGTTGGAGGGAATGGTGTGGAGGCGGGACGGCTGACGGCGCAGCCGGTCAGCAAGCCTGCTGCCAGCGCCGCGATCAGCGCGGCCCCGCCCGACGCGGCGAGTGGCCTTTCTCGGATGGGGCGGGCTAAATCCATCGATACTCTCCATCATCGTCGGCCCAGCCGTGCTCGCCGATCAGCGGTACAAAGGCCACCGGGACGATACGCTCGACGCGGAAGTCCTTTCCATCTCTCCGCCATCGCTCGAGCATCTGGCCGTCACGTCCTCCAACGGGGAGCACCAGTCGGCCTTCGAGATCGAGCTGGTCCAACAGCGGACGAGGCACTCGCGGGGCGGCGGCAGTCACGACGACCCCCTGGTATGGAGCGAACTCCGGAAGCCCACGCGAGCCGTCTCCCTGGCTGACGACCACGTTTTCAACCTCGAGCCTCTCAAGCACCTGCCGCGCCAGCCCGGCCAACTCCGGCGAGCGCTCGATGGTATACACCTGGCGCGCAAGCCGTGCCAACACCGCTGCTTGATACCCCGAGCCCGTGCCCACCTCAAGGACGGTTTCCGTGCCCACCAATTCCAGGAGCTGAGTCATCAGAGCGACGATGTACGGCTGCGAGATCGTCTGCCTCTGACCAATCGGGAGTGGGCCGTCCGAGTAGGCAAAGTGCCTCGACTCTGGCGGGACGAACAGGTGCCGAGGCACTGCCATCATCGCCTCGAGCACGCGCGCGTCCGTGATGTCGCGCTCGCGCAGTTGTTCATCCACCATTCGCCGTCGGGCGTCAACGTCGTTGGACTCGCTCATGTTCCCCCCACTCCAGATTATAGGTCGAGCCTGACCATCGGCGCCGACCGATTCCCGGAGGTTTCGCCTGCCTTCGAAATAGCAATCCTTCACGCGGGGAGGGTACGGCCTAGCAGAGAGTCTGTGAATGTCCTCCTGCGGCACACGGATCGCATCCCTCTCTCCAGACAGCCTGCGCACAACCCAGGGAGGGCCCCCACCCCGGTAAGATCATCCGGGGCGAACGGCCCCCTTGATCCCGGTAGGATCATCCGGGACGAACCCCGACAGGACCATCGGGACAAGCGGTCCCCCTCCCCCGGCCTGATATGTAGCATTCCTATGCCGGATGCTCACCCGGGGGAGGGGGCAGGGGGTGAGGTCGGAGCCCCGATGGGCTAAGAGCGAAATCGATCCCCGGCCATCCGTTTGAGGTAAGGCAGGGCCCTGAACCGATACACAACTGTAGAGCAACCAAGGTGCTCGGTGGGAAGAAAGATGACTGCTTAGGCATTAGGGGAAGGGCTGTCGAGTGAGTGTGAATGGTTGAGGAGAGCCTGAAAGAGGTTGATCGTTTGCGGAGCAGAGGGAGCGTCTATCCCCGCGTCACGCGTTGTTCCTTCCACACGTCAGCCTCGTTGTGGTAGCCGGCTTGTTCCCAGAACCCGAGCCGGTCCTGACGCATGAATTCCAGGCCGCGCAGCCATTTGCCGCCTTTCCAGAGGTAGGAGGTCTTGAGTTCGGGCCGACCCGGGATGAGCCCGATTACGCCGCGCACCGGATAACCATGATCTGGGGAGATGGGCACGCCGTCGAGATGGGTCGCCAGGATGAAGTTGTCGGCCAGGGCCGTCTCAAGAGGGATGTTGACGGTGAATCCGTACTCGCAGTGCTGCATGACGAATTTGGCGCTGGGTTTGAGGTCGACGATCCCCTCCTCGATCAGCTGGCGGAGCGAGACCCCGCCCCACTCGGTGTCGGCCTTACTCCAACGTGTGACGCAGTGGATGTCCATCCGGACTTGCTTCTGAGGGAGCTTTTGGAACTCCTCCCATGACCACTGCTTCTGTGCTTCAACCTCACCGAAAACGCGAAAATCCCAGATCAGCGGATCGAATTTCGGCACCGGGCCATAGTGGAGCACTGGGAACTTGTAGGTCAACGACTGCCCGGGAGGCAGTCGCCCTTCTTCCCGCAAGCGCTGTTCGTCCTGGCGCCGCTTCACAACATCTGAGAACACGGGGCTGGTCTCCTTGAGGATTGCGAGATTATAGCAGACGGGTCCTTACGGTTCTCTTACGCGGTGAAGAAGGCCTTCGGTGGGAACACGGGCGATGTGGCGGCCATCCGGGCCCTGTGCGGTTGAGTGAAGAGGCGCGACAGATGCGAACAAGGTCGGGCCGCCGGCCCTCAATCGATCAGGGGGCCGATCCTGCGTACACATGGCCGCTGGAAGACGTCGGTCTTGTGTGGCGCTTCGGCGATTTCCGAAGTGAGATCCTGCCCAGCGAAGTGCAGTTGCTCGTGGAGCCCGGTGCGCCATTTCGGACAATCGGTGACATCGTAGACGATACCCGCATGCGCCACAAAGCATCGTCCTCCACGCTCGCCGGTTCCTTTCATCAGCTCTCGGCGCGTCACCGGCCTATCGCCGATCATGCCTCTCCCCAGACCTCTCGAACCGCACGTGTGCTCAGACGGTCGGCAGCGCCTCGAAGGAGCCGGTCGGACAAGATCCTTGCAGGCGAGGGGGTGTCCCCTAGTGACAGATCAACACCGGAAGGCGCGCCCCGCGCAGCACTTCGTCAACCGTGCTTCCAAGGGTGACCTCGAGGACGGGCGGGGCGGCGTAGGCTCCGATAAGGATAAGGTCGCAGCTTTGCTGGTCGGCGAGTTCCAGTATTGTCGGCGCCACACTGCCCGATTTCGTGAGGTATGTGGCCTGAGCGCCATGGGATTCCAGGTAGCGTCGGGCGACTTTCATATCCGACCTTTTGGTGCGCCCTTTCTCCTCAACCATCAGTAGAGTAAGTTCGAGGTTCCAGCGTGCTCTCAGGTAGGCAGCCAGGTACAAGGCTTCGCGCGCCCTTGGGCTCGCGTCATAGGCCAGGAGAACATGCTTGGGCACCGACGGTTCATGCGGGACAGCCAGAATGGGTGGCCCACAGCGCTGGATGAGAGTCCGCGTGCCCGATCCCAACCTGGCAATCGGCTGGTTCGCCGGCGGATGGGCCAGGTCGATCACGACCAGATCCGCCAGGCTGGCTCTGGAGCAGATCGTCTGTGCCACCTTACCGGCTTCGACGACGAACCTGCCCTGAATCTCGGCCGCTTGGCAGCGACGGTCGAATTCGCCCTTCAATGCCTCGACCGCCTCGCCATGGAGTTGATCGGCAGTCGGGACCACGTGCAGACCGAGGACCCTCCCGCTTTCGCGCTGAGCGATCTCAATCGCCTGGGTCAGGGTATGCCATTCATGGTCGCTCGGGCTGAGGGAAGCCAGGACGTCGACGAATACCCTGTCGTCCGGCCGAGGCTCCAGCTTCCGCCTGCGCCACTCCCCGGGCGGAGGCCCGGCCTCGAATTCATCTTGAGTGACGACGCTCAGCAGCTTGCCTCCCAGGCTTGATGGAGATGTCATCTGCTGACGAGCAGCCAGGTCGGCTGCGGCGGTTTCCAGCTCGATCTTCCAACCCAATTCCGCCTCAAGGGCGGCGCGATGCTCAGAGAGCCATAGATACAGATCGGCCTCGGTGCGATCGGGGAAGTCGCGCAGAATGCCTTGATGGCGGATGACACGCACGATCGGCAGGTAGACTGTGTCGAACCAGTGGCTGGCGGCGTCGTCGAGGGAGATCTCCCGCCCTTGCTCCAATCCCATGAAGTAGCGGTGAACCAGGATGTGCTCCTCCAGCACGTCATAGCCCCCGGGGGCCGTCAAGGTCAGATCAGCTATGGGACGAGTGAGATCGAGATGAGTTCGCTCGAGGAACTCGGCGTAGTGCGCCTTACACAGAATGTCGGATAGATCCGCTTCGGGAGTCAGCGGGACCTTGCTGATCACCGGCGTAACGTAGGCCTGGACGTAATCCGCTCCAAGCTGGCGCGCCACAGACACTCGATGATGGCCGTCCCGCACAAAATACGCTTCCCCTAACTGATAGACCTCGATCGGCGGCAGGCCGCTCAGGCCGTCCACGGCGATGTACACGCGCGCCCAGCGATCCCCATCGCTGTCATGTTTGGGGAGAAAACTGCGCGTGAAGTCCGTGTAACGCCCCACGCTTCCCACGATGGCCTCGATTGGGATGTCCTTGAGCTCGCGCAGGCCGGCCTCACGGCCCCTGAGCATCTGGCGCACCTCGTCGTACGACAGCAGGTCGACCGACCTTCCGGTCAGGCGGGCCATAATCGCCTCCAGGGCGGCCTGTTGCCGGGCGCTCTGGAAGTCATGGACTGCGGAAGCGTAATCGGCGAACAACGAGTCGGGCATAGCCGCCAAGTTATATCACGTCAGCGGCGGAGGCGGTGCAGGGGATCCGGGCTGCCGCGTCATCCGCAGCCCCGAATGACGATGGGGGTCACCCCATCGAGAAAAGTCTTCGCGGTCGGGCCGATGAAACCAAGGAAACCAATGTCGCGGGAGGCGTTGCGGGGATCGCCTTCCCATCGACTGGTCAGCGAGGGTCAACCGTCCTTGAAGAGCGGCAGGTGTCCGAGGGAGAGCACGTCCCGCCAGGCGCCGGGGTCACCCTCGGTGAACACGGCTCCGGTTCTCACCACCTCGGCTCCGGCCGTCTCCATCAGCTTCTGCATCCCCTTGAGAGTTGAGCCGGTGCTTATCACGTCATCGACCAACACCACTCGCTTGCCCTCGATCAGTTGCCGGTCTTTCTCGTCCAGATACAAAGTCTGGGGTTGGCCGGTGGTGATCGAGACCGTCTGGGCTTGCAACGCCTCGCCCATGTAGAGCTTGTAGATCTTGCGGAGTACGATGTAGGGCTTCCCGGTAGCCAGCGAGAGCGCGTGCGCCAGGGGGATACTCTTGGCCTCGGCCGTCACCAGGACATCGTACTCCGAGTCTTCAAGCTTGCCGGCCAGCGCTCGGGCGCAGGCCTGGACGAGCTCGGTGTCCCCCAAGATGTTCAGGACGGCGATCCTCAGTCCAGGCGCAACCTCGAACAGAGGCAACCGGCGTTTCAAGCCGGCGATCTCGACGGCATAGGTTTCTCGCTCAGGCAGCATCCCGGCGTTCCTCCCCGATCTTGACCGGTGATCGGAAGCGGATATGATTAATTCGAGAAACGTCGAATTAGTTCTACAGAGGACAAAATGGACCCGTTTGCCTTTCCGGAGGAACTGCTACGGATCTTCAAGGCGTTGGCTGACGCCAACCGCCTCAGGATCATCGGACTACTCTCTCAGTCCGCGCACACCGGTGAGCAACTGGCGGCCCTGCTAGGGCTGGGGGCCTCTACCGTGTCACACCATCTAGCCCGTCTCAAACACGCCGGTTTGATTAGCGCCAGCGCCGAAAGCTATTATAGCGTATACCGCCTCGAGCCAAATTCGCTCGAGTTCGTCGCGCGTCAACTCGCCTCGCCCGACACTCTGGCGCGCCTGGCTGCCGAGGCCGACAAGCAGACCTACATTCGAATGCAGCGATCCGCCGTCCCGCGCCCGATCCTCAAGAAACCCCGCCGCTACCGCTCGAGACGAAAGTCGTAGATCCCATCCTGCAGTCGCCAGCTCCGGCCGCAACCACCACATACGACCGCCCGCGATCGCTCCCGCATGGCCAACGACCGGCAGGCCGGGCATCGCCAGAGGTTTTGGGCCAGCGGCAGGCGACGCCTGCCGAGAGCTCGCGCCTGCACGAAAACGCTCGGGCTGAGCTGAACTACCGCGCCACTCCACTGCACAAGACCCTCGGCGGCCATGACCAGCGGATGCGGGAGCACCTTCTTGATCGCCGGCAATCGAAAGTACGAGACCGCCAACTGTCGACCGATGGCGAAGTCGGCCATCGTGAGCCAGCGACGGGCCGCTCGCGGATGGAAATTGAAGTTCATCGCCGCGAACTCGACCGGGCCGAGCGTGAAAGGATTCCAATCTTGCCGCCGGGCCAGCCAGCGCAGAATGGCTTTGAGGTTGCGCTTATTGGCGAATTCCAGGACGAACAGGGCCTCGGGGGCGAGGGTCTCGCGGACCGCGGCCAGCGCCGCGTCCGGCTCGAGCATGTGATGCAGCGTCCGGATCATCGTCGCCGCGTCAAAGGCGTTTGGAGCGAAAGGCAAATGGTAGACGTCGGCCGCGACATACAGGTGCGAAGCGTCTGATCCGAGGCGTGAACGCGCTTTCTCCAACTGGCTGCGCGAATAGTCGAGCAACACGATCTGACGGTAACCGCGATAGCGGGGCGTGTTGCGGCCGGCACCGGCACCCACTTCCAGCAGGCGCTCTCCGCGTTCGGGTAGCAGTCGTTTGATCGCCAGCGCCTCCGCCTGATCCTCATAGACGCGGTCCACCTCCTCCCAGAACCGTTCCTGGTAGTCCGACCCTTCATAGTCACAGATGGGGATAGGCACGCGGCTGGTCGTCATCGATCTTCGGGTGGCTCCGAGGGGTGTTGTCCGGCGGAGGATTGTACACTCGATGCGCCCCGGGTTGTCACGCTGAACGCGATTCACTCTGCGGCAACGGCAGGCGGCCATCGAGCATGGCCGGCCAAGGGCTCGCTATTCCTCGAAGCGCGATTCGTCGATCATCCGGCGCATCGAGTCTTTGCCGTCCGACGGCGCAGGCGTCGCATCGGCCTGAGCTTGCAGGCGCGCCTCGGCCGCAGCCAGGTCTTGCGCCTTCGCCCTGGTGGCCAGTGACCATTTGCCGCAGTGCGGGCATCGCTCAAGCCTGTAACCCAAGAAGTTTGGAGCAATGAAGTGGCGGCTGAAGGGGAGATTGCACCTTGGACAAACGGCGCCGCCCACCATCCCGTATTCGCCCGGACGGTACGCCACACACCCGCCGCCGATCAGGGGCACGACGATCGCCAGGACGCTCACCCCGAGCGCGATCACCAGTACCGGGACGATGATCTGCATCGTCGATCCGAGCGCCGAATCCGGGCTGACGAACTCGACGGTAACCGGTAGGCTTTCTAGCGACAATCCTGAAGAAGTGGTACCGATTGCCGCGAGCACATGCCTTCCGAGCGCGTGAGAAGTTGTGTCGAAACTCAGGCTGAATGGAGGAGCCGACACTTCCCCGAGGGTGTCGCCGTCGATCACGAACCGAACTCGTTCCAGATCATCGCGCCCGGAAGCGGTCAGGCGGAACGTGCCCTGGATCCGCCCTGCGAGGTTGAAACCAAAGATCTTGGAAATCCGCAAGTCCAGACCCGACGACGGGGTCTGAGCCTCGGCCCCCACGACCGAGCACCCCAGCGCAAAGATGGCTACTAAGAAACGCAAAGATCGGCGCACGGCTGCCTACTTCCACCGAGTCAGGATTGTCTCGCGCTCGAAAAGCTGCGTGGCGAAGAAGGAGAGGACCACGTCGGCCACGACCAGGACGCCGGCCATTAGCAAGATCAGCCGCTCGTTGACGTAGACCAGGCCAGCGATCTGGCCGAAGAAAAGGCCCAGGAGCGGCAGAATGACCAGCATCGAGACCTGCTCGGCGACCCGCGGATCGTTGACCCTCGAGGAGACCATCACCGCCACGCTGACTGCAGCCAGCGCCAGGAGCGGCCCAACGATGAAAACCGCCACCAGCCAAACCGGATCGAGCAGCCGGGCCGCCACCGCCGGGCTTACCGACATCAGGCGGACTCCGATGGCGAAGATCCCAAACCCAAGCCACGTCACCAGGATCGCCGGGATCGAGGCCGCCAGCGCCTTCCCCCCGAGCAGCTGCAGGGTCGATATCGGCGTCGCCAGCACCGGCTCGAGGGTACGGGTGGCCTTCTCGCCGACGATGCTGTAGGCGGCGATCGTCACCGGGATCGCCAGGGGCATGAGCATGTACAGGACCAGGAATGTGCTGACGAGATAGTATTGTGCGCACTCCTCGCCAACCAGCCCCTCACAGATCTGGGTAAATTGAGACGGTATTTCTGTCGAGGACAGACCGGCGTCGCCGCTGGACCGAATCCCATACAGAATCCCAAGGGGAAAGGCGGTCAGCATCAGCGGGAGGAACGCGATTGTGAAGAGCACAAAGCGATTCTTGAACACCTCTGCCCATTCTTTACGGGTCACCACCCATGTTTTGTGCATCACACGACCTCAGGCGAACCGCTGCGCTCAACCAGTTGCAGGTATACGTCCTCGAGAGTCCGCCGGATCTCGCCGACGAATTGCACGTCGGCCCCGGCCTCGACCAGGGCTCGGACGAGGGAAGGATTCTGCGTCTCGGGCGAGTCCAGGGTGACGACGAGCTTGTTGTCCATCGCCTGAACCCCGTGGACGAAGTCGAAATCCTCGAGGCACCGGCCAAAACGCGGATCGATCTGGGTCAGGTGAAAGACGACCGTCCGGCCGTAAAGTTTGCGTCTCAAGGCGGTCGGAGTGTCGAGGGCAAGGAGCCGTGTATTGAAGACGGCAATCCGGTCGCATAGCCGGTCGGCCTCATCCAGGTTGTGGGTACACAAGAAAATGGTTCGGCCCTCGTGTTTGAGCGTGGATAGGAACTCGCGCACCAGGCGAGCCGCTTCTGGGTCGAGCGCACTGGTCGGCTCGTCCAGGAAGAGCACCGCGGGTTCGTGGAGGAGAGCACGGGCGATCGCCAGTTTCTGGCGCATGCCCTTGGAGAGGGTCCCGGCCGAATCATGCCGCCTGTCCCACAGACCGAGCATCCGCAGGTACTTCTCAACCTGGGCCGGGATATCCTCGACGTCGTAGAGGGCGGCAAAGAACTCCAGGTTCTGCGCCACCCCCAGCCGATCGTACAAACCGGGTGACTCGGTCAGGATTCCCACCCGGGACCGGATGGCGTCATCCTGCTGGCCCAGCTTCAGATCCCCGATCCAGGCCGTGCCTGCGGTCGGGGCAATCAACCCCGCAAGCATCCGGATCGTGGTCGTCTTCCCGGCCCCGTTGGGGCCAAGGAAACCGAAGACTTCGCCCGACTCCACTTCGAGCGTAAGGCCATCGACAGCCGGCTTGTCGCCGAAACGCTTGGTCAACTTCTCGGTCTTGATCATTCGAGCTCCGTGATCCGTCCTCCCATTGTCCGTCCGGGCTTGTGTCTGGCCCCGCTCATGAGGCTACCCGAGGAAGCGGCTATCTTCAACCTCGCTATTTCGAGGGGTGGAGGGGATGAACGGCTCAAGGGCCTCGGCTTGAGGCGGAGCGGTCGGCTGGTCGGGCTCAGACGGGTTGGGGGTCCGAAGCTTGAAGAGCATCCCCAGGCTGAGGAAAGCTACGACTGCCAGCACCCCCTCGGTCAGATACGGGCCGTATCTGGTCGCGACGAAGACCGCCAGGGCGTCGGTGAACGCGTGCCAGCCGATCGCAAGCGCAAGCCAGGCGGGGTTGCCACGCGTGACCGCCCGCACCACAACGACGGCCAGACTGATCTGGACGCACAACGCGATCGCTCTCTCGACAGAGCCGAGGACGATCAGTGACGGCGGCGCCTCCCAGTAGGCGGCGAGCTGTGCCTGTGCCGCACTCAATTGATCGGGCGGGACCAGGCTCGAGAGGTCGGCGTCGCGGTAGGCGACCGCCTGGAAAAGGGCGATCAAGGTGATCACCCCGACCGCGACGGCCTCGACGCCGCCGTGGCCGGCGCCGAACATCACGCCCTGGCTCCAGGTCCGGGCGTCGCGCAACCAGCGGCGCAGGACTATGTAGCGGGCGCCCTCCTCGAACACCCCGGCCGACAGTCCCAGCGCACACGCGGCTACGATCAAACCCGTCCCCTGCCAGGGCGGGTTAAGGCCCAGGCGGTCGAACGCCGGTGAGAGCAACCAGGAATTGAACGGGATATGCAGAATCTGGGATCCGAGGAAGGTGCCAACCCCGATCAGATAGGGCCTCCAGCCCGTCTTCAGCCGACGGGCCAGGAACACCCCCAGCGCCAGCGGCATCGTAAGCATCCAGGCCACGTTGAGACATCGAAACAGGATGTCCATTCCGCCCGAACGGTTAGCCTCGGTTTCGTCAGGGGAGAGAAGATACTCCGTCCGCCAGGCTGGCACCTCGGCGGCGGAGGGAATGTTTCACGTGAAACACATCCGTCACGGCCAGGTCTTGGCCCGCCGCCTGCGATCGGCGGTCTCGGTCGGTCGCCGCAAGATAAGCATCATCTTACTGCTGTTCTGGATGGTCGTCAGCTCAAGCGGCTCCCAGCCGTCCTCGGCGGCCTGCGTCAGGAACTCTTGCACATCCTCGGCTCGAGGACCGTGCCAGAAGCTCCCCAGGATCTGGACCTGGTATTCCCATCTGGGGGCCACTCAACCCTCCTCGGAGGATTCAGCCGTCGGATCTGAGGGTTTGAGGGCTTCCCGGGCCAGGGAGGTCATCCCCATCAGCCCGCCCAGGTTCATCGTTTCCACGGCGCTGGAGGGGACGATGACCAAAGCCCCTTTCTCCTTCAGCCCCTCGAAGAGCATGTTCATCGCCCGAAGGTGCAGGGCGGTGGGGTTGTTGCGGTAGGCCTGTGAGGCGTCAGCGAATGACTGGGCGATCTGCTTTTCCGACTCTCCCAGGATCACCCGCGCCTGCCGCTCGCGCTCCGCCTGGGCCTGGCGGCTCATGGCGTCCTCCAAGTCCTGTGGGATCACGACGTCGCGGATCTCAACCGATTGCACGGTCACGCCCCATGGGGTCGTCCGTTCGTCGATGATCTTCTGAAGCTCGCGATCCATCAGGGCCCGCCCGACCAGGATCTCGGCCAAATCCTTCTGACCGATGACTTCTCGCAGCGCCGTCTGCGCCGCCCAGGCGATCGCGACCTGGTAGTCCTCGACTTCCAGGGCGGCCTTCTCGGCGTCCCAAACGAGCCAGAAGAGGACCGCATCCACGTCAACCGGGACGGTATCTTTCGTCAGAGTCTTCTCGGCCCGGAACGGGGTGACCATCACCCGGTGATCGATCCACACCGGTGCGGTTTCGATGATCGGTGTGAGCCAGAAAATCCCCGGGCCCCTCAGCCCGACAAACCGCCCAAAGCGGAGTACGACCGCTTTCTCCCACTGGTCGGCGACCTTGATAGCGAAGAGCAACAACAGGGACAACAGGACAACACCCGTTACGCTGAGACCGATCGTAAGCGAGGCGGCCCCGCTCGATCCGAGGAGGGCACCTAACAGGCCGGCGATCACCAACAGTACACTCCACGCTCCCCAGGCTGCACCGGGAATGTGGTACCCCGCCGCGCGCATCGACTCGCCCTGCTTGTCCTTTGACTGCCAGTCCACTCGTTTGAACACCAGGCACCTTCCTCTCTAGTTTGACTCGTCCCCCGGGGGAGACCCTTCCCCTTTCCAGCGCTCGATCATCGCCTGGGCGGCCTTGAGCACTTCCTGGGGGGTGAAACCCAGCCGGGCTGCGTCTGCCAGAAAAGAGCTCGTCAGGCCGCGCAATGCCGCGTTCCTGAGCCCTTTGGCCTGCGCCGGAGGGAACGGTTCGAGAAGATACGTTCCCCGTCCCTGCTGGGTCGAGATCACCCCAGCCTCGTCCAGCAACCGATAAGCCCGGGCGATGGTGTTGAAGTTCACCCTCAGGTCGGCTGCCATCTGCCGGACGGTCGGTAATTGATCGCCCGGTTTGAGGACCCCAGCCGCCACGAGGCGCTTGATCTGTTCCACAACCTGGACGTAGATCGGAACCTTGCTGCGGAAATCAAGTTCGAGCATCATCGTGGCGATTGACCTAATTGTCTCATTGTAGCATTGTATCTTTGTATCATTGTATACGAAAGTGCCGGTCTGTCAAGTCACACTCACTTCCGGGTGTATCCGAACTAGGGGATAAACCCGTTCTATGAGGGGAGAAGGGGGGAAAGTGGGTTTCCCCGCTGAGATCATGCGGGGCGAACCCCGCCAACACATGCGGGACAGGCGGGCCCCCTCCGCAAATGGCCGTTGTTGCACCGATGTACGAGAGCCCGGCTTCGGCCATCCCTCCTTGTGGGCTGACCTCAGACTTTGGAGCAGCCGGATTCAAGAGACGATGCCAATCCGTGGGCGAGGGCTTGTCCACGCAGGGGCGGGCTTGAGTGGAAGACCCACAAATCCCTCGTCGGTGACTCCTCTGTCACCTGAGACGTTCGAACCATGTGCACGCTCTGCGCGTGGTAGAATCGCCTCGAAGGACTGGCAGCAGGAGGCGAAGGTGGAGAAAGAACGAGGGACATTCGCCGTCAAGAAAGGCTTGGCACAGATGCTCAAGGGCGGCGTGATCATGGACGTCGTCACCCCTGAGCACGCGCGCATCGCCGAAGAGGCCGGAGCGGTCGCCGTGATGGCCTTGGAACGCGTCCCGG
>Ga0299915_10002261_pt1 | contig 14087 bp, 15 predicted proteins | sample RVTome_13_FD_200263 | JGI IMG/M metagenome (GOLD analysis project Ga0299915, IMG submission 200263) | Soil microbial communities from uranium-contaminated site in the Upper Colorado River Basin, Wyoming, United States - RVT92D227 (version 2) ...
GCGTCGAGCAGCTCGTGGCCCCAAGGTGTTCCGATGGCCCGCGAGACCTTCGTCGGATGCGCCCGGGACAGCGCCAACCCACCCGCTGCCGCTCCGAGCGATCCCGTGACGACGATGAGGTCGCCGGGGAGGGCGCCGGCTCGTGTCACCGTCCGTCCGGGTGCCACCTCACCCACGACGGTCACCGAGATCACGACACAGTCGGCGCGGTTCGTGTCACCGCCGACCAGCGAAAGCGCGTACTCGGCGCAGGCCGCCCGCATGCCCCCATAGAGCTCGATCACCCACGCCGCCTCGACATCGGACGGGATGCCGAGCGACACGAGTGCGTACCGGGGGCTTGCCGCCATCGCCGCGATGTCGGACACGTTGATCACGATGGATTTCGCGCCGAGGTCTCGGGCGGACACTAGACGGCGATCGAAGTGCACCCCCTCGACGAGCATGTCGGTGGTCAGGACCTGCGAGCCCGCTCCGGCCTCCACCACCGCCGCATCGTCCCCAGGTCCGACGATCACCCCCGGGGATTCGCCGGAGAGCATCTTCCGGATCGCGGCGACGAGTTCGTCCTCGCTGAGCTCCATCCTTCCCGCCTCGCTCGAGTTTCGCCTCTGTGGCACTAGACGGCTCGGTTAGAATCTACTTTCTCTCACCGGCGGAGGGTCGGCTTCCAAGCGGGCCCGAGAGGTCTGAAGGAGAAGCCTTGCTGCAACCCCGATCGGTAGACCACAACCCAAGCCCGGAGGACCTGCGCAGGCTCACTGAGCAGATGCCGCAGACCCGGATCTCGGAGTTCGGCAACGTCAACGTCCAGACGCAGGTGACGTCGCGCAAGAGCGGCAGCACCTTCATCGTGACCGACGATCCATCCTCGACCAGCGGCAAGGCGATCGGTCGCGAGGAGTACGAGCGGATCGCCAAGTTGCAGGACGAGTACATCGCGAATCAGGACATGCTCGTGATCGACGGATACATCGGCAACGACGAGAACTTCCGTACGGCGGCGCGGCTCACGATCGAGAAGGCGAACGCCAACGTGGCGGGGATGCAGCAGAAGCTCTACTTCGCGCGTGAGAGCGGCGAGCCCAGGGTCCAAGTCATCGACACGCCGAACCTCCGAGCCCCCGGATACCCGGACGAGCTCCTCATCGCGGTCGATCTGGAGAACGGCATCACGCGAGTGATCGGCTCCGACTACTTCGGGGAGTCGAAGAAGGGCGGTCTGAGGATGTGGAACAAGATCGCCTACGAGCGCGGCGGTCTGGGTCTCCACGCCGGGTGCAAGGTGATCCCCACCCACGCCGGCGAGAAGGTGTTCCTCATCATCGGGTTGTCGGGCACGGGCAAGACGACGACCACGTTCACCACGCAGAACGAGTCGCCGCCGGTGCAGGACGACTTCGTCGCGCTCATGCCCGGCGGCATCACGCACGGCACCGAGAACGGGTGCTTCGCGAAGACCTTCGGCCTCGACCCCAACTTCGAGCCGAACATCTACAACGCGGTCATCCGCCCCGACTCCTACCTCGAGAACGTCTACCAGGCCCCCGACGGCAAGGTCGACTTCCTCGAGACCTCCTACACGAAGAACGGACGCGCGGTGTTCGGGATGGACGCCCTCAGCCGTTTCCGCGACGCGCGAAGCGTCGGAACCGTAGACAACCTGCTCATCCTGAACTGGAACGAGAGCATCATCCCCGCCGTCGCGAAGCTGACGCAGGAGCAGGCGGCCGCGTACTTCATGCTCGGCGAGACGACCGGCACGTCGGCCGGTGGCAAGGACGAGGAGGGCAAGTTCCTGCGGGTTCCGGGGACGAACCCCTTCTTTCCGATGCCCCACGGTCTGCAGGGCAACCGGATCCTCGAGCTCCTCGGATCACACCCGATCCAGGCGTTCCTCATGAACACCGGACGGGTAGGGGGCCGAGAGGGCGACGAGCGTTCCAAGAAGGTGAAGATCCCCCATTCCTCGGCCATCGTGAAGGCGATCGCGGAGGGCGGCATCTCCTGGACCGAGGACGAGGACTTCGGGTATGTCGTGGCCGAGCGGGTCCCCGACATCGACGACATCGAACTCCTCCAGCCCCGGCGCCTGTACGAGGCCCAGGGCCGGCTGCAGGAGTACCGGGATCTCGTTCGGCGATTCAAGGAGGAGCGGAGAGCGCACCTCCAGAAGTTCTCGGAGCTCTCCAGGGAGATCGTGGACGTCGTCGGCTGAGACGGCCGACGCGCCGATGCCCCGCGCCTAGGCCACCACGTCCTTGCGGCCGAAGGACGCAAGCGCGGCCGCGAGGAAGATCACGGTGTAGGCGGCGCTCACCAGCAGCCCGCCGATCATGCCGCCCCATTCCACCGGGAAGCGGAACAGGTCGGCGAACGCGAGCCATCCGTGCGTCGGCAGGAACGGATGGATCACGCGCAGGCTCGGGATCTGGTCGCAGACCTCGCTCGCGATGCCGAGGATCACGGTGGCCACGGTGGCTCCCGGCCCCGAGTCGGTGAGGGTGGAGATGAAGATCCCGATCGCGGCTATGCCCGAGAGGCCGAGCAGGACGTATCCGGCAGCCGCAAGGATTCGAGCCGACGCTTCCGCCACCGACAGGGTCGTTCCCGATAGGGTCGGAAGTGGTCCGAACCCGAACACGATCCCGCCCCAGAACGCGCCGCAGCCGACGACCCAGAGCAGGAGCAGGGCCAGCAGGCTCATCACCGAGGCGTACTTCGCGAGGACGAGCCGCGTCCGGCGAACCGGACGGACCAGCAGGTACCGGAGCGTTCCGCCGTGCGCTTCGCCCGCGATCGCATCGCCCGCGAGCAGCCCCGTCGCGAGGGGAAGGAAGAACGGCTGGATCACCGCCAAGCCCGTGAGCGGAGCGAACAGGCCGTTTCGCACGATCTGCTCGAGGAAGGCCGGCCCGTCCTGACTCACCGATCCCGCGGGCGGAGGCGAAAGATTGACGGCGATGACGATCAGGACCGGTATGCCGCCGAGGGCCACGGCGATCAGGTACGTTCGCCAGCGCCGCCACGCCTTCGCCAGCTCAACCCCGAACACCGTCGCCCTCCACGAGCGAGACGAACACGTCCTCCAGCGACTCGTGCTCCGGGACGAGCGCGCTGACGGCAACACCGGCGGAGACGAGCGCCGCGTTCACATGCGCAGCCGTGGCCTCGCCGTCCAGCCGCACCAGCATGGAGCCCAGCTCCGCCGAAGCGGAAACGCCGTCGACCCTGGCTAGCACCGCGATGGCGCGAGCAGCGTCGTCCACCTCGACTCGGAGGTGCTCCGCGGTCCCGCGGAGCTTACCGGGCGTGCCCTCGGCGACCAGCAGGCCGCGAGCCAGAACACCGACGCGATCGCACATCGCCTCGACCTCCGCGAGCAGGTGGCTCGAGACGAACACGGTCGCTCCGCCGTCCGCGAGGCGCCGCAGCAGTTGGCGCACCTCGCGCATGCCGGTGGGATCGAGGCCGTTCGTCGGCTCGTCGAGCACGAGAACCTCGGGGTCGCCGAGCAGCGCGAGGGCGATTCCCAGGCGCTGCCGCATGCCCTGGCTGTACGCCTTCACGCGCTTCCCGCCGGCGTCGGCGAGGCCGACGGTCGCGAGCACCTCGTCGATCCGCCCTAGGCGCCGACGAACATCCGCACGGTCCGCACCCGCTCGCGCGAACATCTCGAGGTTCCGGCTGCCCGAAAGGAACCCGTAGAAGGCGGGCTCCTCGATCATCGCTCCCGTCTTGGCGAGCCCCTCGGTCGCGTCGCCGGCGGTCACACGCTCGCCGAGCAGCTCCACCTCACCCCCGCTGGGGTGGATCAGTCCGAGGGCCATGCGGATCGTCGTGGTCTTGCCGGCGCCGTTCGGTCCGAGGAAGCCGTACAGCTCACCTTGCTCGATCGAGAGATCCAGCCCGTCCACGACGTTCACCTCGCCGTAGCGTTTCGTGAGCCCTCTCGCGACGAGCGCCCTCACGGGAGCTTCGGCTCCACCTCTGCGAGGGCGCCGGGCGACACGGCGCCCACCACGAGCCACGAGTGGTCGGCGCGATCGACGAGAGCCGCCGAGCCGAGCGGGCCGGAGTACGGGAAGAGCGGGCTTAGCTCCTTCGGCACCTCGGCCACGCGCACCGCGAGGATCAGACCGAACCCCGTTCCGAAGGTGCGGATCTCGGGCGGCGCTCCCATGGACTCGCCCATCTTCTGGCCGGTCGGCGGCCGGACCTCCTTAACGGTGGCGCCGCTCGGGGGCGTGAACTCGAACACCGACCGATCGACAGGCCCGAAGTCGACCGAGGTGAACCCGACTTCGACGGACGGGTCGGCGTGACCCTTGGCAAACACCTCGAACCGGAGCGGGACCCTCGTCTGGGCATCTACCGCAAGGTCCACGTGCCCAACGAGCGTGTCGGGCGACGTGGGCGTGAGGGTGACGAGGTACGCCTCGCGGCCGGCGACAACGGCTGGATCGCCCTCGGTGACGGAGGCGTAGGGGGCGACCGCCTGCAGCGCCCTTCCGACCAGCATCTCGAGGGCGCCCAACGAAGCGTGTGGTGGAGACGCTCTCCTGACCGGCACGGAGAGATGCCAGGCCGTGAAGAGACTGGAGTCCCAGTACCAAACGTCGCTGCCGTTGGCCACGACGTCCCGCTCGCCGAAGAAGAGGATCTGCGCGACGCGGATCCCGTCAGGCGAGCTCCACACCTTGAACGTATGATCGCCGAGCAGACCGCCGGCCGGACCTGCCGCGTCGCCGAAGCTCGAGGCGATCTGCGGCAGCCCGAGATCGATGCGGGTGCTGACCCTGCCGGACACGGGCGTCCGGTCAGCGACGGCGCTCAGGGCCGAGGCGACCAGCCGGTTCGCGGACACCTCCGGCAGGGCCGGCACGGGCTCCGCGCGGACCGCGGTGAGACCGACAGCAAATAGGACCGCTGCAGCCACCGCCGCCGCCGCCAGGAACGAGCGCGACCTGAGGACGCGGCTCATGAGCCTCTTCTAGCACCTCACGCCGCCTCACCCGGACCCGCAGAAGGGATCAGCAGAGACTCTCCACGAAGCCGCAACGTCAGGAGGACCGGCGGGCACGGGCGAGCGCCGCCACGACCTCGGCGTCGCTCGTCTGTTCGAACTGCCGGTACCACTCGCCGACCGCGAAGAACGGCTCGGGCGCGGCAATCACCACGACGTCGTCCGCCTCTTGGCGCAACCGCGGGATGGCCGCTCCGGGCGCCACGGGAACGGCGAGCACGACTTTCGCCACGCCCTGCGCCCGCGCCCAGCGGAGGGCGGCTACCGCAGTTCCCCCAGTGGCCACACCGTCGTCGACCACGATCGCGACCTTCCCTCGCACGTCGACCGGCGAACGGCCCTCGCGGTACGCGCTGAGACGGCGTTCGATCTCCTGCTCCTGGGTCGCGATCTCGCGCTCGAGGTACTCCTCGCTCACACCGAGCATCTCCAGCATCCGCGGGTCCAACACCCGCACGCCCGGAGCGATCGCCCCCAGACCGAGCTCGGGGTTATCCGGAGCTCCGATCTTGCGAGGGACGACCACGTCGAGCGGAACACCGAGCGCGAGAGCCACCAGCTCGCCGACGATCACACCGCCGCGTGGGATCGCGAGGATCACCGCTTCGGTTCCCGCGTATCCGGACAGCGCCGACGCGAGCCGCTCGCCCGCTTCGGCTCGGTCCTCGAAGATCACTCCCCTTCCGAAGAACGCCCTCGTTCCGACTCGCCCTCCTCGATCTCCCGGCGCGCTTCCTCGTCCTCGAGCCCGCGTCGATTGTCGGCGATCACCCTCTCGGGCGGCGGCATCGGCTTGCGGATCCGGCGGTACGCCTCCATGATCCCGCCCTTTGCGGGCTTCCTCCCCCTTCGCATGCCTCGATTATGCCCGGCGGCGAAGCCGGGCGGGATGAAGCCGCCAGCCGGAGAGCCTCGCACCGCGTCTGCGACCCTCGATCGCTTGCCGCCCCCCGAGTCGCGCGGCTAGCATGGCCGCCTCCGAACGGAGGGAGGTCGAGCGTGGTTCACGCCTACATCCTCATCCAGACCGAGGTCGGGAAGGCCGCCCAGGTCGCCAGTCAAGTGCGCGACATCGCTGGCGTCACCGAAGCAGAGGACGTTACGGGTCCGTACGACGTCATCGTGCGCGCCGACGCCAAGAACGTGGACGAGCTCGGCAAGCTGGTTGTTGCGAGGATCCAGTCGGTGGACGGCATCACTCGCACGCTGACCTGCCCGGTGGTCCACCTCTAGAGGGAGTCACCGCCCTCAGCTGCGGGCTGCTAGCGCGAGGAGCCCTTCTTCTGTTCCGCCTCGTGCCGCTCGATCGCGAGCTCGACGAGCCGGTCGACCAGGTCCGCGTAGGAGATCCCTGAAGCCTCCCACAGCTTGGGGTACATGGAGATCTGCGTGAACCCGGGGATGGTGTTCACCTCGTTGACCAGCACTTCACCGGTTGGCCGCAGGAAGAAGTCCACCCTGGCCATGCCGGCACAGTCGATCGCCCGGAAGGCGGCGACCGCCAAGCGCTGTGCGGTCTCGGTGATCTCCGCGGAGATGCGCGCGGGGATGATCAGCTCGGCCCCGTGCTCGTCGAGGTACTTGGCCTCGTAGTCGTAGAACTCGTGACCCGTCGGCACGATCTCGCCGGGTACGGACGCTACGGGGTCGTCGTTCCCGAGGACCGCGACCTCGATTTCTCGCGCCCCCTCGACGCTTGGCTCGAGCAACGTCTTGCGCCCGTACGTAAAGGCCTCCTCGAGCGCCGGCCGCAGCTCGTCGGGCTCGTGCACCTTGGTGACTCCCACGCTCGAGCCGAGCGTTGCGGGCTTGGCGAACAACGGGTAGCCGAGATTCTCGGCGCGCGCCTGGACACCGGAAGGGTCCTGCATCCACTCGCGCTCCTGTACCACCTCGCACTCGACAACAGGGATCCCGGCCGCTCGGAACAGGACCTTCTGGACGGCCTTGTCCATGCCGACGGCCGAGCCCAGAACGCCGGCTCCCACGTAGGGCACGCCGGCCATCTCGAGGAATCCTTGGATCGAGCCGTCCTCACCGAAGGGGCCGTGCATCACAGGGAAGACGACATCGATCTGGGTCCGCGTGCCGTCCTGCGCGACGACGGCCCGTGCCCCGGGATCCTGGTCCAGAGCGATCTCAGGTCCGGACTCGCCGGAGACCTGCGGCAGCGCCGGCTCGGGTCCAGCGGGTAGCGCAGGAGGTCCGCCCGGCATGAGCTGCCAGTGCCCCTCCTTGGTGACGCCGATAGGGATCACCTCGTAGCGTTCGGGATCCAGCGCGCCTATCACCGATCGTGCGGAGACGCACGAGACCTCGTGCTCCGCCGAACGGCCTCCGAACAGCACGACCACGCGCCTTCTCATGCCTTCTCCAGCGCCCTGCCGAAGTCCTCGATCAGATCCTCGACGTCCTCGAGTCCGACGCTAACGCGGACGAGCCCGTCCGCGATCCCCGCAGCCCTTCGTGCCTCGGGGTCCATCTGCCGGTGGGTGGTCGATGCGGCGTGGCTGACGAGCGTGTGCGTGCCGCCGAGGCTCGTGGCGATCCATGCCACCTCGAGCGAGTCGCAGAAACGCGTGCCCCCCTCTACCCCTCCCGCGACCTCGAGGGCCAGCATCCCCCCGAACCCTCTCGGCAGCAGTCGCCCGGCGACCTCGTGCTGCGGATGCGAGGGCAGGCCCGGGTAGTGCACGCGCTCCACCTTCGGATGCCGCTCCAGGAACTCAGCAAGTGCGAGCGCGCTCGAGGAATGGCGCTCCATCCGAAGCTCCAGGGTCATGAGCCCACGCATCGACAGCCAAGCCTCGAGGGGAGCCATGGTCCCGCCGGTAAGGACGACGGTGTCTCGGAGCCGAAGCGTGTTCTCCGCGCTCGTGCACACGATCCCGCCGGTGAGGTCGTGGTGCCCTCCGATGTACTTCGTGGTCGAGTGAAGGACGTATTCGAAACCGTAGTCCGCGGGGTTGCACAGATACGGCGATGCGAACGTGTTGTCGGCGACTCCGGTCACACCGGCCTCGCGACACGCCGAGCCGAGCGCCTCGAGGTCGGCAACGGCGACGTTCGGGTTCGCGATCGTCTCCACGTAGAAGAAGGCCGCCCCGGGGAGCGCCGCCCGCACCGCAGCGACGTCGTGGGGGTTGACGAACGTGACCTCGATGCCGTAGCGGGGCATGAACCGCTGAAACAGCGCGTAGGTGCCGCCGTAGAGCTCGCTCGACGCGAGGATCCGGTCCCCCGCCTTCGCGGAGGTGGTCACCACGGTGTGGACCGCAGCCATCCCGGACGCGAACGAGAACGCCGACCCAGTGCCCTCCAGGTCCGCCATCACCTGCTCGAAGGCGAGGAGCGTCGGGTTTCCCTGTCCTCGCGTGTACGCGTACCCGGGGCGGCGCAGGTTCATGGTGTCCGCGTAGTTCTGCGAGCTCAGATGGCGAAAAGTCGAGGTTTGGTAGATCGGAACGCTCGGTGTCTGCTGATCGACGGGAGGCGTCCGAACGTGGACGGCCCTTGTCGCGAAGCCCCTTCGGCGCTCTTCGTTCATGCGGCCAAGGGTACTCCGGGCGTCCACCGCTGCGGGTAGCGCCTTCGTAGGTCGTCGACGAGCCGGGCGAGATCGCCCATCAGTTGGTCCGTGAGCTCACGGACGACACCCGTCCCGTTGCTCGAGCCGGGACGGCCGGACGGATCGACCGGCTCGCCGGCCTTCAGCCACAACGGCCTACCGAACTTCGGGCTGATCTTGGCGTTCTTGCGCCAGATGTACTGACCGCCCCAGGTCGCGACCGGCAGGATCGGCACGCCGGTCATGAGGGACAGGCGCACCGCGCCGGTCTTCCCCCGCATCGGCGAGAAGTCAGCGTTCTCGGTGACGCTCGTTCCTTCCGGGTAGACCACGACGACCTCGCCGGCTTCGAGCGCGCTAGCCGCCAGCTCGAGCGGCTTCTGGTCGCCCGCTCCCCGCCGAACGGGTATCTGGCCGGCACCGAGCAGAACCGTCCGCAGGAACCAGTTCTCGAACAGCTCCTGCTTGGCCAGGTACCTCGGGCGCCGGCCCACCTCGTCGACGAAGCACGCGTGGGTGAAGGCGTCGAGGTAGGAGAGGTGGTTGCCGGCCACGATGATCGGGCCCTGCCGCGGGATGCTCTCGAGTCCCTCGAAGTGCCAGTTGAACCAGAGCCTCAGCGGCGGGAGCAGCGCGTTTCGCGCGATCACGTACCAGGGTTCCAAGCGAGCTCTCCTTCCGGCGGCCGGATTGTACAGATGCGCGAAGTCGCGGGGGGAGCGCGTGCCCACCTAGCGGCGCTCGACGGTTCGCCAGGCGGCCGGCAGCAGGCTGGCCGCGAGGAGGAGCTTCAGGACGTCGCCGACGACGAACGGCACGAGACCGAGCTCGAGCGCCCTCGCCACAGAGACGTCGAGTGCCACAGAGAGCCACGGCACGGCAACCGCGTAGAGAACGACCTCGCCGACGAACATCGCGGCAATCGCCCCCCTCAGGTCCCTGTCCCACCCCCGCCTCGCGAGCCATCCCACGACTCCGCCGACGAGCACGAAACCCCACAGGTACCCACCGTTGGCGGCGGACAGGCGGAGGAAGGTGGCACCACTCGCCCCACCCGAGAAGAAGGGCAAGCCGAACGCACCCTGGAGCACGTACATGCCCATCGACAGCGCACCGAGCGCGGGGCCCAGCGAGGCGCCAACGAGGAGCACCCCCAGGGTCTGCCCCGTGATGGGAACCGGCGTGAACGGAAGCCTGATCTCGATCTGAGCGAGCCCGGCAACGAGCCAGCTCCCCGCGACGGCCAGCGCGACGCGGTAGGCCACGTTCGAACGGACGCGGACGGGCGAGACGGCGATCGCGAGAGTCGTCACGGTACCTCCTTGGTTTCGGCCACTGTCGGGTCGTCCACTCCGCGCTCGCGCTAGCCTGGATCGATGCGCGTGATCGCGATCCCGGTGAAGTCGCTCGCGCGCGCGAAGTCGCGCCTCTCGAGAAACCTTAGCCCGCTCGAGAGGGGTGCGCTGACCCTCGCCATGCTCGAGGACGTCCTGGACTCGGCGCTCCAGGTCCCGGGCTGGGAGACGTGGGTCGTCTCGCCGGACAAGGCGGTTCTGGAGATCGCGGCCCGGCGCGGTGCCACGGCGCTGGCCGAGGCCAAGCCCCCGCTTCTTGCAGCGATCCGCCAGGTCGAGCGGCTGGCGATGGAGCGGGAGGCGGATGCTCTCGCCATACTGCCCGGCGACCTCGCCCTCGTCACGGTGCCGGCTCTCTCGCGAGCCCTGCGCACTCTCGGCTCGGTCGTTCTGGCGCCGTCACACGACGGCGGCGGCACGAGCTTGCTGCTCCGCAGACCGCCCCGCGCCATCCCTCCTCGCTTCGGTCCGGACTCGTTCCGAAAGCACCTGGAGCTGGCCGAAGCTCTTGGCCTGCCGGCCGCCGTCGTGGACCGGCCCGAGCTCTCCTTCGACCTCGACGTCCCGGACGATATCCTCATGCTGCTCTGCACGGGCCGTGGTGGCCGGACGCGCGAGGTCTGCCTCGAGATGGATCTCGAAGAACGACTGCAGGCAAAGACGTAGGAGGAACGGTGGCGCAGGGAACCGTCAAGGACTTCGACCCGGAGAGCCGGGCCGGCACGCTGCTGATGGAAGATCGAAGCGAGGTGCGCATCGACGCCACCTCGATCGAAGGAGCCGATATCCGCACCCTGCGGATCGGGCAACGCGTGAAGTTCGTCCTCGCGGAGGACGCCGGTCGGAAGGTGGCCCGCGATCTCCGCCTCGTCACGTTCGAGTAGCTAACGCCGGCTCGGCTTGGCAGCGGTGCGCCGCCGCTTGGTGGCGATCAACTCCCTGAAGGCCTTCCCGGCCGTGAACCACGGGAGATCGCGAGCCGGCACCACGATCGGGGTCTGGGGCTTGCGCGGGTTGCGCGCGATGCGGCGGTTCCGGCGTTTGCGTTCGAAGGTGCCGAAGCCGACCAGCGAGACCCGATCGCCCTTCGCGACCGTCTCGCGGATCACGTCTATCGCTGCGCCGAGCGCTCGGCTGACGTCCGCCTTGCTGGCTCCGGTCCGCTTCGCCACCTCGGCAATGAGACCGTTCTTGTTCATGGCGCCTCGCCTCCCCCTACCGGACGATTGCACCGTAACGACTTCGGAGAACCCGGTCAACGCCGCCTCACGCTGAGACCGGTCAGGGAACCAGGAGCCGCTGAACCTCACGGGTGGCACGGAACCTGGCGACCGCGTCGACTACGGGCGCCGCGGCAGAGTAGATGTCATGCCCCTCCGGACAGGCCATCGGAATCTCCGTCAGCTCGTCGTCGTGATCAAGGAGGAAGCAGAACCAGTCCCTTGCGCGAGTGGGACGGTGCCCGGGCAACAACCGCGTCGAGGTGTCCAGGTATGAGAGCACGCTTGCGCCGCAGGGGTCGGGCAGGATGCTCACGCCGCACAGCAGCCGCGTCGGGTGCTGAGCGCAGGTGAGCTCCACAGCGGTCTCTCCCTGGCCCTGCATCAGCCTTGCCGCCGCTTCAAGCCGGGGCCACCGACGGCCCTCCTCGCTCGAAAGGTCCGCAGGCTCCGGGCCACGGTTGCCGATCGGGTCGACGCGAACGAAGTCCGAGACGGCGTGCCCCCGGCCGGGATCCTCACTTATTAGGTAGGGGGTCCAGTTCGTCACAGCCGATCTCCTAGCGCCGGGCCGCCACTGCCGCGTCGCTCGGACATTACGTCGCCGCTCCCAGGTCGGTCCAGATGCCGCTGCTAGCATGGGCTTCCTCTGGCCCGTGGGGTAACGGTAGCCCGACTGACTCTGGATCAGTTAGTCCTGGTTCGAATCCAGGCGGGCCAGCGAGGGGACTTCGACGGCGCGTGACCCTGGCGCGCTGCGAACGTTCTCCTCGGAGGCGGTCGAGTACTCCGCCGGCCGATACCCCTCCCAACAGCGAGAAAGGACATCGCCATTCGCCCGAGCCGCCTCGCCGTCACCGTCCTGGTCCTCGCGGTGATCGCCGCGACGTTCTCCGGTGCCGCGAGCGCGCGCACACACCACGATGGAACGCCGTCCGCCGGCGGTCGGCCCGCCGCGACACCCACAACGATGCCCCAGCCGCCGAACACGCTCCCGGGGATCGACGTCTCGCACTGGCAGAACGAGATCGACTGGACCCAGGTGGCGGGGTCAGGAGTGCGGTTCGTCTTCATGAAGGCGACCGAGGGGCGGACCTTCGACGACCCGAACTACGCGTCCTACCGAGCGGGTGCGGTCGCCGCAGGGCTCACCGTCACCGCCTACCACTTCGCCAATCCGGGGACCGCTGCAGTTGACCCCGTCCTCGAGGCCGACCACTTCGTCGACGTGGCGCAGATCGGCTCAGGGAACATCATCCCCGTCCTCGACCTCGAGCGGACGGGCGGCCTCGACACGACGGACCTCATCGCCTGGGCGTTCGCGTGGCTCGAGGAGGTCACCGCCCGAACGGGCGTGAAGCCGATGATCTACTCGGGCCCGTACTTCTGGCGCACGAACATGGGCGACACGAGGGCGTTCGCCGACGCCGGGTACCGCGAGTGGCTCCCCCACTGGGGGGTGAGCTCGCCGTCCGTGCCCGCCGAGAACTGGGGCGGCAACGGCTGGACCTTCTGGCAGTGGACCGACTGCTCGGCGGTGCCCGGCATCTCCGGATGCGTGGACGCGGACTGGTTCAATGGCACGGACCTCGGCACGGTCACCATCCGGCTGCTCACGGTGTCGCTCAACGCCCCCAAGGGCGTCGTGACGAGCTCGCCGTCGAGGATCAACTGCGGCTCGGCGTGCTCGTCGCTGTTCGACCCCGGCGCCGTCGTGACGCTCTCAGCCACCCCGAGCCCGGGTGCGGTCTTCGTGGGCTGGAGCGGCGGGTGTGCCGGAACCGGCTCCTGCGTGGTGACCATGGACGCCGACCGCTCGGTGCTAGCGACGTTCGGGTTCACGCTCAGCGCGTCGGCGGCCGGACTCGGCACCGGTCGGATCACCAGCTCGCCTTCGGGGATCGACTGCGGCTCCGCGTGCTCGGCGCCCTTCGCCGCCGGTACCACGGTGACGCTCACCGCCACGCCGGACCCGGGGATGGAGTTCACGGGCTGGAGCGGCGACTGCTCGGGGCGCAGCGCCTGCGTGGTAACGATGTACGCCGCCCACACCGTCACAGCCAAGTTCGTCGACGACACTCCCCCGTCGGCGGCCATCGCCACACCGAGCACCTTGACCGGCGCGATCGTCGCGACGTTCAGCGAGATCGTCCACCAGGTGACGAGCGACAACGTCGTGCTCCGAGCCGGCGGATCGTCGGCCAACGTTCCCGCCGCACTCGGGTGCACGTCGCGGAAGGGTCTCGAGGTCGACTGCACGACCGGCAATGTGAAGACGGCGACGCTACAGCCGAGCGCGCCGCTCGTGCCGGGGCAGACCTACTCGGCGATCGTGGACCCGGCCGGCGCGCCCTCCTCCGTCGTGGACCGAGGCGGCAATGCCGCACCGACGACGACCTCGGACTTCAAGGCCGCCACAGAGCTCGAGCAGGACAACCCGGCAGCGACGTATCGGTGGCGAACCGTCTCGAACCACGCGGCGTACGGAGGCTCGTACCTGGTCGAGCACCTGGCCGGCGCGAAGGTCACATTCGCCTTCACGGGAGGATCGATCACCTGGTACACGGCGGCGGGACCGAACCAGGGAAGGGCGTCCGTCTCGATCGACGGCCATTTCCGGGGAACGTTCGACCAGTCCGCCTCGAGCACGCGCTTCGGGGTGGGCCGCAGGTTCACGGGGCTCGGGTCCGGCCCACACACGATCGTGGTGATCGCTCTCGGCAAGGAGGGCCGGTTCTCCGCAGGCACCGAGGTCATCGTCGACGCGTTTCGCGCCGGCGGGAACCTGTACGCGACGCCCGCCGTAGCGGCGGTGTGGCACCCGGCCACAGCGTCGGGCGCTTCCGGCTCGAGCTTCTCGGCGACGGACCTGGCGGGCTCGAGCGTCTCGCTCCGCTTCCGCGGCACGGCGATCGACT
>Ga0299915_10002262_pt1 | contig 14084 bp, 13 predicted proteins | sample RVTome_13_FD_200263 | JGI IMG/M metagenome (GOLD analysis project Ga0299915, IMG submission 200263) | Soil microbial communities from uranium-contaminated site in the Upper Colorado River Basin, Wyoming, United States - RVT92D227 (version 2) ...
TGGGTCCCCATGTCCCCTCGGCCGGCTTCCTGGCCCATATCAAGCTTCTCTCCGTTTCCGGAGCCTACTGGAAGGGGGACGAGAAGGGCCGGCAGCTCCAGCGGATCTACGGGACCGTCTTCCCGACCCAAAAAGAGCTCGACGGTCATCTGGCCTTCCTCGAGGAAGCCCGCAAACGCGACCATCGGAGACTCGGGCCGGAACTCGACCTCTTCAGTTTCTCCGAGGAGCTCGGCGGAGGCCTCACCCTCTGGCACCCCAAAGGCGCCCGGATCCGGGCCATCATCGAGCAGTACTGGCGCGAACGTCACTGGGCCGGCGGCTATGATGTCCTCTTCACCCCCCATATCGGGCGGTCGACGCTCTGGGAAAAGTCCGGACATCTCGGATTCTACAAGGACTCGATGTACGCCCCGCTGGACATCGACGGGCAGGAATATTACCTGAAACCGATGAACTGCCCGTTCCATATCCAGATCTATAAATCGCGGCTGCGCTCGTACCGGGACCTCCCCCTCCGTTGGGCCGAGCTCGGCACGGTCTACCGCTATGAACGGAGCGGGGTCCTCCACGGCCTCCTCCGCGTCCGCGGCTTCACCCAGGACGACGCCCACATCATCTGCACTCCGGAGCAGATCGAGGACGAGATCCTGCGGGTGCTGGACTTCTCGCTCAGCATCTTCAGTGATTTTGGCTTCACGGACCACAAGATCGACCTCTCCGTACGCGACCCCGGGAACCCGGCGAAGTATTGCGGGACCGATGATATGTGGTGCCGGGCCGAGGCGTCGCTCGTCAAGGCCTTGGAGACCCGCCGCCTCCCTTACGAGCGGATGGAGGGCGAGGCCGTCTTCTACGGGCCGAAGATCGATATCAAGATCAAGGACGCCCTCGGCCGGCCCTGGCAGTGCACGACGATTCAGTTCGATTTCAACATGTCGGAACGTTTCGACATGACGTTCGTCGGCGAGGACGGCCGTGAGCATCGCCCCTTCATGGTCCACCGGGCCCTCTTCGGTTCGCTCGAGCGGTTCTTCGGCCTCCTCATCGAACACTACAAGGCGAACTTCCCGCTCTGGCTCGCCCCCGTTCAGGTGGCCGTGCTGCCCATCGCGGACCGCCACGAAGACTACGCCCGGGAGCTCGAGGAGAAACTCCGGGCGGGCGGCCTGCGGCCCTGGGTCGACCTCAGCCGGGAAAAGATCGGCAAGAAGATCCGGACCGCCGAGGTTCAAAAGATCCCCCTGATCCTGGTCGTCGGGGACAAGGAAGTCGAGCGGCGGACGGCCGCTCTCCGTGTCCACGGCAGCGGCGATAAGGGAGAGGTCGCCCTCGACGCCTTCATCGCCCAGACCCTGGATTTCGAGCGCCGCAAGGCTCTGCAATTGAGTTATTAAAAGGAGGACGCACATTTACAGACGGCACCCCTTCTTTCCTGCCGCCGCCAAGGCAAAGCCGCATCGGATTAACGAAATGATCCAGTCCAAAGAGATCCGTGTCCTCGACGACGCCAAAGAGCCGCTGGGGGTCCTCCCCACGCAGCAGGCGCTGGCCCTGGCCCGCGAGCGCGGGCTAGACCTCGTCGAGATCGCGCCGATGGCGACCCCGCCGGTCTGCCGGATCATGGACTACGGGAAGTTCCTCTACGAGCTCCACAAAAAGGAGCACGAGGCCAAGAGGCACCAGAAGCAGGTCCAGATCAAGGAGATCAAGTTCCGCCCCAAGATCAGCATCCACGACTACGACTTCAAGATGCGGCACGTCAAACGCTTCATCGACGAGGGCAACAAGGTCAAGATCACGGTCATGCTGCGCGGCCGGGAACGGCAGAAGCCGGAGCTCGGCCACCAGGTCCTCGTCCGGGTCATGGCCGATGTCAAGGATATCGCTCACCAGGATGGGGATACGCGGAAGCAGGATTGGGCCGTCTCGGCGCTCATCGTCCCGAGCAAGCTAGGAGGAAAAGATGCCAAAGTTAAAAACCCACAAGGGAGCGAAAAAGAGGTTCAAGGTAACGGGCCGGAAAAAGATTCTGCACAGTAAGGCCAACAAGAGCCACATTCTGACGAAGAAGTCGGCCAAGCGTAAGCGCCACCTCGGCAAGAAAGCCGTTGTCAGCCAGGCCGACCGCCGGGCCGTCCGGTCGATGCTCCCCTACGACGCCTGAGTCCGACCCCTCGCCCACAAGGAGTGAACCATGCCACGCGTAAAACGAGGATCGAAACGCAGAGCCCGCCGGGCCAAGATCCTGCATCTGGCCAAAGGCTATTGGGGCGGCAAGAGCCGCAATTACCGGGTCGCCAAGGAGGCCGTCGAGAAGTCCCTGCAATATGCCTACCGCGACCGCCGGGCCCGCAAGCGCGAATTCCGCAGCCTGTGGATCATCCGCATCAATGCCGCCTCTGTCGCCAACGGGTTGTCCTACAGCCGCCTCATCCGCGGCCTGAAGGCGCTCGATATCCGCCTCGACCGGAAGATCCTGGCGGACCTGGCCGTCAACGCCCCGGCAACCTTCGCCCGGATCGTTGGCCGGGCCAAAGAGGCCGCCGCCTAACCCGCCGATGAACCGCTTCGCCAAACGCGTCGCCGACGCCCGGAAGAAGCTCGCCGACGACGCCGGCCGGGTCACGAACGCCCGGGAGCTCGAGGAGCTCCGGAATCTCTTCCTCAGCCGGAAGAAAGGTCTGCTCACCGCGCTTTTCGAGGACCTCAAGAGGCTTCCGGCCGGGGCGAAGCGGGAGGCCGGCCAAGACATCAACGCGCTCAAGGCCGAGGTCCAAGCCGAGCTCGAAGCCCTCGAAGGACGCCTGCGGACGGCCGCGCGGCCGAGACGGGACGCGGACTTGACCTTGCCGGGCGAAGCCCGCTATTTGGGCGCGCCCCATCCGACCGTTCTCTTCCAGCAGGAAATCGAGACGATCTTCCTGGGGATGGGCTTCTCCATCGAGGAGGGGCCGGAAGTCGAAACCGACTATTACAACTTCGAAGCCCTCAATTTCCCGCCCCACCACCCGGCGCGGGACAGCTGGGATACGCTCTTCATCACCGACGACCTGCTGCTCCGGACGCATACCTCCCCCGTCCAGATCCGGGTCATGGAGCGGCGGAAACCGCCCATCCGGATCATCCTGCCCGGCCGCGTTTTCCGGCGCGAGACGCCCGACCCGACCCACCTCCCGATGTTCTATCAGGTCGAAGGGCTGGTCGTCGATGAGGGCATCACCTTTGCCCACCTCAAAGGGACGCTCGAATGTTTCCTGCGGACCCTGTTCGGCGAGAAACTCAAGATCCGCTTCCGGCCGAGCTTCTTCCCCTTTACCGAACCCTCGGCCGAGGTCGATCTTGAGTGCATTGTCTGCGAGCAGAACGACCCGGCCTGCCGCGTCTGCGGCGGCACGGGCTGGAAGGAGATTCTGGGAGCGGGCATGGTCGACCCGCAGGTTTTCAAGAACGTCAACATCGACCCCGAGCGCTACTCGGGCTGGGCCTTCGGCCTGGGCATCGAGCGCCTGGCCATGTTCTCGTACCAGATCCCCGAGATCCGATACTTCTACGAAAACGACCTGCGGTTCATCCGCCAATTCCGGCTCAAATGAAGATCAGTCTCGACTGGCTCAAGGATTACGTCCGGGTCGACCTCCCGCGCGCGGAGTTGCTCGACCGCCTGACCATGATCGGGCTCGTTCCCGAGAGCGTCGAGGAGCGGGACGGCGACACGATCCTCGATGTCGAGACCTACGCCAACCGGCCCGACACGTTGGGCCACCTCGGGCTGGCGAGGGAAGTCGCGGCCATGCTCGCGGTGCCGCTCGAGGAAAAGAGCTGGCCTTTGTCCGAGGTCCCGCCGCGGTCCGGCGAACTCGTCTCGGTTCAGATCTCCGACGAAGCGCTCTGCCCGCGCTACGCGGGTCTCCTCGTCCGCGACGTTCCCGTGGGACCGTCCCCGGACTGGCTCCGGCGGCGCCTGGAGTCCGTCGGGCTGCGGCCCATCAATAGCGTCGTCGACGTGACGAATTACGTCCTCTTCGCCACAGCCCAGCCCATTCACGCCTTTGACGCGGCCAAACTCGGCGGCCGGCGGATTGTCGTGCGGCGGGCACAGCGCGGCGAGCGGCTGCGGACCCTCGACGGCCGGACGGTCGACCTGGCGCCCGACATGCTCGTCATCGCCGACGAGAGCCGGCCCGTCGCGCTGGCCGGCGTTATCGGGGGGGAGGAGAGCGCCGTTACCGAGGCGACCCGGGACGTCTTCATCGAAAGCGCCAACTTCGACCCGCTTTCCATCCGGCTGACCGCCAAGAAGTTGGGCCTGGCGACCGACGCCTCCTACCGTTTCGAGCGGGGCGCCGATATCGGCTTCCCGCCGGAGGCGGCCCGGATGGCCGCGTCGCTCCTCTGCGAGTTCGGCGGCCAGGCGACGGGCGGTCTCATCGACGTCTACCCGAAGCCCCGCAAGATGCGGCCCGTCGTCCTCCGCCTGCGCCGCGTGGCGGAGCTCCTGGGCGTCGAGGTCCCGGCGGATTTCATCGCCCGCGTCCTGCAGGCACTCGGCTTCCGCCTGGAAGAGAGTCAAAACGGCGTTTGGCGGGTGGAGGTCCCCACGTTCAGAGTGGATATCGAGCGGGAGGCGGACCTCATCGAGGAAATCGCCCGCTTTTACGGTTACGACCGGATCCCCTCCCAGCTGACGCCCCTCTTCGCCTATGAGCCGCCCACGAACCGGCGGCGGGAGCGGATAAACCGGCTCCGGCAGGTCCTCTTCCATCACGGCTTCGACGAGGTCTTGAACGACAGCTTCTCCAACCCGGACGAAGAAGCCTCGGCGAAGACCGGCCGGACGGCCATCGAGATCCGGAACCCGATTTCGGCCCGCGATTCTTTGCTCCGGACGACCCTCCTCAGCGGGCTCCTCGAAACGGCGGCCTGGAATCTGAACCGTGGCGCCGAAGGCGTCCATGTGTTTGAGATCGGCAACCTCTATTTCTGGCAGGACGAGAAGACGCGCGAGGCCCTCACCCTGGCCCTCCTGTCGATCGGAGTCCTCCCGGCCGCCGGCTGGAAGGAGCGGTCCCGGCCGACGGACTTTTATTACCTGAAGGGGGCGGTCGAGGCCGGCCTGGCCCTGTTGAGGTATCCCGTGACGTTCGCGGAAGCCGACCACCCTTCTTTCGACAAGGACCAGTCTCTGGCCGTTCTCTATCGGGGGGAACAGGTGGGAGTCATCGGCCGCGTCGCGGCGTCCCTGGCGGCCGGATGCGGGCTCGAAGCCCCGGTCTTCGCCGTGGAACTGGGCCTGGGGATGCTGCTCGAGAAGCAGCCTCAGGCTTTCCAATACGCGCCCGTGCCCAAGTTCCCGGGGGTCGTCCGGGACCTGTCGTTTCTCGTCGCCCGCGACGTCCCTTACCAGGAGGTCAAGCGGACGGTCGAGCGCCTGTCCGTGCCGTTCCTGGAGGGCTTCGAGCTCCGCGACCGTTTCGCGGGGCCGTCCATCCCTCCGGACAAGGTCAGCCTGTCCCTGCGCTTCACCTACCGCAGCCCGAAAAGAACGCTGCTCGCCGAGGAGGTGGACCGTGTCGAACAAACGCTCATCGAAAATCTCCGGGCCGCCCTCGGCGCCCAGCTCAGAGAGGGAGGGTAAATTGACAGCTGAACTCGAGCGCATTAAAATACTCGAAGGCAAGATCTCCCAGGTCGTCGACCACATCAACCGGCTGGCCGCCGAGAACGAGAAACTGAAGGCCCAGGTGAAGGAGCTCCGGGCGGAGAAGGCCAAGCACGACGACCAGGTTCGCCGCGTGGCGAAGCTCGAGGAGGAGCGGAAGCGGTTCGAGGACGAACGGGAAGCCGTCCGGACCAAAGTCGAGGCCCTCATCAGTCAGATCGACGCTCTCGGGTTGTGATGGACAAGGACATCGACGTCGAAATCTTCGGACAGAAATACCGCATTCGTGTCAAAGGAGAGGAGGATGAAAAATATATCGGCCATCTGACGTCGTACGTGGACCAGAAGATGAGCGAAGTCGCCGTGAAGTCGAAGTCGTCGGACACGACCAAGATCGCCGTCCTGGCGGCCTTGAACATCGCCGACGAGCTCTTCGTTCACCTCAAGAAACTGGACCAGCTCGACGAAGCGATCGGCCACATGGAGAACGAGATCGAGAGTTTGGAGGCGCATCTCAGCCAAGATGGACATATATTCACCCCTCTGGAGAAAACGGGCACCTAAGCCCGGACGGCGAGACGGGCCCAGGCTCCGCCTGGCCGCCGGCCGCCGAACGACGGTCGGCCTGACGCTGGCCCCACCGGGCGGCCCGCCCAGAGGGTGACGTCCCCCTCCAAGCCTCCTCGTCCCCGTTCTCCTTTTGGAGATACATGAGGAGGTACCGAAAGTGAACACCATCGTCGTCTACGCCGGCCTCGTCCTGGCGATCGTCCTTTTCGGCGGCTGGTCTTTCCTGATCCTCAAGAAGGCCCAGGCGTCCCGCCGCCTTTTCCGGGCCAACGAAGAGGCCAAGGAGATTGTGGCCAAGGCCCAATCCGAGGTCGAAAAATCCAAGCGCGAGGCGGCCATCGAGGCCCGCGAGAAAGACCTCAACCGCCAGGCCGAGTTCGAGACCCAGAACCGCGAGCGGCAGCGGAAGATGAGCGAGGCGGAGCGCCGGCTCATCAGCAAGGAGGAAAGCCTCGAGCGCCGGCTCCAGAACACGGAGCGCAAGGAACGGGACCTCGGCCAGAAGGAAAAGAAGATCGCGGACAAGGAAAAAGAGGTCGAGGAAGTCGAGGCCAAAGTCGCCGAAACCCTGGAGAAGGAGATGGCCGAGCTCGAGCGCATTTCCGGCCTGACCCAGGAAGAAGCCAAGGCCCAGGTCATCAAAAAGATCGAGGACGAAGCCCGCCTCGACGCCATCCAGACCGTTCGCCGCATCGAGGAAGAAGCCCGGGAGAAGGCGAGCCAGACGGCCCGCGAGGTCATCGTCAACGCCATCCAGCGTTCGGCCGCCGAGCACGTCGTCGAGACGACCGTCTCGGTCGTCGACCTCCCGTCCGAGGACATGAAGGGCCGGATCATCGGCCGCGAGGGCCGGAACATCCGGGCCCTGGAGATGGCCACGGGCGTCGATATCATCGTCGACGACACGCCCGAAGCCGTCATCCTGTCCAGCTTCGACCCCGTCCGGCGCGAACTCGCTCGGCTGTCGATCGAGAAGCTCGTCTCGGACGGCCGCATCCACCCCGCCCGGATCGAGGAGATCGTCGAGAACGTCAAGAACGACCTCGAGCAAAAGATCCGTCAGGAAGGCGAATCGGCCGTGCTGGAGCTCAAGGTCCGCGACGTCCACCCGGAGCTCATCAAGCTCCTGGGCAAGCTCAAGTACCGGACGAGCTACGGCCAGAACGTCCTCCAGCACTCCAAGGAAGTCGCCATGCTCTGCGGCCTGATGGCCCGCGAGCTCGGGGCCGACGTCAACGTCTCCCTGCGGGCCGGACTCCTCCACGACATCGGCAAGGCCGTGGACAAGGACGTCGAAGGCACGCACACCGAGCTCTCGGTCGAGCTCTGCCGGAAATACGGCGAGAACGAAAAGGTCACGGCGGCCATCGCCTCCCATCACCGGGATGTCGACTTCCCCTCGATCGAGGCGGTCCTCGTCCAGTCGGCCGATACGCTTTCGGCGGCGCGGCCCGGGGCCCGGCGCGAACTCCTGGAAACCTACATCCAGCGCCTGGAGAAGCTGGAGGAGATCGCCAAGTCGTTCGAAGGGGTCGCCAAGGCCTATGCCCTCCAGGCCGGCCGGGAGATCCGGATCATCGTCGAGGCGCTGAAGATCAGCGACGACCGGGCCAGCCTGATGGCCAAGGACGTCGCGGCGAAGATCAAGAACGACCTCGACTACCCCGGCCAGATCAAGGTCCTGGTCATCCGGGAGATGAGAGCCGTCGAGTATGCCCGATAAGCTGGTCATTCTTTTCATCGGCGACGTCGTCGGCCATCCCGGCCGGCGCGCCCTGGAGAAGTTCCTCCCGCGCCTGGCCGAAAAGCATCGGCCATCGGTCGTCATCGCCAACGGAGAGAACGCGGCGGGCGGGAGCGGCCTGACCGAGGAGGTCGGCCGCGAGCTCTTCCTCCACGTTGATGTCCTGACCTCGGGCAACCATATCTGGGACAAGAAAGAGGTTTTGCCCTACCTCGAGCAGGAAAAGCGCGTTCTCCGCCCGGCCAACTACCCGCCCGGCACACCCGGCTTCTCCTCCTACCTCTTCCAGGACCCTCGCGGCTTCCGGGTCGGCGTCCTCAACCTCCAGGGCCGGGTCTTCATGGAACCCATCGACTGCCCTTTCCGGCGCGCGGACGAGGAAGTCGCCGCGCTGCGGGCGGCGACCCCGGTCGTCGTCGTCGATTTCCACGCGGAGGCGACCTCGGAGAAACAGGCTCTGGGCTGGTATCTCGACGGGCGGGTCTCGGCCGTCGTCGGGACTCACACCCACGTCCCGACGGCCGACGAACGCGTTCTGCCCGGCGGGACGGCCACCCTCACGGACGTCGGCATGGCGGGCGCCCGGAACTCCGTGATCGGCATCTCCAGAGAGCAGGCCCTGCAACGGTTCCTCACGTCCCGGCCGGTGCGCTTCGAGCCCGGTAAGGATGGCCTCTTCCTTTCGGCCGCCGTCGTCGAGGTCGACCCGAAGAGCGGCCGGGCCCTCTCCATCGTCCGGGAGGTCCTGGCGGAGGATTGACATGCGGGAGGCGGGACTCGTCCGGCCGGATACGGTCTACACCGTTTCGGAGCTCACGGAGGTCGTGCGCCTGACTCTCGAGGCCGCCTTCCCCAGGGTCTGGGTCGAGGGCGAGGTCTCGAACTTCAAGCGCCACACCTCGGGCCATGTCTACTTCACTCTCAAGGACGAGCGGGCCGCCCTGCGGGCCGTCATCTGGCGCAACGACGCCCGGGCCGTCGTTTTCGACCTCCAGGACGGGCTCCAGGTCATCTGCCGCGGCCGGATCAGCGTCTACGATGTCCGGGGCGACTATCAGTTCTACGTCGACCACTGCGAGCCGAAGGGCAAAGGGGCCCTCCAGCTCGCCTTTGAGCAGCTCAAGGAAAAGCTCCGCGCCGAGGGGCTCTTCGACGAGAAGCGGAAGAGGCCGCTGCCCCTGCGGCCGCGGACGATCGGCATCGTGACCTCGCCCACGGGCGCCGCCCTGCGCGACATCCTGCGCGTCCTCGCCCGCCGGTTCGCCAAGGTCCGCATCCTCATCTATCCGGCCAAGGTCCAGGGCGAGGGAGCGGCGGAGGAGATCGTCGCCGGGTTGGAAGCCCTGGGCCGGCGGGGCGATATCGACGTCATCATCGCCGGCCGCGGCGGCGGGTCGATTGAGGACCTGTGGGCCTTTAACGAAGAGAAGGTGGCCCGGGCCATCGCCGCCTGTCCTGTGCCGGTCATCTCGGCCGTCGGACACGAAGTCGATTTCACGATCGCCGATTTTGTGGCCGACGTGCGCGCCTCCACCCCCTCGGCCGCGGCGGAGATGGTAGTCAAAACCGAGTCCGAGTTCCGCGAGCGGATCGAAGGTCTGGTCCAGCATCTCAGCCAGCTCACGCGCCTGGGGCTCCAGGACCGCCGGGCCGATGTCCTCGACCTCAGCCGGCATCGAATCTTCGAAAACTTCCGGCTCCGACTCCGAAACGTCGGCCAGCGCGTCGATGAGCTGGAGATCAGGGCCTGGAAGGTGCTGCGCGGCGAAAAGCAGGTCCTGGCCGAGAAGCGTGCCACGGTCGCCCTGTGCCTGGAGAAGGTCCGGAGCGCGGCCCGGGCGGCGGTCCGGGACGACCTGGCCCGCTGGAAAGAACTCACAGCCGCCCTGAACAGCCTGAGCCCCCTGGCCGTCCTCAAGAAGGGCTACACCGTCGTTTGGAAAGACGGCGGGCTGACGCTCGTCCAGCGGATCCAGGACGTGGCGGCCGGCGACGACGTCATCGTTTCGTTCCACCGCGGGGAATTCGAGGCCGAGGTCCGGAGCGTGGACGCCCGCAAGGCGCTCGAATCGCGGTTCTTGAAGGAGGAGGAATGAAAGACCTCAGTTTCGAGAAGGCGCTGGCGGAGCTCGAGCAGGTCGTGGCCAAATTGGAGAAGGGCGGGACCGCCCTCAGCGAATCCCTGGCCCTTTTTGAGCGGGGCGTCAAACTCGCCCGCTACCTGAGAACGGAGCTGGATAAGGCGGAACGCAAGGTGGAGATCCTCCTCAAGAACGAGGCGGGAGAGCTCAAGGAAGAACCCTTCGAGCTCACCGACGAGGCCGAGAGCGGCAAGGACTGAGGACGGGCCGGAACCGGAGCTCGATCATGGGCAGGATCCTCGACACCATCCAGTCTCCCGCGGACCTCAAGCGACTCGCTCCGCAGGAGCTGGAAAAACTGGCGGTCGAGGTCCGGGCGCTCATCATCGAAACCGTATCCCGCACGGGCGGTCACCTGGGTTCCAACCTCGGCGCGGTGGAGCTGACCCTGGCCCTGCACCGCGTTTTCGATTCGCCCCGGGACAAGATCATCTGGGATGTCGGCCACCAGTGCTACACCCACAAGCTCGTGACCGGCCGGCGGGAAGCGTTCAGCCGGCTGCGCCAGGCCGACGGCCTGGCCGGCTTTCCCTGCCGCGAGGAAAGCGAACATGACGCCTACAACACGGGACACGCCTCGACCGCCCTTTCGGCCTCCCTCGGGATGGCTGTTGCCCGCGACCGCCGGAAGGAGGGCTTCCACGTCGTCGCCGTCGTCGGCGACGGCAGCCTGACGGGGGGCGTCGCCCTCGAAGCGCTGAACCAGATCGGCCACCTGCGCGAGCGCCTCGTCATCGTCCTCAACGACAACGAAATGTCCATCTCGCCGAGCGTCGGGGCCATCTCCAAGTACCTGACCTACCTCGTGTCCGGGCAGCATTACCTGCGCATGAAGGACCAGGCGAAGTCGATCCTCAAGACGATCCCCAAGATCGGCTGGCCCCTCATCAAAGCCGGCCGGGCGCTCGAGGAACTGATCAAGAAAACGATCTTTCCGGGCCTCTGGTTCGAGGAGCTCGGCATCCGCTACATCGGGCCTGTCCAGGGTCATAGCCTGGGTTCCCTCATCGAGGTCTTCGAGACGGCCAAGAAGTATGACGGCCCCATCCTTGTCCACTGCGTGACCCAAAAAGGCCGCGGCTACGCCCCGGCCCGCAAAAACCGGGAGAAGTTCCATGGCGCGGCGCCCTTCGAGGTCGCCACGGGCGAGCCGAAAGAGAACGCCGACCGCCCGTCCTACTCGGCGTTCTTCGGCGAGGCCATGATCAAGATCGCCAAGAAGGACCCCGCGGTCCTGGCTATCACGGCGGCCATGTGCGAAGGAACGGGGCTCGCCACTTTCGCGGAGCTCTTCCCCGACCGCTTCTTCGACGTCGGGATCGCCGAGCAACACGCCGTCAACTTCGCGGCCGGCCTGGCTATCTCCGGGCTGCGGCCCGTGGTGGCCATCTACTCGACGTTCCTCCAGCGTGCCTATGACCAGGTTTACCACGATGTCTGTCTCCAGGACCTGCCGGTCCTGTTTGCCCTCGACCGTTCGGGGATCGTCCCGGACGACGGGCCGACCCACCAGGGCTTGAACGACATCGTCTATCTCCGGCACATGCCGCACATGATCGTCATGGCCCCCAAGGACGAGAACGAGCTCCAGCACATGCTCTGGTCGGGCCTGCGCTACGGGCACCCCGCCTCCGTCCGTTTTCCCAAGGCGAAGGGGCTGGGGGTCAAGATGGAAGCGGTCCCGAGAGAGCTTCCCCTCGGCCGGGCCGAAGTCCTCAAGGAGGGCCGGGACTTGTTCCTCGCTTTCGGGAGTATGGTCTTCCCCGCGCTCGAGGCGGCCGCCGCGCTCGAGGCCGAGGGGATCTCGCTCGCCGTGGCCAACGCCCGCTTCGCCAAGCCCCTGGACGAAGAGCTGATCCTCCGCGCCGCCGAGCCCGGGCGGGTCCTCATCACGGCCGAGGAGGGGATCCAGACCGGGGGCTTCGGGAGCGCCGTCCGTGAGCTTCTCGACCGGGAGCGGCGCTTCGACGTCCGTTTCAAGGCCATCGGCCTTCCGGTCGAGCCCTTCCCCGTGGGCAAGTCCGCCGAGATCAAACGCCGCTACGGGCTCGACGTCCCCGGGCTCGTCAGGCAGATCCTCGGCTTCTATGGACGCCGCGAAGTCGGGACGGTGTCGTCCTCTCGCCAGGCGAAATAGGCGCGTCCTCCGGATGAGGAAATGAAGGACAGGGCGGACAAGATGATGGTAGCCCGCGGGCTGGCGCCGACCCGGGAAAAAGCTCAGGCTCTCATCATGGCCGGGCTCGTCTTCTCCGGGGAGGAGCGGGTCGAGAAGGCCGGCGCCGCCCTGGCCGCGGACGCCCCGCTCACCGTGCGGCGGCCCCTGCCGTTCGTGAGCCGGGCCGGGCTCAAGCTGGCCGAGGCCCTCGACCGGTTCGGCGTCGATCCCTCCGGTGTGGTGGCGGCGGACATCGGGGCTTCGACGGGCGGGTTCACGGACTGCCTCCTCCAGCGGGGGGCGCGGCGCGTCTACGCCGTCGACGTCGACACGCGCCAGATCGACCGGAAGCTGCGCGATGATCCGCGGGTCGTTCTCGTCGAGAAGAACGCCCGCTATCTTGCCCTCGAGGATTTTCCGGAGCCGCCCGAGCTCCTGACAGTCGACGTTTCCTTCATCTCCGCCCTGAAGATCCTGGCCGCGCTCGCGTCTTTCGTCCGGCGCGGGACGCTCCTCGTTCTGGTCAAACCGCAGTTCGAGGCCGGCAAGGGCCGGGTCGGAAAGAAAGGAATCGTACGCGACCCCGCCGTCCACGCCGAGGTCCTGGACCGGGTCGTCCGGTGCGCCGGGGACCTCGGCTTCGAGGCGCGCGGCATCGTCCGGTCGTCGACCCGCGGCCAGCGCGGCAACGTGGAATTCTTTGTCCGTTTTTCCCCCGGGCGCTCCGGGGCCGGCCGGGCCGAGTTCCCGGCCTGGATCGAGGAGGCGGTGCACCATGAAAAAGATTAAGCGCGTCGGATTCATCATTAAGCCCCACGCCCCCGAAGTGGAGGAGGTCCTGCGGGATCTCATGGCCAACTGCGAGGAGCGGGGGATCTCGTGCGTCCTGGAACGCGTGGCGGCCGAGAAAGTCGGCCGGCGCCGCGAGGGCATTCCGCGCGAGAAGATCCCGTCCCGCTCGGACCTCGTCATCGTCCTGGGCGGGGACGGCACCCTGCTCAGCGTCGCCTACCTCGCCGCGGAGGCCGGTGTGCCGGTCCTCGGCATCAACATGGGGCGGCTGGGATTCCTGACCGAGGTTCCGGTCGACGAAGCCCTCCTCACGCTCGACGCCTTCCTGCGCGGCCGGCGGGGTTGCGTGTCAGCCCGCCGTCTGCTCGAAGCCCGGCACAAGAAGACGGCCTCCTATTGCCTGAACGACCTCGTCATCAACAAAGGGGCCGTGGCCCGGATGATCGAGTACACGATCTGGATCGACGGCAAGGAGGTGGCGACCCTCAAGGCGGACGGTCTCATCATCTCCACCGCCACCGGCTCGACGGCCTATTCCATGTCCGCCGGCGGGCCGATCCTCCAGCCGCGCATCGGGGCCGCGGTCATCACCCCCATCTGTCCCCATACCCTGACCTTCCGGCCCCTGGTCATCTCGGCGAAGTCGACGGTCCGGGTCAAGCTCCTGACCCGCGGGGAAAAGGTTTTTTACACCCTCGACGGCCAGCGGGGCGGGGTCATGGAGAGGAACGACTCCATCATCGTCCGTCCGGCCCCCGTCGAGCTACAGCTCGTGACCTCGCCGCGCCGCAACTTCTTCGACCTGGTCAAGGAGAAGCTGGGCTGGGCGAATTGAGCGGCCGGGCCGGCGAGGGTTTGCCCGTTCGCCAGCGCTATGCCCATTTTTAATAAGCGGGTGAGAAGAGGCGCGGCTCAGGGTCCTTGTGGCGCTAGCACCGCCTATGCCGGAAGGAATGGCGGGGCAGGGTTAACCCTGACAATCGGCGCCTAACGGCTGGGGAGTAGAGGGTTTGCCCG
>Ga0299915_10002263_pt1 | contig 14080 bp, 12 predicted proteins | sample RVTome_13_FD_200263 | JGI IMG/M metagenome (GOLD analysis project Ga0299915, IMG submission 200263) | Soil microbial communities from uranium-contaminated site in the Upper Colorado River Basin, Wyoming, United States - RVT92D227 (version 2) ...
GCGGTTGCCAGGTCGCCGGCAGCGATCCGGAACGCGCGGTCGTCGATCACGAATCCCTCCGGCACTCGAAGGCCGCTCGCGATCAGGCGGGCGAGCCCGGTCGCCTTACCGCCGCAGGAGGCATCGCTGTCGGCGAGGAGCCGGACCCACATGCTCGCGTTGTACCCCGACGCGAGCGCCGCCGCCGAACAGCTTGCTCTCCGCAGGAGGCCCTGTACGATCGACGCGTGCGATTGGCCGCTCTGCTCGTCGTGCTCTCCGCGACGGCGCTCCCTGCCACCGGACTTGCCGACGACAGCAAGCTCGCAAAGGAAGACGTCCCGCTCCAGAACAAGGCTTCGTTCCGCGGCAAGAACAAGCTGTGCTGCGGCTACCCGCTCGTCGACGATCTCGGGTGGGCGCTGCGGTTCTACTGGCTCACGCGCGAGAACGACTACCAGGAGACGCTGAGCGCCAACGTCCCGCGAGGCGGCGCGTGCGCTGTCCCCGCGAACAAGTGGGTCGACCTCTACACGCGCGAGGGCTACTTCTTCGGCCACGTGTCCGAGCGGTTCGCGTGTTCGCTCCGCCTCGAGGGTTCCGGCCTGATGATGGACGACCGCGTCGTCAACTACACCGGCCCCTGCAAGTTCGGCTACGGCACCTGCTTCGAGCAACTCGACACCTCGAACCATCCGTTCGGTCGCGGCGCCGGGCAGCGGCCGCTGATCCCGTTCAAGTCCGTCGCCGTCGACCCGAAGGTGATCGCGATCGGCGAGCCGCTCTACATCCCCGAGTTCGACGGCATGACCTTACCGGACGGCTCGATCCACGACGGCTGCGTGCGTGCCGATGACACCGGCGGCGGGATCAAGAAGCGCAAGATGGATTTCTTCGTCGTGACGTACGGAAATTTCCGGTTCTTGCTCGAGCAGCTGCTCGGGGTCTCGTGGATCACGCCGCACATCGAAGCGCCACGCTGCGAGTACATGCGCGACTTGTAGTAGCTTCTCGCGAATGCTCGATGGTCTGTTCGTCACGCCCGCGGTCATCGCGATCACCGACGCGCTGGCCTCGGCGAAAGCCGAAGGGCCGATCGCCGTCATCGGTAACGCGAAGCTCGCACGCGCGCTCGGTGGAAAGTGCGCCGTCACCCCGGTCGGACTCTCGGCTCGAGCGGCCAAGAAGCTGACGAACGCGCTGGCGGACCTCTCGACGATCGAGACCGGCTCGCTCGCGGCGGTCGTCGGCGTCGATGTCACGAGCGACGAGGGCTGGACCGAGACCCTCCGCGCCTGGTCGCGGGTCGTGCGGGATGGGGGCGCGCTCGTGTTCGTCGATCGCGGGCACGCGTCCGAGGCGAGTCGCCGCGCGCTGTGTGCCGGGCTCACCGAGCTCGAGCAGCGTCACGCGGGCCGCGCGGTGATCACGAGCGGCCTCGTCACGCATCTCTAGACCGGCGGGCGGTCGTCGTCGGGTTGCTTCGGCGTCGCCGACTTGTAGATCAGGTCCATCCGGGGGCCCTTCACGCCCTTGCTGTGGTCCCCGCGATCGTCCTTGTTGACGCCGGGAGGCACGGAGGTCGGAAGCGTCGGATTCGGATAGCCGCGCGCGGCTTCGTACATGTAGCGCGCCCACAACGGGACCATCGTGATGTACGCGGCGTCGGTGCGGCCGATCGCACGCACCCGCTTGTCGTCGCCCATCCACGCGATGGTGGTGAACTGGCCCGTGTAGGCGAGGAACGTCGTGTCGTGCGTATCGCTCGAGGTACCGGTCTTGCCGGCCGCGTTCATCTGCACCGCGCGGATCATCGTCGTGAAGCCATGCTGCACCTCGAGCGCGAGCAGCTTGGACATCAAGAAACCCGCGCGCGCCGGGATCGCCTGCGGTGCGGTCACCCCGGCGAGCGCCGCGGCCCGATCGAACCGGTCGGCCGGTGCGAGCTGCGGATCGTCGACGAGCGTGTTGTCCTCGACGGTGTTGCCATCGCGATCGAGGATGCGCCGGACGTAGACCCAGTCCTTCTCCTTGCCTGCCGGACGCGGCCACCACGCGCCGTTGCGCGCGAACACGCTATACGCACGCGCCAGCTCGTGGAGGTACGTGCACGAGGCCCCGAGGGCGAGCGCGTCGTCGGCGAAGATCTTCGTCGTGAAGCCGAGCCTGCGTGCCCAGCCCTCGACGTTCTTGGCTCCGAGCCGCTGGAACAGATCGACCGACGGGATGTTCTTCGAGAACACGAGCGCGTACTCGAGCGTCACCGCGTGGTCGAGGGTGTCCCCGAGGTTGTTCGGCGACCACACCTCGCCGGTCTCGGGATCCACGATCGTGATCGGCACGTCCTTGAGCACGGTGTCGAAGCCGTAGCCCTCGTCGAACCCCATCGAGTAGTAGATCGGCTTGTATGCGGAGGCCGGCTGCCGGCACGCCTTGATGTTCGTGACGCGGTTGTAGACCGAGCGGCCGTAGTCGTTCCCGCCGACCATCGAGACGACATGCGCGGAGCGATGGTCGCCGGTGAACAGCGCCACCTGCGGGTGGGGAACCTGCTCGAGCTTGACGACGTCGGGGTGAGCCGCGTCCCACTGGTGCTGGTCGTCGGCGGCCACCCAGGTCGGGTTCTTCTTGACCGGATCGGTCATGGTCCAGCGGCGGTAGCGGGCGACCGTGCGGATCTCGCGCGACACCCAGACGACATAGCCGGGCTTGAGCGCCGAGTGCACGCTAGCGATCTCGGAGTCATTCTCCGCGTTGCCGGCCTCCCACTTCGCCGCCCACTTCATGTTGCGCAGTGGCAGCTGGAGCCGGCGGTCTCCGACGATCACCTCGGCGTTGTCGCCGGTGACCTTGTCCACGACCGCGAGGTAGCGCTTCTCGGGCTCGAGCGGGCCGTTGCCGTAGAGCTGCCGCTGGCGCGCGACGAACATCTCGCGGGCGGTGCCCTCGAGCCGCCACTCGGGGCCGCGCCAGCCCTGTCGCTTGTCCTGGTGATGCGCGCTGACGTCGACGTTGCTGTAGGCGGCGGCTTCCCACGTCGGCTCGGCGGCGGTCTCGATCCGCAGGCCCGCGCCGCGCAGCCTGTCCTCGCCGTATTTCCTGCTGACGTAGCTCTTCACGTACTCGGCGTAGTACGGCATGCGCTTCGGGAACTCCTCGTGCTGCATGCGCAGCGTGATCGGCTCGACCTTCGCGATCGCGACCTCGTCGGCGGTGGCGAGCCCGTACCCGAGCATCTTGTCGAGCACCACGTTGCGGCGCTCGATCACGAGCTTCTGCTGCTTCGGTGACTGATCGACCGGCGAGAACTTCGTCGGCGCCTTCGCGAGCCCGGCGATCAGCGCGGCCTCCGCGAGCGTGAGCTCCTCGAGGTTCTTGCGGAAGTACGTGTGCGCTGCGGCACCCACGCCCCACGCGCCGGCGCCGAGGTAGATGTGGTTCAGGTACACCGCGAGGATCGCGCGCTTCGAGTACTGCGACTCGAGCCGCCGCGCCATCACGGCTTCCTTGCCCTTGCGCGCGAGGGACTTCTCGTTGCCGAGGAACTGCTTGGCGACCTGCTGCGTGATCGTCGAGCCGCCCTGCTCGAAGTCACCCGAGGCGATGTTGCGCCACGCCGCACGCGCGATGCCCTTGTAGTACAGGCCGCGGTGCTCGAAGAACTCGTGGTCCTCGACGGCGACGAACGCGTCGACCAGCCGCTTCGGCACGCGCTCGAACGGCACGACCTCGCGACGCTCGAAGGAGAACTCGCCCAGGATCGTTCCATCGGCCGCGTACATCCGGGTCACGCCCGACGCGATCTTCGCGTAGCGCTCGAGGTCGGGAACCGGCGGCGCGTTGATCGAGAAGTAGCTGTAGATCGAGATCCCGGTCATCCCGAGCGCGGCGACGATCACGAGCGCGGCGAAGCCGTAGAGCTTGCCGATCCAGTAGGCGATGCCGCCGTCGGCTCGGTTCGCGATCACGACCCGCAGGCGGTCGATCGGGCGCTCCAACGGTCGCGTCAGATCGCTGCCACTCTCGGTTCGTACAGGATCGACCACGCGGACTTACTATCATCGCCACAGCACGTCGCGGCAAGTGCTAGGCTCGCGTTGAGATGGCGATCCGCTGGGCGTTCCTCGTCGGGATCGTGGCGATCACGCAGGGTTGTGGCGACAAGGCCCCGAATCCGGTCGCCCGAGGATCGGAGGACCTCACCGCGACCTCGAGAGTGCCGGCCTCGACTCCGCTACCTTCCCTCGGGGCAGGGGCGGGGGATCCGTCGCTACCGACACCACCAAAGCAGAGCGCCGACGCCACGTTCACGGCACAGGTGCGTGATGTCGAGTGGGCACCATCGACCGAGACCGAGCTCCAACGGCGGTTCACCAAGATCCGCGGCGCCAAGCTCCAGGATGCCGAGTGTCGCCAGAGTCAGTGTCGGTTGGTGATCGCGGGAAGCGAGGGCGACATCGGTCGGACGATCGCCGATCTCGAGAGCAATCGCGGGCTCCACGGGTTCGCGACGAACGTGCTGCTCACGACCCCGGAGCGAAAGTCAGACGGGACGCTCGTGCTGCGAGCGTTCGCGATGTTCGAGCGTTAGGCCGCTTGTGCCGCGAGGTCGGCGATCGGGCTGTCACCTGCGATGTTCTGCAGGATGCGGACGAGGTGCGCGCGAATCTTGTGCTTCTTCGAGTAGACCGTCTTGAGGCTGATCTGCATCTCGGCGGCGATCTCGTCGGCCTCGAGGCCCCGCTGGTAATACAGCTCGACGAACCTGCGATCCTTGTCGGTGAAGTCGGAGAGCAGGTCGTTCAGGTGATCCCAGCGCTCCTTCTCGATCAGCTGATCGAGCGGCGTGCGATCGCTCTCCTCGTGGGGGTCGAGGTTGCCGTCGACCTTGTCGAGCAACGGGCGGCGACCGGCGCAACGGAGGAAGTCGTAGGCGGCGTTGACGGAGATCATGCCGATCCACGAGCCGAGCTTGGTGCCACGCGCCGGGTTGTAGATGCGGAGCTTGTGCATCTCGTCGCGCACGAGCTGCATCATGACGTCCGCGTAGATCTCGTCGAGATCGGCGCTCGAGAGGCTCGGTGCGTACTTGAGCGTCACCTTGGTGATGCAGCGGTAGATGAGCGGGCGGAAGCGACGAATCAGCTCGGCCCACCCACGGGCATCGCTCCGGAGGACAAACTTCAACAGCTCGCGATCCGACCAATCAGCTGGGTTCTTCGAAGTGCGAGTTGCGAGCAGTGCCATGTGCATTCCTCCGGGTGGACCGACCGTTACAGCAACGTCGGTGCCACGCCGAAGTGTTTGAAGTTACAAGGAGGAACGGCCGACTCGTAGGTCGCTCACACCATTAGTTGGTGAAAACGACCAAGCCAAGGAAGCTCGACTTCGGGAAGCTCGTAGCGACACTCCCGCGCGCGATGTAGGGAACGCATCGCGTTACGGTGTGCGCCATGTTTGGTCCCCACGATGGGCGGCGCGTCGTCGTTCACCCCTATCGCCGGATGATGGGTTTCTTGATGCGCAGCCGAAACGAGTCGGCGGTGTACTTCGAGCAGCACCTCGATCTGTCGAAGACGCTGCCGTGGATCGCGGCGCACAACAAGCGCAACGCGAGCCGCGCGACGTTGTTTCACGTCGTGCTGCACGGACTCGCGACCATCTTGCACGAACGCGAACGACTCAATCGCTTCACGGTCGGCCGTCGCACGTTCCAGCGCAACGGCGTGTTCCTCTCGTTCGCCGCGAAGAAGCAGATGTCCGATGACGCGCCGCTGGCGACCGTCAAGCGCCGGTTCGAAGCCACCGAGAAGTTCGACGAGCTCGTCGCCGGGTTGACCGGCGAGATCGGTGGGGCTCGCTCGGCTTCGCCCTCGGCGATGGACAAGGAGCTGAAGATCTTGCTCGCGCTGCCGGGGTTCTTGCTCGCATTTCTGATCGGCGGATTGCGGCGGCTCTATGCCTGGGGGCTCGCGCCGCGCGGCTTGATCGACACCGACCCGCTGTACACCAGCGCGTTCGTCGCGAACCTCGGCAGCCTCAAGATCGACGCCGCGTACCACCACCTCTACGAGCACGGGAACTGCCCGCTGTTCGTCACGATCGGCCAGGTCGCGCAGACCCCCGTCGTCGAGGATGGTCGCGTGGTCGCACGCCCACAGCTGACGCTCCGCTACACGTTCGACGAGCGCGTCGAGGACGGACTCTACTGCGCGAAGTCGCTGCAGGGCCTCGCGCAGCGGATCGAGGATCCGGCGAGCTGGATCACATAGCGGGCGCGAGCGTGCGCGGCACCTCGTGCTGCACCTTGCGGAGCTGGAGCGAGCTGGCGATCAGGATCCCGCCGAGGACGAGCGCGTATGCGCCGACCCAGAGCCCGATCGCGAGCGCGCCGGCCGCCGGTGCGATGAACAGCAGGATGCCGAACGCGATCCCCAGGATCCCTTGCAGCGCGAGCAGCCACTCGTGGCGCAGGATCTTGCGATCGCGGATCGCCACGTAGATCTCCATGATGCCGGTCGTGAGCGCCCAGCCGGCGATCACGAACAGCAACACGAGCGCCGTGATCGCGGGCCACAGCAGCGCGACCAGTCCGGCGACGATCCCGACGATCCCTCGGAAGATGCCGGTCACCCAGAACGGGCCGCCGATCCGTCTCCCGATCGCCATGCTGAGCACCCCGTCGACGACGGCGTAGACGCCGAACACCAGCACGAGTGACAGGAACGTCACGCCGGGGACGAGGAGGCTGATCACGCCGAGCACGACCGCGGCGATGCCGCGGAGCAACACGGTCCACCAGCGCGAGCTGACGAGCCGGGTTGTCCATGGCTGGAGGGGTGGCTTGGCACCGACCGGTTCCACGAGAGAATCACCGATCGGCACCCGCCTGATTGGCACGCTTGGATCTTCACCGGTTTCCGTCGACATGATCGTCCTCCTCGCCGATCACCACGTGCACGGTCCACACCACCTCACCCTCGAGACGCCGGTCGGTTCCCTCCTTTTTCGTAGGAACGTTCGCCCCGTGCGCACCGGCGCCCGTGCGCGTCGAATCGCGAGTGCGTGGTACTCGCACGATCAAGATCGCGTGCAAGACGCCGTGGTCACTCCGCGCCGACGAGCGACTTGGCGACCTCGTCGAGCAGCGCTCGCAGCTGCGCGATCGGCTTGTCACCGACAACGCTCAGCTGCACGACGGTCTTGCCGGCGCACATGAAGTAGAGCGCGACCTTGCGGTCCTCCGTTGCGGCCTGCGCGTACGCCGAGACATCGCCGAACTTCCCGCGCTCGATGTTCTGGAGCGGGTACTGAGAATTCGAGTACACGGTCTTGAGCCGCTCGGCGAGCTCGGAGCCCGCGTCGCGGATGAAGTCGCAACGATCGCGTGCCTCGAGCTCGCGAACCCCGACCCACACCCCCCGGTCGGGTACGAGCATGAGGTACTCGCTGCGCACGTTGTCCTGCGGGGGCAACGGGCCGCTCGACCATGCGGTCGCCGGGAGGTCGACGTAGGCACCGCCGGCGAGCGGGTGGCGCGCCGTGCCCGTCGGCAGGGGGCGGATGCGCAGCGACGCGAGGAAGCTCTTCGCGATCGGCATGTCGGGCCGGGTCGGCGTGGTCGCGAGCCGGCCACCGACGACGACCGCGATCAACCAGTGGTTCGCGTAGTAGCCGTGCACCACTCCCAGCCCGCCGTCGGGCGTGGTGAACGTCAGCGCCGCGGAGACGCTCGCACCGTCGAGCTTCGGGGCCTCGGCGGGAGCCGTGGTCGAGTCCGCGGCGATCCCTCTCGCGAGGTTGCCGAGGAGCACGGCGATCCGCGCACTGTCGGGGGCATCGGCGCGCGGTTCGGCGACCAGGGCCATGACACCGCGCTCGAGCTCGGCATTGAACAGCGCCATGGTCTGTTCGTTCGAGCGCGCGAGCTTCGTGCCCGGAGGAAACGTGATCAGGAACGGGAGCTCGCGACACCGCAGCTGGCCATCGGCGGGCAGCTCGATCTTGCCTGCCATCGGACAGGCCGGATCCTGGCTCGCCTCGGCGATCGGTGCCGGCGCGATCGGCGCGGTGGGTACTGTAGGGGTACCGCCGCACGCGACGGCGATCGCGACGACGAATGGCCACGCCCGCATCACGCCTTTGCCACCGCGGCGTCCCAGCGGGCGAGGTGCTCCGCGATCCGCGCGCGGTCGCGGGTCGGCGTGAACCGGCGCTCCTCGCGCCAGGTCTTGCGGACCTCGTCCTGATCCTTCCACACGCCGGTGCCGAGGCCGGCGAGGAATGCCGCGCCGAGCGCGGTGGTCTCGACGAGCGCGGGCCGTGAGATCTCGACACCGAGCACGTCGGACTGGAACTGCATCAACAAGTTATTCGCCGCCGCGCCGCCGTCGACCTTGAGCGTGGTGAGCGGCCGGCCCGCATCGCGCTCCATCGCTCGCAGGATGTCCACGTTCTGCAGCGCGATGCCCTCGAGGGTCGCGCGGGCGACGTGCGCGCGCGTGCTACCGCGCGTGAGGCCGCTGATCGAGGCCCGCGCTTCGGGCCGCCAGTGCGGTGCCCCGAGGCCGGCGAACGCGGGCACGACGATCACGCCGCCGGAGTCGGGGACGGTCTGGGCGAGCGTCTCGATCTCGCTCGCCGACGAGAAGAACTGCAGGCCGTCGCGCAGCCACTGCACCGCCGCGCCCGCGATGAACGCCGAGCCTTCGAGCGCGTACCGCAGCTCGCCGGTCGCGAGCTTCCAGGCAACCGTCGTGAGCAGGCCCGACTTCGACGCGACGGGCTGGTCGCCGGTGTTCATCAGGATGAACGCCCCGGTACCGTACGTGCACTTCGCGTCGCCCGGCGTGAAGCACGCCTGGCCGAACAGCGCCGCTTGCTGATCGCCGGCGAGGCCCGCGATCGGAATCCCATCCGGCAAGCCCGCCACGCCCCTCGTCACCCCGACGGTCCCCGACGACGCGACGACCTCCGGCAGCAGCGCGCGAGGCACGCCGATCGTCTCGAGCAGCTCGTCGGACCACGCGAGCGTGGAGATATCGAACAGCAGCGTGCGCGAGGCGTTCGTCACGTCGGTCGCGTGCACCGCTCCGTTCGTGAGCCGCCACAGCAGGTACGAGTCGATCGTGCCGAACGCGAGCTGTCCCGCTCGAGCCGGCGCGGCGAGCGCGCTGATGTTCGAGAGCATCCAGCTGATCTTCGTCCCCGAGAAGTACGGATCGAGGGTGAGCCCGGTGAGCTGCTTGACGCGCGCTTCCTTGCCGCTCGCCTTGAGCTCCGCGCAACGATCGGCCGTCCGACGGTCCTGCCAGATGATCGCGTTGTGGACCGGCTTGCTGGTCTTGCGATCCCAGAGCACCGAGGTCTCGCGCTGGTTCGTGATGCCGATCGCCGCGATCGACGACGGCTGGATTCCCTGGAGCGCCTGGGCGAGCGCGCCGGTCACCGACATCCAGATGTCCTCGGGATCGTGCTCGACCCAGCCGGGCGTCGGATAGATCTGGCGAAACTCCTTGTAGCCGCGGCCGCGCACGGCGAGCTCCTCGTCGAGGACGAGCACGGTGGATCCGGTGGTGCCCTGGTCGATCGCGATCACATGGCGCATGAGACGTCTCCGGTGGCGGCGTGCTTGTGAAGAAACGCGGTCACCTCGGCGGCGACGAGGTCGCGTTCGACGTCGACGGCGATCAGGTGATAGCTGTGCGGCAGGATGCGCATGCGAACGGCGCGGGTTGCGTCGGCGATTCGCGGAGCACATGCGACCGGTGCGGTGTGATCCTGGCGGGCGTGCAGCACGAGCACCGGCTGGGTGACGCGAGCGAGCGCCTCGTCGGTGAGCTTCATGAAGGTCAAGAGCTGGCCGAGCGCACGCGTCGGGATCGATCGGTAGCAAGGGTTCTCGGCCTTGGCGCGGCGATCGCGAACGTCCGGGCCGCCGAATTTCGGGATCGTGCGGATGCGGGCGAGCGGGCCCGACGTGGTCCAGCTCGCGACGCGCCCGCTCAGGCCCTCGAGCCAGAGCGGCGCGGCGAGCGAGGCGACCGCCGTGATATCCCGGCGATGGCTCGCGAGGTGGAGCGCGAGCAGGCCGCCGAGCGACTGCCCGACGAGCGCCACGCGACGACAGCGCACCCGGAGCGAATCGACCGCACGCTCGACGTGCTCGGCCCAGTCTTCCCAGGTCGTTCGATCGAGGTCGTCCACCGACGTACCGTGGCCCGGGAGCAACGGTGCACGTACAGTGTGCCCCGCGCGTGCGAGCTGTTCGCCGAGGTAGCGGACCTCGTAGGGGGTTCCGGTGAATCCGTGGATCAGGACGACGCCGATCTCGTCATCTCCGACGAGATCGAACGCATCGGCAGCCGCCACCCCCGGGGCTTATCACACCGCCGCACACATTGACACGTCGCAGCGCTTGGGCTGAGATCGATCCACTAGGCGCGTGCTCTGCGTCGGACTCATGAGCGAGTGGAAGACACGCATCACCAAGGTCCAGGTCGTCAAACCGGCCAAGGATGCCGGTGACGCCTGTCTGGTGCTCATCTATCCGCCCGGTCCGGACCTCGGCAAACGCTTCCCGCTCGCCCGCAGCGAGATCGTGCTCGGGCGCGGCGCCGATTGTGACATCCAGGTCGACCGCGACTCGGTCTCGCGCCGCCACGCCCGCGTGTTCCGTACCGGAGAGAGCTGGTCGGTCGAGGATCTGCAGTCGACGAACGGCTCGTACGTCAACGACGTCGCGGTGACCAAGTCCGTCCTGCGCGACGCCGACTTCGTCAAGATCGGCGCCGCGATCTTCAAGTTCCTGTCCGGAGCCGGCGTCGAGGCGAGCTACCACGAAGAGATCTACAAGATGACGATCGTGGACGCCCTCACCGGCGCCCACAACAAGCGCTACTTCCTCGAGTTCCTCGAGCGCGAGATCGCGCGGTGCGCTCGCTATCGCCGCCCGCTCTCGCTGCTGATGTTCGACATCGATCACTTCAAGGCGATCAACGACAAGCACGGTCACCTCACCGGCGACTACGTGCTGCGCGAGCTGTCGCGCCGGCTGCTCGGCCGGGTTCGCCGCGAGGAATTGCTCGCGCGCTACGGCGGCGAGGAGTTCGCGGCGGTGCTCCCCGAGACCGACATCACCGGGGCGCGCACGTTCGGCGAGCAGGTCCGGCGGCTCGTCGGTGATCAGCCGTTCGAGTACGAGGGCGATACGTTCCCGGTCACGGTCTCCGTCGGGGTCGCGACGGTCGAGGGCGAGGACGTCGACGTGACGTCGTTCATCAAGATCGCCGACGACAATCTGTATCGCGCCAAGCGCGAGGGCCGTAACCGCGTCGTCGGCTAGGCAAGCGCCGTTAGAGCAGCTTGAGCCGGCGCATCAGGCCGACGAGGCCGGCGACGATCGCGACGACCGCGATCCAGAAGTAGAGGTAACCGAACTCCCACTCCTTCTCCGGGAGGATGTCGAAGTTCATGCCGTAGACGCCGCAGAGGAACGTCAGCGGCATGAAGATGATGCTGACCACCGTCAGCCGGCTCATGACCTTGTTGGTCTTGTGCGCGACGAGGGACATGTAGTTGTTGAGCGAGCCGGAGAGGATGTCGCGATCGACGAGCACGTCCTGCAGCACGCGCTCGATCGTGCCGACCATGTTGCCGAGGTAGGGCTGGGTAGCCTCGCTGACGAACGGAGACTTGCGGGTCGAGAGATCGGTCAGGACGGCACGGGCCGGCAGCACGACCTTGCGCAGGTGGAGCAGGTCGGCCCCGAGCTCGGAGGCCTCGCCGAAGATGCTCTCGTCGACGGCGCCGATCAGGCGAGATTGCAGCGTATCGACGCGCTCCTCGAACCGCTTGTGCACCGAGAGGTAGTTCTCGATCAGGTGATCCCACAGCTCGTAGAGCAAGAAGCTCGGGCTCTGCGCGAACCGGACGAAGTCCGTGATGAACGACTTGCGGACCGCCTCGAGGAAGACGGGCTGGCCCTTGTGGAGCGTGAGCAGGAAGTGCTCGCCCATCATCGCGTCGACGCGCTCGAGATCGAACTTGTGACCGGCGAGCCGGCACCCCGAGAGCACGAGGTGCAGGTAGTTCTCGTAGCGCGCGATCTGCGTCGCGGGCTCGCGGGTCAGCGCGTCCTCGACGATCTCGGGTGCACACAGCTCGAGCCTGGTGACGACCCTGCGCGCCTCCTCGGTCTGCGCGACATCGACGTCGATCCACACGAACTTGCCGGCCTCCATCGAGGCCTTGACGTCATCGGGGTCGATCCGGCGGTACTGCTTGGTCTTGAAGTCCAGCTCGACGACGCTGACGAGCGGATCGTGGCAGGCCTCGAGGCGCGGCTGCGATTGCGACGCTCGAACGGGCGGAAGATCGTTGGTCGCACCGAGGTGCGGCTCGTCCGGCACGCGCCGATGGTACTAGGTCTGCGACTCGGCGGCAGCGGCTTCGCGGAGGGCTTTGTCGCGGATCCGCTTGTCCAGGAAGTAGTCGCGCCCGCGCCAGAACTCCGCGGACACCCCGATGACCGAGACCGCCGCGGCCACGATCATGAACGCCAGCGAGTACTCGGGGACGAGCAGCGCTCCGCCGAGCAGCGCGCTGACCGACAGGACACGGCCGCCCCACGCGAGCGCCTTGGTGGCCTTCTTGTGATGCGAGAGCAGGTTGTCGAGGCCGCCGACCGCGAGCTCGAACGCCAGGATCGTGAAGATCGGCCAGGCCACCGTCGTGCGCACCAGGACGGCGAACAGGAGCCCGGGCATCACGAGCGCGCCGATCAAGCGGACGGCGTCGGCCTTCGCGAAGTCGCCACGGCCCCGCAGCTGGCGCCAGCCGACCACGATGTAATCGATGCCGCTGACCCACGTGATCGCGACGACCGCGAGCATGATCCAGTGCATCGTCAGCTCCGGGTCGCCGTACAGGGCGAGCGCGAAGATCGGCGCGACCGAGCCGCTCATGATGAGCGCGCCGCGCCAGAACCGCTTCCTGGTGATCCAGTTGATCGCCATCAGCACGATCGGCCCGACGGTGAGGGTCCCGAGGAACCAGGTCAGGATGTACTGCTTGTCGGGCGGGATGAGCGGGAACAGCAGCATCACGCCGATGCCCTGCATCTGCGTCCACGTCTTGACCTTCGCGAGGTAGCTCGTCTTCAGCGTCAGCGCGCGCTGCTCGTACGCCGAGCGCAGGGCCGTGATGAAGAACTCGCGCGTGAACATCAGCGCGACCACCCACGCGGGCACGAGGCTCTGGCCGTTGACGATGTCGTCGGCGAACGGCGTGTACGCGAACGCGATGAACACCTTGTCGGCGATCGGATCGAGCAGGCCGCCGAGCACGGTCGGGCCGTACTTGCGTGCGAGCTTGCCGTCGACCCAGTCGGTGAGGCCGATGAGGATGCCCGCGATCAGCGCGCTCCACAGGTAGACGTTGTTCTCGTACCCCTGCTGCGCGCCCTCGTAGATCAGCCACGCCAGGAGTGGCATCGGGATCAGTCGCGCCAGGGTGACCTGGTTCGCGGTGATCAGCGGGCGGCCCGGGCTTGCCACGCCCCGGACCCTATCACCTTCATCACCGCCACGTCGGGCGGGCCTACAACACGGGGCCCGATGGATTGGTGGTCACGCAGCTGGCGTTGTAGTGGAGGTCCGCGGCGGCAGGCACGCCGTCGCGATCGATCACGAGCTTGAGGTGCGGATCGGTGTTCGTGTACGCGCACTTCTCGGCGTCCTCTTCGATGCGCCAGCACGGGAACCGACCGGCCTCGCAGGGCGGCAGCACGCCGAGCTCCTGGTCGGGCTGACCGGCGCGCCGCTGCACCTCGGTGATCGAGCAGTCGTACTGCGTGCCCGGGGTCGACGGATCGGCGTCGACGAGCTGGTTGTCGAAGCACGGGTCGACGATGACGTCCTTGAGCAGCCCGCCGATCTGGACGAGCCCGGCGGACAGATCGCCGTCGCAGATCGTGGTGCGCGTGTTGCGCGTCAGGAACTGCGCGAGGAAGTCCGCGGTGCGCACGGCGGGGAGCGCCTCCTGGGTCGTGCCGCCCGGCCCGGAGCCGGGGAGACACGAGTTCTTCAGCACCGTGGTCGAG
>Ga0299915_10002266_pt1 | contig 14075 bp, 9 predicted proteins | sample RVTome_13_FD_200263 | JGI IMG/M metagenome (GOLD analysis project Ga0299915, IMG submission 200263) | Soil microbial communities from uranium-contaminated site in the Upper Colorado River Basin, Wyoming, United States - RVT92D227 (version 2) ...
TCCTGGTCCTGGATGAGCTGGGCGCCCGGCGCACTTCCAGCTGGGTGGAGGAAACCGTCTTCTACATCATCAACCACCGCTACAATCATAAGAAACTGACCCTTTTCACCTCCAACTACCCGGATACAGCGGAAGAGGAAGACCTGCGGAACCCCTATTTCAAGAAGGAAGAGGACACTCTGGTCGATCGCATCGGCGTCCGGCTCCGCTCCCGCATCTATGAAATGTGCAAGGTGGTGGAGATGAACGGCGATGACTTTCGCAAGGTGGTTAAGCAGGGGGGCTACCGGTTTTAGCGGATGATATCTCCAATTGTATAACCAAGCTTTCATGAAGAGGAGGGGTCCTGTCACGGCTCCTCCCCATCCGTGCTCGCCAAGCTGCGCGCGGGTGGGGAGCCCCTCCGCCGTGCCACCCCTCCCCACGCATCATGCGTTTGGAGATGCAATCATTTCAGCGCTGGGAATTGAAAATTAAGCAAATAATTGTTATAGTGCCCCCATCCGCTCCTCGGTAGCTCAATCGGTAGAGCGGGTGGCTGTTAACCACTAGGTTGCAGGTTCGAGTCCTGCCCGAGGAGCCAAGTTGCGGCTCAGAAAGGCTAAGTCAAGCCAAATCTGAGGGCTAGCGGAGGTTAGTCGTTTGCGGTGAGAAGGAGTGGGGGAAATATCATCGGCCAATTCATCCTCAGGGGTTATTGACCGGAATCAGCCGGTTAGATGAGTATAAAATGAGGTGTTTTCCGTGAAGTTTTTATCCCCTTCTAGGATTTTGCCTTCCGGTCGCGCCGGCCGAGGCTTCACCCTTCTCGAAGTCCTGGTGGTCATCGCCATTATCGGTATTCTTCTGGGCTTAAGCTATCCCAGCATTGTGAATTCCATGCGCGTTCGGTCTTTGGAAAATGCGGCCCGCACCATCGCCACCGACCTCCAATGGGCCAAACTTCAAGCCGTTAAGACTAAAATGAACCATCGCCTGCGTTTTGCTTTACAAAGCGGCGTATGGTTCATGACTCTGGAGAGAGAAACACAGTCCACTGTCTGGAATCTCATGCCTGGCTACACGACCCGCAGCATTTCCTCCGATATCAACGTAGCCGTAGCTCTCCCCAACGACGGGGTCATTTATAATCCTCTTGGCTTAGTGGATAATTTTAATGCCGCTCTCAATAACGTCACCCTCCAGAGTGATAGGCTCAAAAACCAGGGACAAGCGGATGTACGGATGATTCTGATCTTCGCCGGTGGAACCGTGCAATATGTTCGCACGGCAAGCTAGATTTGATCGGAAGGACCGATAGACAGGAGGAACCCGAATGAAAGGATGCGTTTCTCCGGCCCGGAGAGAGAGGGGTTTTTCTTTTATTGAAGTCATTCTGAGCGTCGCCCTGCTGGCCTTCGCTTTGATCAGTCTGGCTCAGTTGTTTTTGCTGGGGATGGCCAACAACTTCCGTGCCGACCAGGTCTCTAACGCCGCCTTCCTGGCCCAGCAGGAACTGGACGAACTCCGCACCATGACCGCTGATGAGCTGAACGCCATGGGAAACTCGCCGATGGGCGAGATGAAAGATGTCAATAACGATACAATAGGCGATTATGTGCGAATCGCGCGCTTATCTCCCCAGGGGATGAACTGGACGGTTGACATCTGGATCTTTCCCGCATCCCAAGCTATATTGGCTGGAGGTAGTGTTACGAATTCGACCGAACTCATCAATAATCCCCAGCAGAATAGAGTCAGGGCGCAAATCAGCTCGGTGATCTGCCGATGAAAAAGATGAAAATATCTAGAAGATTTTGCAGGAAGCAAGGATTTACGCTTATAGAGCTCCTGGTGGGCAGCTTGATCATGCTCATAGTACTGGTGGCCACCCTGAGCCTCTACAGCCGGAGCAACAAGACAACCATTGACCAGCAGCAGTATGCCGACCTCCAGAACAACGTCCGGGCGGGCATGTATTTCATCGCCAAAGATGTGCGCTCCGCGGGCGTGGGCTTGCTCCCCGAAGTGGCCGGCTATTTCCTGGAAGGCACTGATGCCGAAAGCCCAGGCACGGCCGGGGCCGATTCCATCCGGCTGATGGGCAATTTCGACGAGCCCCTCAACCTGCACATCGATAAATACCAGGGCGGCATAGGCGGAGGCTCGGCCCAAGCTTCTCTATATGCCGGCGAGTTCCTAAATGCGCCTTACCCTTGCCCCGATTTCTACGTAGGCCGGACCTACTTCATCATTTCCGTGAAATGCCCGGGCTGCTACGCTTTTCGATATCTGGACCCGAACAAAGCCCACGGCTGTGATGCGGGAACGGAACACCTCGTCTTCGACCCCGGCTCCTCCGCCCTCAATCCTCCGGGAGGCCTGGTGGACCCCACGCAGAACCCCAATTGCGGGGCAACGTGCTGGGACGACGCCATCATCACCCTGGGCCAGATCAAATTCTACTGGCTGGACACCACCGGCAGCCTGACCGCCATCAAGGAAATCGCTTTGCAGCCGGGCCAGGACGGCTACCTGGGCCAAGCCGGCGTGCTGTACGTCTCTACAGCCTTGAACAACGGGACCATGACCCATTTGCCCCTGGCCCGCAATATTGAAAACCTTCAATTCCAGTACCGCGTCGTCAATGATGACGGCTCCCTGGCCGACTTCCAGAACTGGGATAACGCCGGCTGGACAATCCTGGCCGGCGACACCGAGGCCGACCGGACTGCCAAAATGGACTTCATCTCCAAAATCCGTCAGGTGCGGATGTGGGTGCAGGGCCGGACCGAGAGGCCCTTCGTCTCGGTTTCAGGCACCCCCCCGGCCGGGGCCAATCTCTACAAAAGGCCGGCCATCGCCAACAGCCCGGTTGATAACGCGGTCACGGTCGACCGCCACCGCCGCTTCGTCCTGGAATCAACGTCCAACATACGCAACATGTCTCTAAGCCTTTATAACCTGGGGACGCGCTGAGGAACAAGTAAGGAGGCCGAGGTGAGCGGAGCTAAGAATGAAAAACGGAAAGGGAAGGCGCGGCCCGGTTTCGGCCTGATCGTCGTCATTCTCGTCTTGGCCTTTCTTCTGTCGGTGGGCATCGGCCTGCTCTCGCTCACGGGCGCGGGTCCCAAGCTGGCCGGCAATATCCGCTCCCAGGAGCAGGCTTTGAACGCCGCCGAAGCGGGTTTTGAACTGTCCTGGGCCCAGCTGGAATTCGCTTTCAACAACGGCGAGATGACGAGCTTCGACGGGCAATACCTCACGAGCCCGACCGGCATCGACCTGCCCTCCGAGGCAAACTATTTTCGAAAACTGACCGACCTTGAGCTCCTGGACCTCCTGGACGTGGACAAGGACGGCCAAGCCGATTATCCCAACGTCCTGTTTTTCCGGGACACATTCCAGCCCCTGGGGACCGAAAACATTCTGACCTACACCATTTTCCTGATTGACGACGAGGCGGGGGGCGGCACGCCAGATAATACGGACGCGATGATGATCTGTATCGGCACGGCCGGCTCGGGGTCGGGCCTGACCACCTCCCGGCTGGAGATTGCCATCGCCGTCGAATCGCCTGGCGGATGAGGGGGATGAAGAGGAGCATGCCATGAAACACTACGGAAAAAGGTTATTTCTTGTTTGGGGACTGATGAGCGCAGGCCTCCTCTTTTTAGCCTGGCCCTTCCAGGGCCAGCTGGCCCCGACCTGCACCGAATCGACGGACACGTTCCTGGAGAATTTCGACACCACAAATTATAAAAACGCTCCACTCAGCTCCGTGTCCAACTGGCCGGCCGGCCCCATCACTCTTAATCAGCTGGGCGCCAATTTCGACATCGTTCAGCCCACCGGGATGGGCGCCCGGATTTATGTCTGCGACGCCGGCGATTTCGACGGGGACGGCAAGATCGACCTCATGGGCTTTGACATTAAAGAAGGGAACAACTATCGTTTGATCCTGGTCCGCAATAACTTCCTTGATGCCGACGGCGACGGCGTGGACGACGACGGCATCATCTACTACATCGACGAAACCGAGGTGTATGACGACGGCCTTACCTGCGGGCCGGCCTCCATCACCGTGGCCGACTACAACAACGACGGGCTGCTGGACTTCTTTTTCATGAAAAACAGGGTGGACGAATTCGGCTACACAGAATTCTTGGCGGCTATGTACATCAATTGTGGAACAGCGACCAACCCGAATTTCAACCGGTACACCGAATCCCCCAATTTGAATTTCAGCTCCCTGTTCAGGTCAAAGTACGTTTACATCAACTGGGCGGCTAACCATCTCTGCTCGGTGGACATCGACGCCGACGGCGACAAGGATGTCTTGATCATCAGCCAGGACAAAATTTTCCTCCTGCGCAACCCCGGGCCGACCCGGTTCCAATTGAGCCGATTCAACCTGGCTGAGCTGAAATACGACCGGAAAACAGGCTACTCCTCCGGCCGGGGCGGCTCGGCCATCGCTGCCGGAGATTTCAACGGCGATGGATACGTCGACCTGGCCACCGGCTCGGTCATGAACTACAACTATCTGGCCTTGTACTTGAATGATCAGAAAGGGAATTTCGTGCGCTGGGATTTGACCATTCCGCTGCCCGAGTGCACCGGCACGGTCGGGTTGGCCGTCGAGGATTTCAACCTTGACGGGCGGCTGGACATTTTCGGCGGAACAGACGCCTGGAATGCCGGGAACGAGGCGCACATCTGGGCCTATTTCAACCGGGGCGTGCCCCCTCCTCCGGGGGCGGGCATCAATTTCGAATTTCGCTGCCTCAACAACTGCGAACCCATACTCCCCGACCCGCACGACGTGGACATGTGCATCCCCGTTGATTACGACGGGGACGGAGACAAAGACGTCGTCCTGGCCGACGCCAACCATTCGGGCGACTATTACCTCGTCAAGAACAACGTGGCCGCCGTTTACGCCACCCACGGCGAAGCGGCTTCAACCAACATCGCCGGAGTGCTCGACCCCGCCCGCTATGCCATCACCCAGGTTGAGATCCTCAGCCTTCGGCAGGGTGTGTACGGCTCGAGCGAGGGCTTGACCGTGGACCTCTACTTCACCAGCAACGGGACGGATTGGGAGCATTATGCCACCTATTCCGGGGCGGAGATCCAGAACTACTCCAACCTGCCCGCCCATAAATTCAGCCACTTCGGCGTGACCTTGATGTGGAAGGCTGTCCTGAACGCCCCGACCGACCCCATGACCGAATTCGAAAACGCCTCCTTCGACACGCCCTATATCGAGGAGCTCGAGCTGAAGTTCACTTATGTCGAACGGCGCGAGTATTCCCGAACCTCGGTGACGGCCACCATCACCGATGAACTCAACCGGAAGGTCAAGCTCATCATCGGCGCTTCTTTTTATTTTCCCGGATGGGAGGGCCAGCTGCGGGCCTATGACCTGACCGATATGCCCCAGGCGCCGACCACCGTCTCGACCTTGCGGACCATCACCCGCTCCGACCTGTCTTCTCCAACCGGCCGAGAGATCGTGGCTGAAAACGTCACAATTTACTGGGATGCCGGCCGGCTGCTGGACAGCCGTTCCCCGGACGACCGACTCATCTACACGGCCCTCAAGCCGGAGGGCGTCCTGACCAGGCTCGAATTCTCGACGGCCAGAGTCGGCGACCTGGAAGACATTCTTCAGGATTTCAACAACGACCCCGAGGGCTTGATCAACTACGTGCGCGGAACGGGCCGCGACTGGAAATTGGGCGACATGAACCATTCCAGCCCGCAGATCGTCGGGCCTCCGGCGGGAGATGAGTCGAGGATGGGCGGCGCCTCAGGCTCATACGCCAACTTTAAAGAAATTTGGAAGGACCGCCCCCCCAGCCTCTACGTGGGGGCCAACGACGGCATGCTCCACTGCTTTGAGGTCAATACAGGCGTGGAGCGCTGGGCCTATATCCCCTACAACCTTCTGCCCAAACTCAAGAACATGTGGCCGGTGGACCAGGCCACCGGCGAAAGGACGAATGGCCACGACGTCTATGTGGACGGCACGCCGGCCATCGCCGATGTCTATATCGACGCCGACAACAATGGGACCTCGGAATGGATCACCATTTTAGTCTGCGGCCAGGGCCCGGGCATGGGCAGCACGGTGGGCGGCGGCCTGAATTATTACTTTGCCCTGGATATCACCGACCCGGAGAACCCTCTGCCGCTGTGGGAGTTCACCGACCCGACCATGGGCGAAACCTGGTCCAAGCCGGAAATCGGCAAGATTAAAAAGAACGGGGTGGACACCTGGGCGGCTTTCATGGGATCGGGCTACGATAACGACCCTAACCGGACGGTGGGCAATACGTTCTACGCCATCACTCTGAAGGATGGGGCCTTGTTCTGGTCATTCACCGCCCCGGATGTGGACACCGGAAATAGACCGGCCAACGGCAAAATCAATATTTACAACTCCATCCCTGGCTCGCCCAGTTCCGTCGACCCCAATCAAGACGGCCTGACCGAGATTGTCTATGTCGGCGACCTGGACGGCCGGATATGGAAAGTCAACGTCACGCCAGACTGGACGGAGAGCAGCCCTTGGACCGCCCAGATCTTCTATGAAGACTCCAACAATTTTCCCATCATCACCAAGCCCGCCGCCTGGGTGAATGCGGTGGCCGGTTCGCCGTTGCCCCGCATCTATTTTGGCACGGGAGGGGATGACAAGGCGCCTGCTACCGGGCTGTATTCTTTTGTCTGCCTGCGAGACATCGGCACCAACGAGCTGGAATGGTTCATCGGCGACGCGTCAGAACTCCATCTGAGCGCCACGTGTGACCGGGGCGATTTTGTGGCCGGAGAAAAGGTCTGGGCCGACCCGCAGGTGGCCAATTATATGATATTCTTCAGCACTCTGACCGGAAATATCGAAAGCGTGGACCCCTGCCTGGATATCGCCGGCGAGGGAAAACTATACGCCCGCTATGTCGAGGCGGCCGGCGGCGGACTGACCGGCCTGACGGCGCTCAAGACGGAAAGCGGGGCCATGGAATATTTGGCCCTGGAGATCAAGGCCCGTTCGGCCGTAACCCTGGGAGTCTCGGAGACAGTAGGCGGCGTCCGCAAAAAAGAGGTTTACATCCACGAGTTTGATTCCACCATCCAAAAGCTGGAGCAGCCGGTAGGCGCCACATTAAAAATTAAATCCTGGCGCGAAGTGTACCGCATCCGTTGAGCCGGCTTGCCCGGCATCGGGCGCCTAAGGCCGGGAGGGGCGGGGAGAGGATTTCTCTTTGGTCCCGGCGATGACCACCCAGACCGCCCGCTCAGGGTCCAGGTTCGAAGATAGAAAAGAATTCATTTCTGCGACGGTCACCGCCTCAAAGAGAGCGGGAATCTTCTCCAGGAAATCAAAGCCCAGGCCCAGGGCTTCATAGACAGCCAGGTTAAGAGCCCGTTTGCTCTTGGCTTCATTGGCCCGCAGGAGATCGGTCAGGGCGATTTTCTTAGCTGCTTCCAGCTCGTCGGCGCCGACGCCCTTTTGCCAAACCTCTCCCAGCGTTTGCCGGAGGGCGGTCAGGGCCGTATCTTTTTTTCTGTTCTCGGTTTCGAGATAAGCCTCCAGTAGGCTTGATTCTTTCATGGGCGTGTAATGGCAATTGACGTCATAAGCCAGCTTTTCATCCTGGCGCAGCCTCCATAATCGAGAAGCGACTCCCTTGCCCAGCAGGCTTTCGGTCAGAGTGGCCAGGACGAAGAGTCGGTCCGTCGCTCCGGGCAGAGAATAGCCGGCCGAGACCAGCGATTGGAGCATGTCTTTTTCGGCCCGAAATTCCTTGTGGGCCGGAGGGGACAGGGGTTGAGGGGCGGGGGAAAGCTCAACCGGCTGGCGGCGCCGGATTTCTTTCAAATGCTTCATCAGCAGGGTTTTGATCTCTTCCGCCTCAAGATCGGATACGGCCGAAAGGATGATTTCAGGGGCTTGAAAGTGGGCCTCATAAAATCGGCTGATATCGCGGCTTTTGATGGCCTTGATCGTTTCCGCCGTTCCATAAGATGAGGCCCCGTAGCCCGTCGGGCCGAAGAAGGCCTGCAGTTGGAAAGCCCGGCTCTGAGCCAGGGCCTCCTCGGACTCTCTGTCCCTCTGGGTTTCCATGTTTTTTTTGACGGCATCGATCCGGATGCCGGTGAAGAGGGGCCATTGCAGGGACCTGGAAACGATGCGGAGTGTTTCATCCAGGTGCTCCGACAGGGAATCGATGGAGATAAGGCTGTAATCAGCCTGGCCGGTCAGGGCCATGGGCGAGGCTTGAATCATCAACTGCTGAGCGCTCCGGCTATCCTGGATCTCGAGCAAGAGCCGCGTGGTCAGATAGGCCAGGCCCGACATCCCCCCCGGTTCGGCCCGTTTTCCGCCCTTGATCAATATGTCCAGAGAAGTGATTGTCGAAGAACTATCCTTTTGATAGATCAGAACCAGGCCGTTGGGCAGAGCGATCCGCTGGACCCTCTCCCTCCCCAGCCAGGCTTCTGAGTGCAAGGCTGCCCTGGACCAGAAGACGGCCAGCAACAAGAGGGCGGCTGATCTTCCTCTCACCGACGCCGCTCCTTCGTCGAAGGAATGACGCTGACGGCGATGGCCTTGCCGGCGCCGAGATACTTGGCCGCGACCCGGCGCAGGTCCGAGCTGGCTATCCGGCCGATGCTCTTCAGATATCCGTCCCCGGCACTACCGCTGCTGAGAATCATATGCCGGGCCAAGGATATGGCCAGGTTGAGGCCAAATTCCTGGGATTTCTCGGACGAAAAACGGATTTGGTTTTTGGCGCTCCTCAAGTAATCGATGGCGGTGAACCTGTCCAGGTCGAGAAATTCGTCAGCGCTGAAGTTCAAGGTGCGGGCTTTGCGCAAAAAGGACAGGGTTTCTCTTTGGGCGGCCTGGACCGTGCCCGGGTCGAGAATCAGGGTGATGAGGATGACTCCTCCATGCCGATGGGCCACATAAGACATGTACAGCCCCTCGGCTTGGACCCGGTTTCGGCTCAGAGCAGAGTTGAGCATGGGGTTGACGCCGCGTCCCAGGATCTCGGTCAGAAGGTCCATGGCGTACTGATCCGGATGATTGTAGTCCGGTCCGGCCAGGCCGATGACACAGTAGGCTTGGCTGATGTCCATGGTCAGAGTGATCACCTGTCCGTCCTGGGGGGAGGGTGCCGAAGGGATTTGCCCCGGCGGTGCCTCGGCCCGGGGCAGGGGCCCGAAAATCCTGGCCACCTTCTCCTTCATCTCCGGCAATGAAAAATCGCCCACCACGGCCAAGACAACGTTGGCCGGGGTGAAATAGGCCTTATAATAGGACTCCATCTGAGCCACCGTCAGCCGGGAGATGGACTCGCGCGTTCCGGCGATGGGCAGGGCATAGGGATGGCCGGCGAAAAGCCTTTGATAGACGAGTGAAGTCGCGTATCGGAGGGGATCGTCCTCCTGCTGGTTCAACTCCTTCAGGATGACTTCTTTCTCGGCCTCCATGGCGGCCCGGTCGATCTTGAGGTTGAACAGAATATCCCTCTGGTTGCCAAGGGCGAACTCGTCCTGGCCGGAAGGCAGGGTCAGTTCGAACTGGGCGATGTCCAGGCCGGTATGAGCATTGAAGTAGGCGCCATGCCGCCGAATGTCCCGGCTGATTTCGTCGGCCGTCCGGCTGTTGGTTCCGCGGAACAAGACATAGTGCTCCAGGATGTGAGATAAGCCGTTGGTAACGGCCGTCTCGTTCTTGGAGCCAAGATCAACCGCGGCCACCACATGAACCAGGGGCCAGGCCCGGTTTTCCATCAGGCAGACGCGCAGGCCATTGTCCAGAACATACAGTTCGGAAGCGGCCTGGTCGGCCGGCGCAGAAGGCCGGTTCGTCGCACCGGCCGGGAGCGCCCCCGCAACAGCTAGTACTAAAGACAGGAGAAAGCCGGCCTTTGGTCGTTTCCGCCTCTCCGGGCAGGTCATAGGAGTAAGCCTCTTGGCCCTTATGCTATAACAGGGTCCGGTCTTATTCAATAAGGCGGCATTGGAGTCATCTCCGTTTGTGTGATTCACTATCGGTGCCGGAATCGCCCTCGGCCCCCTGGGGAACCAGTCCCGTCGGTTCCCCCCGTCAAAAAGCCGACGGGGCCCCCCTCCGCTATGGGGGCCTAGGGGCGATTCCGACACCTCTTTGAAATCACATATTGCAGATGCTATGGATCACATTTCTGCGTTTGGCCCGGCCCTTGTCCTGTGATAAAATGGTGCGCAAGAGGAGCCGTGATGCGAGTCGAACGGAAAGCCAAAGTCCTCATCGTCGACGATGAAGAGAATATCCGAAAAACGCTGCGGATGATCCTGGAGTATGAAGGCTACCAAGTCCTGGAGGCATCCTCGGGTGAAGAGGCCCTTTCCACGCTGGAAGAAACCCTGGACGTAGATATTGTTTTTCTGGATATCAAGCTGCCCGGTCGGGACGGGCTGGAAATCCTGTCCGAGATCAAGGCCAAATCCATGCCGCCGGAAGTGGTCGTCATCTCCGGGCAGGGGACCATCCAGACCGCCGTGGAGGCCACCAAGCGGGGAGCCTTCGAGTTTTTGGAAAAGCCGCTCCATCGGGACCGGGTCCTGGTCAGCCTGCGCAACGCCCTAGCCCAGTCCAGCCTGCGCCGCGAATGTCAGGACCTGCGGCGCAAGGCAGAGAAACGCTACGAGCTCCTTGGCAACCATCCCCTGATGAAGAAGCTTGGAAAGGACATCCTCAAGACGGCCCCCACCAACGCCACGGTCCTCATCTACGGCGAAAGCGGCACGGGCAAGGAGCTCGTGGCCAGGTCCATCCATGACCACAGCCTGAGGGCCAAAGAACCGTTCATCCAAGTGAACTGTGCGGCCATCCCCGAGGAGCTCATCGAGTCTGAGCTCTTTGGCCATGAAAAAGGGGCTTTTACCGGGGCCACCGAGCGTCAAACGGGCAAGTTTGAGCAGGCCGATAGTGGGACCATTTTTTTGGATGAGATCGGCGACATGAGCCTGAGAACTCAGTCTAAGGTCCTGCGCGTCCTGGAAGAAGGGGAGGTCCAAAAGGTCGGCTCCAACAAAGTCGCTAAAGTGGACGTCCGGGTCATCGCCGCCACCAACAAGGATCTGAAACGGGCCATCCAGGCGGGTCAGTTCCGGGACGACCTGTTTTTCCGGCTGAACGTCGTGCCGCTTACTTCACCCGCCTTGAGGGACAAGAAGGAAGACATTCCTTTGTTGGTCGAATATTTCAGCAAGGTCTTTGCCGAGGAGAACAACTTCAAGCGCAAGTCCTTCGCTCCGGAGGCCCTTCAAGTCCTGACGGCCTATTCCTGGAAGGGGAACGTGCGTGAGCTGCGGAACATTGTGGAACGCTTGCTCATCATGTCCGACCATGATATCATCGGCAGGGCTGATCTTCCCGAGTACCTGCGAGGCGAGTCGGCGCCGGTGCCCCCCCGGCCGAGCGGAGGGCGGACCCTTAAGGAGTTCCGCGACCTGTCCGAACGAGAGTTCATCTTGTTTAAGCTCAAGGAAAACGGCTGGAATATCTCCCAAACCGCACGGGCCATCAACACGCCGCGCAGCAACCTCTACAAGAAACTGACCCAATTTGGGATTAAAATAACGGCTGGAGTGGACGAGGCGGTTGCTTCTTCCTCCCCCCGGGGAGATGAAGGAGAGGAAAGTCCGAACTCCACAGGGCAGGATGGTCGCTAACAGCGACTCCAAGCAATTGGAGGAAAGTGCCACAGAGAACAGACCGCCCTCACGGGCAAGGGTGAAACGGCGAGGTAAGAGCTCACCGCTCCGGCGGCAACGTCGGAGGCACGGCAAACCCCATCCGGAGCAAGACCAAATCGGCCCCAGAGGAGGCGGCCCGTCTCAGGGGGCGGGTAGGTCGCTCAATCCCTCGAGCCGGTAGCTCGGGGGCAGATAAATAACCGCCACCGTCGGCTCTGTCCGACGGACACGGAATTCGGCTTACGGTCCGCTCCAGCCTTTTTTATTTTTCTGACCTGCTTCTTAAGGGAGGGAAGATACCGCCTGCCTGATGAAGACCAGGATATTGCCCGGATTGAGCCCCAGCTGGAGCACGCCGTACAGACAGAGAAACAGCACCAGAAACAGCTCCGGGCTCTGCAGCCCGGCCTCAACCTCACGGGAGGGGGGATGCATATACATAAAGACGATGATCTTCAGGTAGTAATAAACCGATACCAGGCTGGCCAGCACGGCGATGATGACCAGGGGCGTCAGTCCCTGACGGACGGCCGAGCTGAAAACATAGAACTTGGCCAGGAAGCCGGCCGTGGGCGGAAAGCCGGCCAGGGACAAGAGAAAGACGGACAGGGTCGCTCCCAACCAGGGGTATTTGAACCCCAGTCCGGCGTAATCCTCCAATTCGACGAATTCTTCGTCGCGGCGGCCCAGGGCGGATATGGCGGCGAAGGCGCCCAGGTTCATGAAGATATAGACAGCCAGATAGAAGAGGAGTTTTTCAGGGTCGCCGGCCAGAACAGCCAAGAGAATGTATCCGGCCTGGGCGATGCTGGAATAGGCCAGCAGACGCTTGACGTTTGTCTGACGCAGGGCGGCCAGGTTAGCGACAACCATGGTCAGGGCCGCCAAGCCGTACAGAATCCAGAAGATCGTTCCGGCGCGGAGGCCGGCCTTCCAGTAGGGGCTGAGCAGACGCAGCAAGACGGCGAAGCCCACAGCTTTGGGGGCCACAGAAAAGAAAGCGGTGACCGGGGTGGGCGCGCCTTCAAAAACGTCAGGCGTCCACATGTGAAACGGCACCAGGGCGATTTTAAAAGCCAGGCTGGCCAAGACCAGCGCCAGGCCGGCCAAACCCAGCCAGGCCGAGGGCCGTCCGGGCGCGAGGCTTTGAACGAAGGCCGGTATCTCGACCGATCCGGACGCGCCGAACAGCAAGGCCAGTCCGAAGACGAAAAAGGCTCCGGCCAGGCTCCCCAGTAGGAAATACTTCAGGGCCGCTTCGGAGGATTTGGCATCCTTGAGACGCAGCCCGGCCAAGGCGTAGGAAGATACGGACAGCACCTCCAGGCCAAGGAAGATGACGAGCAGATTGACCGAGGTGACCATGATCACCAACCCGGCCAGGCTGAGGAGCAGAAGCGGATAGAACTCACCGATGTTCATGGCCAGCAGGGGCAAGTATTTCAGGCTGATGAGGATGACGAACAACCCGGCCAGCAGGAACATCAAGCCGAAGAAGAGCGAGAAATTATCTAAAAGCAAAGACCCGCCAAAGAAGGAAAAATCCTTGTTCCAGAAACGGATGAACACATATCCGCAGCCGGCCAGCGCCGCGGCGGCGAAATACCCGGGATAGGCCTTTTGGGATGGTTTGAGGAAGGCCTCCAGGAGAAGCAGCACAAGAGCCGTCCCGGCCAGAATGAGAACGGGAACAAGGGCCAGCCAGCTAGTCATGCTTGCTCCCCTCGGGCGGGAGAAGGGCTTGAACCGGCTTGGGTTTTTCCACAGCCCGGCCAGGCGGATGCTCCGAGCGAACCAGCACCGCCGGCCGCTGCCTGACCTGCTGGATATAGTGCGCCACAGAGGCATCAAATTTGCGCAGGAATGTCTTGGGATAGACGCCCATCCAGACCATCAGGATGATAATGGGCAGCAGGAAGCCGATTTCTCGAAGGTTCAGGTCTTTGAAGGAGCGGATGTTCGGATTCGTGATCGGGCCGTGCATGACCCTCCGGTACATCCACAGCAGATAGGCGGCGGCCAGGATGACCGTGGTCACGGCCAGGATGGCCAGAAGGTGGTTGGCCTGGAACACGCCGTACAGACAAAGGATTTCGCCCACGAACCCGTTGAGGCCGGGCAAGCCGGCCGAGGAAAGCAGACAAATAAGAAAAAAGGCGGCAAAAATGGGCATCTGCCGGCTCACGCCACCGTAATCTTTGATCAGGCGGGTGTGGGACCTTTCGTAAAGGATCCCCACGGCCAAGAACAAGCCCCCCGTGCTCAACCCATGGTTGAGCATCTGGTACAGGGCGCCTATCGTTCCCTCGGGATTCAGGGCGAATATGGCCAGCATG
>Ga0299915_10002268_pt1 | contig 14071 bp, 9 predicted proteins | sample RVTome_13_FD_200263 | JGI IMG/M metagenome (GOLD analysis project Ga0299915, IMG submission 200263) | Soil microbial communities from uranium-contaminated site in the Upper Colorado River Basin, Wyoming, United States - RVT92D227 (version 2) ...
GGGCGCGGCCTGGCGCGCTGCCTCAAGGCCATGCTCTCCGGCCGCTTCCGGATCGTCGTCCTCGACGAGGTCAACGTCGCCGTCGACTTGGGCCTCATCCCGGAAAAGGACGTCCTCGCTTTCCTCGACCGGAGACCCGCCGACGTCGAGGTCGTCCTGACCGGCCGCCTGGCCCGGCCCTCCATCCTGCGTCGGGCCGACCTGGTGACCGAGATGAAGGAACGCAAGCATTACTCGGAAAAAGGCGTACGCGCCCGGATAGGCATCGAGAAATGACGATCCGCCGAGACTGAGCCATGGACAGAGCGAACTTCGAGAAGCTCGTCGAGGAGGCCCTGATCCATCTCCCTCCCAAGTTCAAGAAACATCTCGAGAATATCGCGGTCATGGTCGAAGCCCGGCCTTCGCCGCGGACCCTGCAGGACATGGGCGCCCCCCCCGACCGGACCCTGCTCGGTCTGTACCACGGCGTCCCCCTTCACCACCGAGGCCCTTATTACGGCAACATACCGCCCGATGTCATAGTCATCTACCAGGAGCCGATCGAGGAGTTCTGCCGCACCGATGAGGCGATCAAGGCCAAGGTCCGCGAGGTCGTCCTCCACGAGGTCGGCCACTTCTTCGGCATGAGCGACCGGGAGCTCCGGCAGATCGAAGGCGACGACGACTGGTGACGAGGACGGAATCCAGGAGGATACTCGACATGAAAACCCCGCTCTTCGGCATCTTCCCGGCCCTGACGACGCCCTTCTCCGGGGACGCCGTGGCCTTCGACCGGTTCCGGGACAACATCCATATGTACAACGAATACGGCCTGTCCGGATTTGTCGTCCTGGGCTCGACCGGCGAATGCGTCCACCTCGACGACGGCGAATCGGAGCGTTTGGTCCGGACGGCCCGCGAGTCGGCCGCGGCCGGAATGAAGGTCATCGCCGGCACGGCCCGGGAATCGACCCGGCAGACGATCGAGTTCGGCAACCGCCTGGCCGGTTTCGGGATCGACGCCGTCCTGGTCCGGCCGCCCTCCTACTACAAAGCCAAGATGGACCGCGAGGCGCTCCGCCGCCACTATCTGACCGTGGCCGATCAGAGCCGCGTCCCGGTCATCATCTACAACGTCCCCCAGAACACGGGCATCGATCTCGAGACGGCCCTCGTCGTCGAGTTGGCCGCCCACCCCAAGATCGTCGCGATCAAGGAGAGCGGCGGCAACCTGGCCATGATCGCCGAGGTCCTGCTCAAGGTCAAATCCGATTTCAGCTATCTGCTCGGCTCGGGCTACGTCTTCCTGCCGGCCCTGGCCTTGGGCGCGAGCGGCGCCATCCTGGCCGTTTCCAGCGCCGCGCCGAGTCTCTGCGCCGAAGTCTACACCCTGTTCCTGGAGAAGAAGCTGGAGCAGGCTTTCGAAATCCAGAAGGCCCTCATCCCCCTCAACCGGGCCGTGATGGAGACGTACGGCATCCCGGGGCTCAAGTACTGCCTCGACCTCCAAGGATTCCACGGCGGGCCGTGCCGGCTGCCGCTGGGCGATGTGTCCGATAAAGGCAAGGCCGAGCTGCGCGGCCTCCTCGAAAAGCTCGGTCTCTTGCGCTGAGGTTGCGGTTCTCGTAGCGCCTGGTTAAAACATGCCCCGGGGCGGGGCGTTGGGGTCGAAATATTTCCTGGGCAGCTTCTCGTTCCGCATGGCCGCGCTATAGACGAACGAAGCCATGATCGTCGCCGCCTGGATCAAGTCCCCTTTCGAGATGTGGTCGTAAACGTCCATGTTCGAGTGATGGGTGAGCGTGTCGTATTCCAGGTCATCCTGGATGAACTGGAACCCCGGAAGGCCGACCCCGTCGAAGGACAGGTGGTCGGTGCCGCCCGTGTTGCGGAGCGTCACGGTTTGCGCCCCGAGATCATGGAAAGGCTTCAGCCATTCCTCAAGGATGGGGGCGGCCGCGAGGTTGCCTTGGGCGTAGATGCCTCGAATTTTCCCGCTGCCGTTGTCGAAGTTGAAATAGGCCGACAACATGTCGTATTCCGGCTTTTTCTCCTTCTTGACCCGGTCGAAGAAATGCTTCTTGACGTACTCGCGCGAGCCGATTAATCCCTGCTCCTCGGCGTCCCAAAGCGCCAGGCGGATGGTGCGGCGGGGCCGGACGCCCAGGGCTTTCAAGATCCTGACCGCCTCCATGGCCACGGCGCAGCCGGCGCCGTTGTCGGTGGCCCCGGTGCCGGCATGCCAGGTGTCGAAATGTCCGCCCAGCATGACGACTTCCGCCTTCAGCTTCTTATCGACGCCCGGGATTTCGGCGATGACGTTCGTTCCCTGGGGATCGTCGTCCACGAAGCGGGCCTGGACTTCGACCTCGACCTCGACCGGAACTTTCAGTTTCAGGATGCGGACGATCCGATTGTAGTGTTCGGCCGCAACGACGACCGAGGGCGGAGGCTCGGTTGCGCCCTTCATTTGGGATCCGCCGCCCTGGACGAAAACCGTCCCGTATTTTCCCCGGCTGGGCTCGAGCAGGACGCCGGCCCCTTCCTCCTTTAAGAATTTATTGATCGCCGCCTGCAGCTGTTGACGGGCCATCATCTCCTGTATCGCGAGCCCGAACGGCGGCCTGGCGCCCGGTTCGAGGGCCATGACGAGCTTCTTCAGCCCATCCTCCGACAGTCGCTCGGCCATCGGTTCGAAGGAGATCTCGAGCGGCTTTTCGCCCTGGGTCAGGACGATGGCGCCCTTGACCTTGCCCTTGTATTTATCGAGGTCCGCGGCTTTAGCAACTTCAATCAGGATCGGATGGCCCTTGACGATTCCGTTGGTGCCGGGGGTCCAGGCCTTGGGATAGGCGATCAGAGGCATGTACTGGGGAGCGGTCATGGCGGCGTAGATCTTCTGCATTTCCCAGCCTCGGCCGAAGGTTCCCCACGGCTCCATTTGCGCGTTGGCCAGGCCGAGTTCCTTGAGCTTGCCCACCACCCACTCCTCCGCTTTACGGAATTGGGGGGATTCCGAAAGGCGGGGTCCGTAGACGTCGCTGAGATAGCTCAGGGTGTCCATGACCTTGGAGTTTTCCAGCCCCTCTTTGCGGATGCGTTGGACGATTTGAAGATCGACCTTTTCCTGGGCGACGATCGGAATGGAGAAAAGAAGTACCAGGATTAAGATGCCAAGCGAACGCCCGCACGAATTCTTTTTCATCGCTTCCTCCTTGAAGATATCGAGTTCCATTCCAGGAAGATCATCTCCTTTTTCCGCCGGAGCCATCCTCACCCTTCTGGCCCCGAAAAGGCGCCTGGACGATCTGCGGGAAATATAGCACCCCTTCAAGGCCGAAGCAACCGACAAATCGCATTAGTTTCGGCATCGGTTCCGACCGGATTCATCCCGGCGCCCGGAGAGACGCCGACGCCGTCGATAATCCCCGCTGAGTCCGCTCCGGACAGCCGGCTTCTATTCCATTTCTATTCCATCAGGCAGGCGCGCCGTTGACGACCGGGAAGGGCGGAAAGAACCGGTTAATGATATTCCCAGCTGAGGATCGACGCCGACAACAATGAATCTCGATAAATACCGCCAGCGATCATCCGGAAGGTTGTCAGAACAGGGCTAGGCTAGAATGGATCCGCCTCCTGCGGGCAGAAATTCAAAAGCTAGATTATCGAAAAAGACTTGCTCAGACCAAACCCTGCTCCATCATGGCCCTGGCGACCTTGAGGAAACCTCCGATATTGGCGCCGTTGACATAATTTCCCGGGCTTCCGTACTTGTTGGCTGCTTCAACGCAGGTCTTGTGGATGCTCTTCATGATCTGGTGCAGACGCTTGTCAACTTCCTCCCTCGACCAGCTCATCCTCATGCTGTTCTGGGACATTTCAAGGCCCGAGGTAGAAACGCCGCCGGCGTTCGCCGCTTTGCCCGGGCCGAACAGGATTTTGGCATCAAGAAATACCTCAATGCCCTCGGCCGTGGTCGGCATGTTCGCACCCTCGGCGACTACATACACTCCGTTCTTGATTAGGTTTTTGGCGTCCTTGGCGTTGATCTCGTTCTGGGTGGCGCTTGGAAAGGCGCAGTCCGCCTTATGGTTCCAGAGAGGATTATAGTCCATATCGGGCGTCAGCGGCGTATAGGTTACGCCTTTGTACTTATCGGCGTAATCCTTGATCCGGCCACGGCGGACGTTCTTCAAGTCCATAATAAAATCCAGTTTCTTTGAGTCAATGCCCGTAGGGTCATAAATATAGCCGTTGGAATCGGATAGCGTCACCGCCTTCCCCCCGAGCTGGTTAATCTTCTCCACCGTGTACTGAGCCACATTACCGCTTCCCGAGACAAGGCAGCTCTTCCCTTCCAGCGTCTGATTTCTGGTCCCGAGCATTTCCGCGGCAAAATACACGGCCCCATACCCTGTCGCTTCCGGCCGGATGAGCGAGCCGCCCCAATCGAGTCCTTTGCCCGTCAGAACTCCGGTGACTTCATTCCTTAATTTTCTATATTGGCCGTAAAGGAAGCCGATCTCACGTCCGCCCACGCCGATATCGCCGGCGGGAACGTCGGTATCGGGACCGATGTGCCGGAAGAGCTCATTCATGAAGCTCTGGCAAAGGCGCATGACTTCGTTATCGCTCTTTCCCTTTGGGTCAAAATCACAACCGCCCTTACCGCCTCCCATGGGCAGCGTGGTCAGGGAATTCTTAAACACCTGCTCAAAGGCAAGGAACTTCAGGATGCCCAAGTTGACGGTGGGATGAAAGCGCAGGCCGCCTTTGTAGGGACCAATCGCGCTATTCATCTGGATCCTGTAGCCGCGATTGACGTGGATCTCCCCTGCGTCGTCCATCCAGGTGACGCGGAACAAGATAACCCGCTCCGGCTCTGCAATCCGCTCGAAAATCTTGGCCTTTAGGTACTCGGGATGGCGTTCCAGAACCAAGGAGACGGAGCTTGCGACCTCATAAACGGCTTGATGGAACTCTGGTTGCGCGGGGTTCTTGGCCTTGATCTCCTCCATGAAATCTTTGACATAATTATTCATCCATGCTCCTTCAGTAAAAATTTTTTGGAGATTATATTATACAAATCTCCTTTAGTTTTAATAAACCAGGAATATTTTAGATTTATTTGGATTTTATTAGGATTTTAATAAAAAATCGCCCCCTGTCCGGAGACAAACTATCCTTGACTTTTGAAGAAGCAAGAATTATTTTTAAGAAGAAAGAAATGAGAAAGGAATAAATCCGTGGTCGATAGATCTTATAACACTTTCGCCATAGCTCAGGCTCAATTCGATAAGACGGCGGAATGGCTCGGTCTTGACCCGCCGACACGTGAATTCCTGCGTATGCCGATGAAAGAATATCAATTCCTGATACCTCTCCAGATGGATGACGGGAGGGTCCAGATATTCAGGGGATTCCGGGTTGTCCACAATGACGCCCGAGGACCCGGTAAGGGGGGAATCCGGTTTCATCCCTACGAAACCATCGATACCATCCGGGCCCTGGCGATGTGGATGACCTGGAAATGCGCTCTGATGAATATCCCTCTGGGCGGCAGCAGCGGCGGCATCGTCTGCGATCCCCATTTCATAAGCCTCAGAGAACAGGAGCGGCTCTGCCGAAGCTGGATCCGAAAGCTCGCCAAGGATTTGGGACCTCAAGTCGATATCCCCGCTCCCGACATCATGGCCTATTCCCAGCACATGCTTTGGATGCTCGACGAATACGAAACGATCCGGGGTGAGAAGTTCCCCGGTTTCATAACGGGAAAGCCCGTGGGAATGGGGGGCTCCCTGGGCAGGATAGAGGCAACAGGCTTTGGCCTTGTCTTTGCTCTCCGCGAGGCCTTGAAAGAGCTGGACATCCAGCCTGACGGCACCACCGCGAGTATCCAGGGCTTCGGCAACGTGGCCCAGCATGCCGGCCGTCTTTTCGAGCAGATCGGCGGAAAAGTGATTTGTATTTCCAGCTGGAACAATAAAGACGGAACCTCCTATTCTTACAAAAAAGAATCGGGAATAAGCCTCGAGGCCCTCGCCGGCATCACGGACCGCTTCGGGGACATCGATAAAGACAAGGCATCGAAAAGGGGCTATGAGGTTCTGCCCGGCGAGGCCTGGCTGGCTCAAGAGGTCGATATCCTGATTCCAGCCGCGATTGAGAATCAAATTACGGCCGAAAATGTGACGGCCATTCGCCCGCAGGTCAAAATTATCGCCGAGGGGGCAAACGGCCCCACCACGACCGAAGCCGATGACGCCATCGCCGACCGGGGCATATTCGTTATCCCCGACGTTCTGGCAAATGCCGGAGGCGTCACCTGCAGCTACTTCGAGCAGGTCCAGAGCAATACGAATTACTATTGGGAAAAGGATGAAGTCCTCGGCAAGCTGGATGTCAAGATGACTTCAGCCTTCAATTCTGTTCTTGAGTTCTCCAAGAAAAAAAAGCTCTCGATGAGGGAGGCGGCTTTTGCCATCGCGGTCGCCAGGGTGGCTCAAGCTTGCAAGGACCGAGGTTGGACCTAATTTCCACGGCTCATCTCGGTCTAGATAGCGAGGCCGCTTCCGTTATGACTAAAATCGATGCCTAAGTCTTGGATAAAATCGCTCTCCTCCTGCATCGCCCCCTTCGACCGTCATTTTTTCACGGGTCAGGAGAGGTTCACGGCCATCGGCCGCGGCGCCCTAGGAGGCAAAGCCCATGGATTGGCGCGGATAGCAAACATTCTTGAGGAAAAGCTGGCACCCTCATTCCGGCCAGACATCGACGTCATAATCCCGACCCTGACTGTGATCACCACGGAATTCTTCGACTTTTTCATAAAACAGAACAACCTTCACGAGGTTGCTTTTTCCAACCTCCGCGATGACCAAATTGCCGCGGCTTTCCAGCAGGCGGAGCTGCCGGCCCAGCTCGTCGGGGATCTGCGCGCTCTTGTAGCCCAGGTCTGTACGCCTTTGGCCGTTCGTTCCTCCAGCCTTCTGGAAGACGCCATGTTCGAGCCCTTCGCCAGCGTCTATTCCACAAAGATGATCCCCAATAACCAACTGGACACCGACACCCGGTTCAGGAGACTGGCCGAGGCGGTCAAATTCGTCTATGCCTCGACTTTCTTCAAAGATGCAAAAAATTACATTCAAGCGACAAGGCACACAACGGCCGATGAGAAAATGGCAGTTATCATCCAAGAAGTCGTCGGCGCCCGGCACGGCCCGCGTTTCTATCCTCACATCTCGGGGGTTGTCCGTTCCTATAATTTTTATCCCCTGGGACACGCCACGCCCGCCGACGGCGTTGTCAACCTGGCGCTCGGCCTGGGGAAGACGATCGTGGATGACGGCATCGCCTGGTCTTATTCGCCGGCCTTCCCGCAGGCAAACCCGCCCTACACAACCCTGGACGACTTGTTGAACCAAGCCCAGCACGAATTCTGGGCCGTCAATATGGGCCCGCCTCCCGAGTACAACCCCATCAAAGAGACGGAATACTTGATGAAGTTCAGCCTGGAGGATGCTGAAGAAGATGGAAACCTTCGCTTTCTCGCCTCCACCTACAGGGCTCAGGACGACAAGATTGTATACGGAATCGCGGAGAAAGGTCCCCGGATTATCGACTTTGCACCGATCTTAAAATTCGATTTGCTGCCTCTCAACAGAATGCTTAAGTCGCTGCTCAATATATGCCAGGAAGAGTTGGAAAGGATGGTAGAGATCGAGTTCGCCCTGACCCTCGATGATCGCCAAGGCAGGCCGGCCCGATTTGGTTTTCTTCAGGTGAGGCCGATGGTTATCTCGGAAGAAAAAGCGGAGCTGAGGCCGGCGGATTTGAGGGGAGAAAACGTGCTCGTAGCCACGGAGTCGGCGCTGGGGAATGGAATCGTCGGAAACATACGCGACATCGTTTACCTCAAGCCGGAGAAATTCAACGTTCAACATTCGGAAACCATCGCCTCCGAGCTTGAATCGCTGAATCATCATTTGTTGAAACAAGGCCTTCCCTATGTTCTCATCGGCTTTGGCCGTTGGGGGACGTCTGATCCACAGGCCGGCATCCCGGTTAAGTTCGGCCATATCTGCGGCGCCAAAGTCATCGTCGAGTCCGCCCTTCCGGAAGTGCCTTCCCTTCTCAGCCAGGGCTCTCATTTTTTCCACAACATCACCAGCTTTAAAGTCCTCTACCTATCCGTCAGTCATTGGGACAAGGATAAAATCGACTGGGATTGGCTGAACAAACAGCCAGTCATCCAGGAAACAATATTCGTGAGGCAGGTTAGACTGCCTTCTCCCCTGAATATTATAGTCGATGGCATGACCGGGCGCGGGGTAATCCTCCATGAATGAAAAGTCAAAGAATACGGACTCATTGATCTGGTTTTTGTCCGAACGGGCCAAGGAATTGAATTGCCTGTATAAGATCGAAGAACTTCTCAACAAGCCGGATGCCGATCTGGATGATATCTGCCGGGGTGTTATCGAAGCCATTCCGCCGGGCTGGCAGTATCCGGACGTCTGCGTCGCTAAAATTAGCCTCGAGGAACACGCGGCCCAATCCCCGAATTTCAAGGAGACAGCCTGGGTCCAGTATGCCGATATTGAAGTCCAGGATAAAAAAATAGGGAGGTTGTGCGTTTACTATATCGAAGAGATGCCTCATGCCGATGACGGCCCTTTTTTGAAAGAGGAAACAAAGCTCCTCGGAACGATCGTGGACCGTCTGGGCCACCACATCCTTTATACGCGGATGAAACAGGCTTACCAGGAGTATCAGACGGCCCGGCGGGGCGTTTCAGCGGACCGAGCCGAAGAATGGCGCGTGGCCCTAAATTTCTTACGTCAGACCAACAGGAACCTCTTCCTGAATATATCCCGACGCATGCTCAATTTTCTCAGCTGGAGAGGCATCCAGGAGGCAGAAATGCTTCTCCTCAAAACACTGGCCGGGAAGAAAACAGGCGAGGGCTATTCGGAAGAAGACAATTTCCCCAATCCAGTCAGGCCGCTGTCCTTCGATGAAAATATCAGCCAAGAAACGTTCAACCTTGCGGCCAAGCATCTCAGCACCGGGCAAATCCTGGCCAACATCCACAAGTGGATCCAAGAGGACCGGCTGAGCTTTTTAGTGGAGGTCACAAACAGAAATCTCTCCCTGGCTCAGGTCGTGGACGCCATCCGTCGCTACCACCATATTGCCGCCGAGGGCATCGCCCTCCCTCCGGAAAGTCGAAGAGGCGTTCTCGTCTCCCTGATCCGACGTTTTCTGTCCGAACAGCCGGAATTCATCGCCACGGCCATCAAGCATATTGAAATCGACGACTTCTATGAAATCCTGGATCACATTATTTATTCGCCGGAGAGCCAGGGACAGCTGGGAGGAAAGAGCACCGGGCTTTTTTTGGCCAAGCATATCATCGAAAAATCAGCTGATTCTCTGAGCCATTTTGGCCCGATCAAGGTGCCGAGAACATGGTATATCTCCTCGGAGAGTCTGCTGAGTTTTCTGTCCTATAATAATCTCAACGATGTTGTTGAGCAAAAGTACAAAGACATTAACCAAGTTCGGCTGGAGTATCCCCATATCGTCCAGACATTTAAAAATTCTCAGTTCCCCACCCACATCGTCCAGGGACTCTCCATGGTTCTCGACGACTTCAAGGACCAGCCTATCATCGTCCGCAGCTCCAGTCTGCTGGAAGACCGGATGGGATCTTCGTTTTCCGGAAAATACAAGAGCCTGTTCTTGGCCAATCAAGGCAGCAAACGGGAACGTCTCGAAGCCCTGAAAGACGCCATCGCTGAAATCTATGCCTCCACCTATGGCCCCGATCCTATCAGCTACCGGTCGGAGCGGAATCTTCTTGATGTCGCGGAAGAGATGGGCATTATGATCCAAGAGGTTGTCGGCACGCGCGTTGGGGACTATTTTATTCCTTCTTTTGCCGGAGTAGCCTTGAGCCGCAACGAGTTCCGCTGGTCGCCATGGATCAAGCGCGAAGACGGTTTGCTGCGACTGGTCCCCGGCTTGGGGACAAGGGCGGTGGATAGAACCAGCGATGATTATTCGGTGATGATCGCCCCCGGACAGGTCGGGCTTCGCGTCAATATCAGCGCCGACGAGGTCATCCGCTACTCGCCCAAAAAAATGGATGTCATCAACTTGAAAACGAACAGCTTTGAAACCATCGAAGTCAAAGATTTGCTCAGGAGCTGTGGCCATCAAATCCCGGCCGTTGATAAAATCGTCTCCCTCTATGACGGTCAGTGTTTGCGAAAACCGTTGGGCCGGACCATCGACTGGGAGAAGGACGATCTTATCATCACATTTGAAGGGCTCATCGACAGCACCCCCTTCATTTCCCAACTCCGGGAGGTGATGCGGATCTTAAAAGAAAAACTTCAATTTCCCGTGGACATCGAATTCGCTTCCGATGGAAAGAATTTCTATCTTCTTCAATGCAGGATGCAAAGCTACCTGGAAGGCTGCGAGCCCGCTTATATTCCCAAGAACCTGCCCAAGGAAAAAATTGTGTTCCTGGCCAATCGTTTCATCTCTAACGGCCGTATTCCGGATATTACTCATATCGTCTATGTCGATCCACAAAGCTACGACGAGCTTCCCAAACGCGAGATGCTTCTGGCCGTCGGCCGCGCCGTGGGAAAGCTTAACAAGCTCTTGCCGCGGCGCCGATTCATCCTGATGGGGCCCGGACGCTGGGGAAGCCGGGGAGATATCAAGCTCGGAATCAAGGCGTCGTACTCCGATATCTCAAACACGGCGGCCCTGGTCGAGATCGCCCGGCAGAAAGGGAATTATCTTCCCGACCTCTCCTTCGGCACCCACTTTTTCCAGGATCTTGTCGAAGGAGAAATTCGCTATCTGCCGCTCTACCCCGACGAAAAGGGCTCTGTCTTTAAGGAAGAATTTTTCAAGACGTCAACCAATATCCTCCCCCAAATCTTGCCTGAATTTAGGGACCTTGCCGATACGATCAAGGTTATTGATATTCCCGGGAGCACGGGTGGAATGGCCCTCCGCATTCTGATGAATGCCGACCTGGATGAAGCCGTAGGGTTTCTAGTCGATCCCGGGGCGGAACCCCTCTCTCCGGTTTTCGGGAGAGAAACAGAAAAGAATAAGCCGGAGAACCATTGGGCTTGGCGACTCGAGATGGCTGAACATATCGCTTCGCAACTTGACGCCGGGCGTTTTGGCGTTAAAGCCCTCTACATTATCGGCAGCGCCAAGAATGCCACGGCCGGCCCGCAAAGCGACATCGACCTCTTGGTTCATTTTCAGGGAACGAAGTCCCAGCGCCGGGACCTGATCTCCTGGCTGGAAGGGTGGAGCCTTTGTTTAGACGAGATGAATTTCAAAAAAACGGGATATAAAAGCGGGGGACTTCTCGATATCCATTTCGTCACCGATGCGGATATTGCTAAAAAGACGAGCCATGCGGCCAAAATTGGCGCTGTTACGGACGCGGCCAGACTCCTCCCGCTCAAAGAAATGGTCAAATAAGTTCTTTGCTGGCGGCGTCTAATTGCTCCAGCTGAAAACGGATAAGAGCAAGCTCCGGCCCATCGTGCGCGGCTGAGAAGCAGTGTGTCCGGCCGATGCGATCCCTCCAGGAACGGGAGAGTCTTGCCGCCTCATGAACATGCCCGTGAAGCGTCAAAAGCGGCTGTCGAGCTTCGATAAAGCGGCGGATAGCGATACTGCCCAGATGATGATCGAGGGGGACGTAATCGATCATCTTTCCCTTTAGGTAAGAAAGGTCGAGCTTTGTTTTATAGGGGGGCGAATGGAAAAGAAAGACCGCCTTGGTCAGGTCTTCATTCCTGGTCAATCGGTCAAGGTCTTCCTTGATGGTCGAATATATTTTTTCCTGATCGGAAACCGGGATAGACCGCAATCCCTCTTCGGGGGATATTGTTCCAGGATCGATATAGCGAGAAACATCGTAGCGCTCCCAGTCTTTCAGTCGGAAAGGAGTCGGTGGAACATAGGCATAGCCGTATATGGAAAAATCGCCGAAAACCACCTTGCGGTTATGAATATACTCCCAGACGCCCTGGGTGGCCGCATCCAGGACCGCGGCCTCTTCAAATCGGCTGTCGTCATTACCCATGACCAGAAAGATCTTGGGGTAGTCAGCCAGTAGCTCCTGACGCAAGGCAAGGAGATTCTTTACGAGAAAGTCATTGAAAAAATCTTGATGCGTAAAATTCAAAGAGTCATGAGCGGGCCAAGCCAAGGGCAAAAAATCGCCGCCGATGAAGACGGCCTTAGGTTTCTCTTGAGAAATAGCCGTAAAAAGCTTCTTGTAGCGACGCAGATGACCGTGGAGATCGGAGACGAAGAAGTAATGCAACACGGAAAAATTATAAGCTAAAATTGTTCAAAGTGACAATCGGGACGGATGAACCCGAAACCCGACTCAGTCAAGAATCTTCTTCATGCCCGAACTTATAGCCGACTCCTCGAACGGTTTGGATATATTGCTTAGCCCCGCTCAACTTCTTTCGAAGACCGGTGATATGATAATCAACGACGCGTTCCGTGATGGGGTAGCCATCCTCGCGAACATGATCAAGGATGAAGGAACGGGTGAAAACCTGATTGGGCTTCCAGGCCATCAGGGCGAGAATCTCGAATTCTGTCTTGGAGAGATGGACCTTCTTGCCATTGACGAAGACCTCGTAGGCGTCTCGATCGATTATCAAGTTGCCTACTTCCAGTGTTGTTTTTTCTTTTTCTCTCGATTTCTTCATCATTCGCAACAGAGCCTGGATGCGGGCCAGCAGGATTTCCGGCTCAAAAGGCTTGGTGATATAGTCGTCAGCGAACTCTTTTAAGCCTGCGACAATGTCCTCGACCTGCTTCTTGGCTGTGACCATGATGATCAAGACACTGGATGTCCGAGGATCCCTTTTAAGGATACTGCAGACTTTCAACCCATCGATCCCGGGAAGGATAAGGTCTAGGAGAATAACATCCGGCCTCTCTCGTCTGGCCAGCTCTATAGCTTCTTCGCCGCTCTGGGCGCAGAGAACTTGGTATCCTTCTTTCCAGAGGATAAAAGTCAGGCTATTTTGAAGGTTGACATCATCCTCAACACACATTATCTTGGCGCCAGACCGAACCTCATTTGGAGACTTCATTCTAAAAATACCGTTCCTCAAGAAATATAGAATATTTTATTTAAATCCAAACAAAAAGCAAATAAATTCATAACAATGGAAGCCAAAAATGCCCATCCAGGTGCCTTGTGTCCTCTGGAGAAAAATATCTGAGGATACAAAAGATCTGTTCGGAGACAGTCAGAGGCTCCGGCCTCTTTCCTGATACGCTTTAATCCATTTCTCGACGACATGAATCAGCGTCTGGCTCAACTCGGTTCCGCTCCCGTGGATGGGGCGGAACTCCTCGGCAAGTTCCGGATATCCTTTTCGATCCAGCCAGGACGAAACGATATCGTTATCCGAATAAGGTTGAATGACGCCCGCCTTCAGGGTTTTAAGACACATCCAGAGATCGCGCAAGCCGAATATTTTTTGTCCGTCGATGATGAGCGGGATCCGCTTGATCCGAGCCATCTCCCCCTGGAAATCTCTCTTCAACATGGTGATGAGCCGCCGGCCCCGGCTTCTTCTCGGGCGCAATCGGTCGCCGAGTTCCTGGAAGCTGTGCATATAAAGCCAGGTCGAGAACTTATCTTTTTCCCCGTAGCTTTCCAAAATATCCCTGAGCCGTCGGCCCAGCGGGTTATCTTTCTCGGCTTCCGACAGGATCTGACAAATTCCCTGGATGTCTTTGGCCCGGTGTAATTCTCGTCCGTCATTGTCATAGATGAGAAAATCTCCCAACCCCGTGAAATTGAGAATATAATCCTTAAGCTTTTGCAGGCTTCCCGGATCGCCTTTAGGAAGAATAAATCCGAGGTCGCTTAGCTCATGAGCCTCTTTCGCTTTAGAGGCAATGATCACAGGAATCCGAGGATAGGCTCTCTTCACCAGGCGGATCAGGTCGCGGCCGGCATCGCTCTGGAGTTCGCTTTGTCTGGGGAAATAGATATCCGCAATCA
>Ga0299915_10002269_pt1 | contig 14071 bp, 13 predicted proteins | sample RVTome_13_FD_200263 | JGI IMG/M metagenome (GOLD analysis project Ga0299915, IMG submission 200263) | Soil microbial communities from uranium-contaminated site in the Upper Colorado River Basin, Wyoming, United States - RVT92D227 (version 2) ...
CCGCGACGATGACGCCGAGACCGATACCGGGGAACACGAAGGCGTTGTTCGCCTGTCCGATCAGGCGGGTCTGGCCTCCAACTTGGACGGGGTCGAATGGGCTCCCGGTGGCGACGATCGCGCGACCCTCGGTCCAGGCCATGACATCGGCCGGCTGAGCTTCGGTCTTCGAGGTTGGGTTCGACAGGGGGAAGATCACCGGATTCTTGACGTGCCTGGCCATCTCTCTTATGGCGCTCTCACTGAAGCTTCCCGGCGTTGCGCTCGTGCCGATGAGGATCGTGGGCTTGACCTGGCGGATCACGGTCTCCAGGTCGAAGCGCTGACCGTTCGTCAGTCCGAAGTGCTCCATCTCCTGCAGCCGGAGCGCGAACTCGCGCTTGTCCTCGTCGAGCGGGGTGCGGCCCTGGAACGTAAGACCGTTCGAGTCGAGTTGGACGATGGCTCGACGGATGCCTTCGTCCGACATGCCTTCCCGAGCCATGGCGACCTTGACCAGGCGAGCGATCCCGGTGCCGGCCGCTCCGGCGCCAAAGAACACGAACCGTTGCGCGCTGAGAGGCTCGCCGAGGAACCGCAGCGCGGCGAAGATCCCCGCGAGCACCACGGCCGCCGTCCCCTGGATGTCGTCGTTGAAGCTCGTGATGCGCTTGCGGTAGCGGTCGAGCAGGCGGATCGCATTGTGTTGCTTGAAGTCCTCCCACTGGAGCAGGGCGCGCGGGAAGACCTCGAGCACGCCCTCGACGAACGCCTCTACGAACTCGTCGTAGCGCTCGCCCCGGAGTCGCGGAGACCGGTACCCCAGGTAGTAGGGATCCTCGAGGAGCTGGGCATTGTCGGTCCCGACGTCGAGCGAGATCGGCAAGGTGAGGGCCGGGTAGATTCCGGCGCCGGCCGTGTACAGAGCGAGCTTCCCCACGGGGATGCCCATGCCTCCGGCTCCCTGATCACCGAGTCCGAGGATCCGCTCGTTGTCGGTGACCACGATGAGGCGAACCTCTTCGCGGCGGGCATTACGCAGCAGCTCGGGGATGACGTCGATGTCGTCGGGGGTGAGCCACAGTCCCCGGGGACGCCGGAGGATGTGGCTGTACTCCTGGCAAGCGCGTCCGACAACCGGCGTGTAGACGATCGGCAGGAACTCCTCGAGGTTGTCGACGAGCAGCCGGTAGAAGAGGGTCTCGTTCCGGTCCTGGAGGGCGGCGAGGGCGATGTACTGCTCGAGCGTGTCCCCTTTCCGCCGGACCTTCTCGAGCTCGATCTGCACCTGCTCCTCGATCGTCCGAACCCTGCAGGGCAGCAGGCCACGGAGGTCGAACAGGTCCCGTTCGACCTCCGTGAAGGCGGCGTCCTTGTTGAGCAGCGGATGCCGCAGCAGCTCGGTGCCGCCGTAGGGCACCGCCGCCGGAGACCCGGAGCGGAGGGCCTTGATCCATTCGTGTTCCAGGGCCCGCTCCCGCTCCCGAGCGAGCGTCATCGACTCAGGCCCTTGCAGGCATCTTCGAGAGCTCGTCGGCGACCTCGCCGATGACCTTCTTCGCGTCGCCGAAGAGCATCTGCGTCTTGTCCAAGTAGAACAGCTCGTTGTCGACACCGGCGAAGCCGGAGCGCATCGATCGCTTGACGACGATCACGGACTGGGCCTTGTCCGCGTCCAGGATCGGCATGCCGTAGATCGGGCTGTGCTCGTCGGTCCGAGCCGCTGGGTTCACGACGTCGTTCGCCCCGACCACGAGGACCATGTCGGTCTGAGGAAACTCCCCATTGACGCTCTCGAGGTCGTAGAGGAGGTCGTAGGGCACGTTGGCCTCGGCAAGCACGACGTTCATGTGCCCGGGCATTCGGCCCGCCACGGGGTGGATCGCGAACTTCACGTCGACGCCGCGGCTGAGCAGGAGGTCGGCGAGCTCACGTACCTTGTGTTGTGCCTGCGCGGCAGCCAGTCCGTACCCGGGCACGATCACCACCGAGCGAGCCATGTCCAGCAGGATGGCCGTCTCCTCCGGATCGACACTGCGCACGGGGCGCTCTTCGATGGATCCAACCGCCTCCTGGGCGCCGAAGCCGCCGAACAGGACGTTCGTGAACGACCGGTTCATCGCTCGGCACATGATGATCGACAGCACCACACCGCTCGACCCGTCGAGGGCGCCCGCGATGATCAGAAGGTAGTTGTTGAGGACGAAGCCCATCATGGCGGCGGCCAGACCCGCGTAGCCGTTCAGTAGCGAGATGACGGTCGGCATGTCAGCGCCGCCGATCCGGATGACGAGCATGACGCCGAACACGAGAGACATGCCGATGATGAGCGGGAACAAGTAGGCACGCGAGGGGTCGTCCACGAGGAACCCGACCATCACGAGCGCCGACCCGAGGACGGCCAGGTTCACGATGTTCTGGCCCTTGTAGATCCACGGCCTGTCACGCACGATGCCCTGGAGCTTGCCTGCGGCGACGAGCGACCCGGTGAAGGTCAGGAACCCGAGAACCACCTCGAGGCCGAGCGGGATCATCGTGGAGGCATCGATGTGCGGCTTGCTCAGGTAGTACTCGGCTGTTCCCACCAGGCCGGCGGCCAGGGCGCCGAACGCGTGCGACAGTGCGGTCCGCTGAGGGACGGCGGTCGTGGGAACGAGGCCGAGCGGGACCCCGAGGGCCGCCCCGAGCACGAGCGCGACCAGGATCCACTGGTACTCGACTATCTCGAACTTGAACATCGTCGAGACGACCGCCACGCCCATCCCGATCTCGCCGATCCGGACTCCGCGCCGCGCCGTGGACGGATGGCACAGCCACTTGAGGGCGAGGACGAAACAGACCGCGGCAAACAGGTACGCGATGGGGATGACCGTGTCGTTCACGAAGTCGGTCACGAAGTCGCCCCCTTCTGCACGGCGGCTGCGTCCGACGGCGCCTCTCGCCGCTTGAACATCCTCACCATCCGGTCGGTGAGCATGAACCCGGAGACGATGTTCGTGAAGGAGGCGAACACCGCCACGCTCCCGAGGATCGTTGCCATCGTGGTTTCGCCGTCTCCGGCGAGGATCAGGGACCCCACGATCGCGATCGCGCTTAATGCGTTCGTGAGCGACATGAGCGGGGTATGGAGCAACCCCGGGATCTTCGTGATCACCGTGAAGCCGAGGAACGAGGCGATCACGAAGATGTAGAGCGCAACCTCAAGCTTGTTCGTCATGCTCAACCTCCGCGAGGCCGGAATCGGCCAGGGACTGGGTCACCCGCGTGTGCACGATCTCGCCGCCCTGGGTGACCAGGCAGCCCTTGACGATCTCCTCCTCCCGATCGATCACCAGCTTCCCGTCTTTCACGAGATGCAACAGGAATGCGGTGATGTTCTTCGCGTACATCTGACTGGCTTCATAAGGAACGGTCGCCGGGAGATTAGTCGGACCGAAGATGGTGACTCCGTTCTCGGTGACGACCGGGCTGTCCGGGCTCGTGAGTTCGCAGTTGCCGCCCCGCTCGGCCGCCGTGTCGACGATGACGGCACCATGCTGCATACCGGCTACGGCCTCGGCGGTGATGAGCATGGGCGCCTGCTTGCCGGGGATGAGCGCCGTCGTGATCACGACGTCCACCCCGGCGACCACCTGCGCCATGAGCTCCTGCTGCCGCCGGTAGAACTCGGGGCCGAGCTCTCTCGCATACCCGCTGGCGTCTTCTGCGTCGCCGGGCTCGAGCGGAAGGAGCACCGCACGTGCGCCGAGGCTCTCGATGTCCTCCTGCGCCGCGGCGCGCACGTCGTAGGCCTGCACGACGGCGCCGAGGCGCCGGGCCGTCGCGATCGCCATGAGGCCCGCGACGCCGGCCCCGATCACGAAGACCTGGGCCGGGGGAACGGTGCCCGCGGCCGTGGTGAGCATCGGGAACATCTTCGGGAGGCGCTCGGCGGCCATGATCACTGCCTTGTATCCGGTCGCGGTGGCCTGCGAGGACAGCGCGTCCATGCTCTGTGCGCGGGAGATGCGCGGCATGAACTCCATCGCAAACGCGGTCACGTTGCGCTGCGCCACTTCGGCCACGGCCGTCGGATACGAGAGAGGTTCGGCGAAGCCGACGATCACCTGGTTCGGCCGCATGAGCTCGAGATCGCCGCGGCCCGCGTCGGGGTTCGCGCTGCAGGTTCGCACCTGCGTCACGATGTCCGCCTGCTCGAAGACCTCACGGCGCGACGCGATCCGCGCGTCGTGCTTCGTGTAGGCGTCGTCGGGGAACCCGGCGCGAGTGCCTGCCTCGGTCTCGATCACGATGTCCATGCCCGCCTTCATCAAGGAGGGCAGGACCGTTGGAGCAAGTGCTACACGGGTCTCGCCCGGAAAGGTCTCCCGGGGGACCCCAACGAGAAGTCGTTCAGAGTCCATGGGGCTCAGCCTTGCAGGCACCGGAGGTGGCGCTTACCGCCGCAGGGCCCGGGTTGCCGGGGACCTTTGGCCACCAGCTACTAGGGTACCGGCGCAGGCCGCGAGAGCTCCTGCCGTAGGCGGCACCGACCTACGTGCCGGCCACCCGGCGCGTCTAGAGCCCGACCGGCTGGCGGACGACCGTCTTCAGGCGACCGGGGGCGCAGCGTCGCGGGTCGGAGAGGTAGATCTCGTGGTGCTTGCCGCGCATCGGGTAGTCGTGTTCGGCGATGAAGGCGTGAAGCTTCTCGATGGTCGGTAGCTCCTCGTCGTACGGTCCCATGTGCATCACCTGCGCGCACAGGCCTTCCCGGAACCGCTCGAGGCGGATCTTCTTCAGTGCTGGGAGCTTCCGCTTGAGGGCGGCCTCGACGGAGGCCTTCCGCACTAGCTCCTCGGTAACCGGCGGCGGCTGGGCGATCATGGCGGTCCACCGCCAGGAGCCACGGTCCTCGAAGCTGAGGGCTCCACTCTGCTTCGTCCACCAGATGCTCTCGAGCGGCATCACCGTGTAGTCGTCCTCGGGGTCGAGACGCTTGACCGTGAATTTCAGCGTGTACGAAACGGAGAAGAGCGCCTCGATAGCCTCCTGATACGTGCGCGAGCCGGTCGGGTCACCTCGCCCGTCGATCATGAGGAACGCCATCTCGGGAACGTCCACGAGAACGGGTTGACCGACGGGCGGGAAGTAGAGCCGTCGCATCGATCGTTTGAGGTCGAGCTTCGACACGCGGGCAGCTCCTCTCGGGAGGCACGCTACCGGCGGTGCAGTGCAGTCATTAGGGTCAAACGACCCGTGCCCACCGTGCCGTTCGCGCAGCGGTCAAGGGGACAACCAGCGGAAGTGGCGCGCTCGCACGCTGGCCTTGGTCGCCTCGTCGAGGAAGCTCGCCTCGAGGGCGTTCTCGATGGCCAAGCGGAGGTCCTGCTCGTCGAATCCAAGCTCGTCTCGGGCGACCGTCAGCTCACCCGTGAGGTCGATGCCGAACAGTCCAGGATCATCCGTGTTGATCGTGACGCGAACACCCTCGTGTAGGAGGCGGTGGGCGGGATGCGCCTCGAGGCTCGCAACTGCGTTCGTTCGGACGTTCGAGGTCGGACACATCTCGAGCGTCACGCCCCGGTCTCGCGCGAGGGCGGTCACGGCCGCGTCCTGGCCCACGCTCACGCCGTGGCCCAGGCGCCGAACGCCGAGGAGCTCGATGGCTTCGCGCGGGAACTCGGGGCCGGTCGCTTCGCCGTAGTGCGCCGTGATCGGCAGCTGCGCGTCGCTGAGAGGAGCGAGGGCCTCTACGTACATCCTCGGCGGGTAGGAGCGCTCTTCGTCCGCGAGGTCGAAACCGACGAGCCGCTCCCTTTGCCGGATCGCGAACTCGACGGTTCGCTCGACCGATTCGATGCCGTACGAACGGCTTGCGATCGCGATGAGTCCGACGGCCACATCGTGCTCGCGCGCGCCCCGCTCGACGCCGGCGACGACCGCATCCATCGCCGGGTCCCACTCGAGGCCGTGGGGGCGGCACATGAAGTCGGGGGAGAAGCGGAGCTCGGCCAGGCGGACGCCGTCGGCCGCGAGATCCTCGACCGCTTCGTATGAGATCCGCTCGATCCACTCGTAGGTTCGGAAGGAGTCTTGTGCGATGCGGAAGTAGCTGAGGACTTCCTCGAGGCTTCCCATCGGAGCTCTGACCTGTGCCCTCGCGGCGAGCTCCTCGGATGTCGACTCGGGGAGCGGGTCACCCGCATCGCGGTGCACTTGGAGGATCGTGTCCAGACGGACGGCGCCCTCGAGATGCCGGTGCAGCTCGGCCTTCGGCAGGCTTCGCAGATCCACGGATACCAAATAGCATGCCAGAAGCCACGAAGGGGGGCCGGATGCTGCTCGAGGGGAAGAGACTGCTCATTACGGGAGTGCTCACGCGCGAGTCCATCGCCTATGCGACCGCCCGGACGGTGCAGGAACAAGGTGCTGAGGTCCTGCTCACCTCGTTCGGACGGGCCATGAGCCTGACGGAGAAGGCGGCGAAGCGGCTGCCGAGTCCGCCCCCCGTGCTGGAGCTCGATGCGAACGACCCCGACCACATCCAGGCCGTGGCCGCTGATCTGCAGAAACGGTGGGGGAGACTGGACGGGTTCCTTCACGCGATCGCCTTCGCACCTTCGGACGCCCTTGGGGGCAACTTCCTCCAGACGCCGTGGGAGAGCGTCAGGACGGCGTTCCAAACGAGCGCGTACTCGCTTAAGGCGATCGCGGCCGGCATGCTGCCGCTGATGAGGGAGCAGGGCGGCGCGATCGTGAGCCTGGACTTCGACGCGCGGGTCGCGTGGCCCTTCTACGACTGGATGGGGGTGGCCAAGGCCGGGCTCGAAGCCGTGACGCGCTACCTCGCCCGTGACCTCGGCCGAATGAAGATCCGTGTGAACTGTGTGTCGGCCGGGCCGCTCCGCACGATCGCGGCGAGGGGGATCCCCGGCTTCGAAACGCTCTCCGAGGAATGGCGGAGCAGGGCGCCGCTCGGCTGGGACACGGGTGACCCCATGCCGGTGGCGCGAACGGTTGCCTTCCTGCTCTCCGACTGGGCCTCGGGCATCACGGGCGAGATCGTGCACGTCGACGGTGGCTACCATGCGATGGGTGCGGGGTCCGCACCGCAGGGCGCCGCGGGCCCCTAGCTGCGGAGAGCCTCACGTGCAGGTGCGATGATCGAGCTGGATTCCGCACTCCTCGAAGAGATGGTCGAGCACGGTCTGCGGGAGTTCCCCAACGAGTGCTGCGGCCTGATCGCCGGCGAGGACGGGGTGCCTGTCAAGGTCTTCGCCCTGCGAAACGTCGAGGCAAGTCCGGTTTCGTACCGCCTGGATCCGAAAGACCAGCTGCGAGCCTTCCAGCAGATCGACGAGGAGGGCTGGGATCTCCTCGGCGTCTACCACTCGCACACGCGTTCGGAGGCGTTTCCCTCCGAGACCGATCGGCGCCTGGCCTTCTACCCGGATGCCCGCTACCTGGTGCTGTCGCTCACCGACCGTGAGAGGCCCGTGGTGCGGGTATTCCGCATACTGGAAGGCGAAGTCGCCGAAGAGGAGCTGACGATCACGTGAGCGCGAGCTTCACGGAAGAGCAGGTCCGCCGCTACGCGAGACACATCGTGCTGCCGGGGATCGGGGGCGAGGGGCAGCGGAAGCTCCTCGACTCGAAGGTGCTCGTGATCGGTGCAGGCGGGTTGGGCTCGGCAGCGTCGATGTACCTGGCGGCAGCCGGCGTGGGGACACTCGGGCTGCTCGACTTCGACCGGGTGGACGAGTCGGACCTCCAGCGGCAGATCCTGCACTCGACGACCGATGTCGGCCGGCCGAAGGTGGACAGCGGGGCCGAGCGGCTGCTGGCCATCAACCCCACGATCGAGATCGTTCGCTACGACACGGCCCTTTCCTCCGTCAACGCGCTGGAGGTTCTCGAGCCTTGGGACGTCGTGATCGACGGCACCGACAACTTCCCGGCGAGATACCTGGCGAACGATGCATTGCAGATGCTCGGGAAGCCGTACGTCTACGGCTCCGTCTACCAGTTCGAGGGGCGGGCCACGGTGTTCATGCCCGGTCACGATGTTCCCTGCTACCGGTGTGTGTTCCCGTCTCCACCCCCGCCCGGAACCGTGCCCTCTTGCGCGGAGGGGGGCGTCTTCGGCGTGCTCCCAGGCATCATCGGCTGCATCCAGGCGGCGGAGACGATCAAGCTGATCACGGGTCTGGGCGACCCGCTGGTGGGCCGGTTGCTCATCCTCGATGCCTTGGCCATGGAGTTCACCTCGGTGAAGATCCGATGGGACGCCGACTGCCCGGTTTGCGGCAGGGAGCCAACGATCACCGAGCTCATCGACTACGAGGCGTTCTGCGGTCTCTCACCGGTGCCGGGCTTGCCGGACGGGGAACGCCGGGTCTCCGCAGATCGAGAGGAGAAGTAGGGTGGTGGCCGATGCCTGACGACCGGCCCATCGGGATGTTCGATTCGGGCGTGGGCGGCCTGACGGTAGCGCGCGCGGTGATCGACCTTCTGCCGGGTGAGCGCATCGTCTACGTGGGCGACAACGCACGGTTTCCCTACGGCCCCCGACCGCTCGAGGAGATTCGCGGGTTCGCGATGGAGATCGCCGGATACCTGATGTCGCGCGACGTGAAGATGCTCGTGGTGGCCTGCAACTCGATCGAGGTCGCAGCCATCGCCGACGTCACGTACGCGCACGGTCTGCCTGTCGCTGGCGTGATCGAGCCGGGCGTCCGAGCCGCCGTGCACGCGACCCGCCGCCATCTGATCGGGTTGATCGGGACGGAGGCCACCGTGAAGAGCGGTGCCTACGAACGGGCGCTGGAGGCGACGGGCGCCGACGTTCGGCTGCTGTCGAGGGCCTGCCCGGCCTTCGTGGAGCACGTCGAGCAGGGGGATACGTCGAGCGACGCGCTGCGGGCCCTCGCGGATGGGTATCTCGAGCCGCTGCGAGACGAGGGAGTCGACACGTTGATCCTCGGCTGCACGCACTACCCGATGCTCTCCGGCCTGATTCAGATGGTCGTGGGCGAGGACGTCGTCCTCGTCTCCTCGGCCGAGGAAACCGCGAAGGACGTCTACTCGACGCTCTTCTCGGGGGATCTGCTCCGCAAGGGGTCCTCGGCGCCTCGCCACGAGTTTCTGACCACGGGTGACCCCGAGCAGTTCCGCCGTGTCGCGCACCGTTTCCTCGGTCCCGAGATCGGGGGGATCGGTGCGCTCGACGTCGTTCCGGTGAAGGGCTCGGCGTGGAGCTGACCGTCCTCGGCGCCAGCGGCACCTGGCCGAACGCCGGCGCGGCGACCAGCGGCTACCTGGTGCAGCACGACGGCTTCAACCTGTGGGTGGACGCGGGAACCGGGACCATGGCGAACCTGCAGCGGCACGTCCGGCTACAGGATCTCGGCGGCATCCTCATAAGCCACGCGCATCCCGACCATTTCGTAGACCTCTACCCGTGCTTCTACGCCCGTCACTACGGTGAGCTCGGCCAAGCGGGGCTTCCCGTGATCGTGCCGACGGACTTCACACGGCTCCTCACCGACCTCGTGTCGATCGACACGCGAGCTGTGATGCGCGCCTCTCTCGCCTTCCGGGAGATCGAGCCGGGCGAGGGGTTCGAAGTGGGGCCCTTCCGGGTGAAGACGGAGCCGATGTCTCACCTCGGCCTGCCCGCGCTGGGGTTCCGCCTCGAGGCCGACGGGCTCGTGCTCGCGTACACGGGCGACACCGGGCCCACGCACTACGTCGAGCGGCTGGCGTGGGGCTCTGACCTCCTCCTGTCCGAAGCGACGTGGCAGGATCGCGACGATCTGCTGCCGTTCCATCTCTCCTCTCGGCAGGCGGCGATCCACGCGCGGAACGCCGAGGTCCGAAAGCTCATCCTCACTCACGTCTGGCCGACGCACGACAGGGACGTTTCCATCGAGCAAGCCGCGGAGGAGTACCCGGGGCCGATCGAGGCCGCCGTCGACGGCATGCGGTTCGAGGTGGGCCGATGAGCGTGGCGCCCGAGCGACCCGACGGCCGAGGACCCGCCGACCTTCGACCGGTGAAGGTCGAGCTCGGCTATCAAGAGTGGGCGGAAGGATCGGTGCTCTTTGAGATGGGCCGGACGAAGGTCCTCGTCGCGGCCTCCTACGAGGGCCGAGCCCCCCGGTTCCTCCAGGGCACCGGAAGGGGTTGGGTGACCGCCGAGTATTCGATGCTGCCGCGCTCCACGGTGGAGCGCACGCCTCGAGAGGTGGGCAAGGGGCGTCCCTCGGGCCGTACACAGGAGATCCAGCGTGTCGTCGGCAGGTCGCTTCGAGCCGTGACGGCGCTCGATCGGCTCGGCGAATGCACCATCTGGATCGACTGCGACGTCCTGCAAGCCGACGCCGGCACGCGAACGGCGTCGATCACCGCTGGGTACGTGGCGCTGGCACTTGCCGTGCGAACCCTGAGCGAACGGGGCGTCCTGCCCGGAGACGTCCTCACGGACTGCGTGGCCGCGGTCAGCGCCGGGATCGTGGCGGGCCGGGCGCTGCTCGACCTGTCCTACGAGGAGGACGCGGGCGCCGAGGTCGACTTCAACGTGGTCATGACGGGTTCCGGCAAGCTCGTCGAGCTGCAGGGCACCGCCGAGGGGACCCCGTTCTCGCGGGGCGAGCTGACCGCACTCGTCGATCTCGCGAGCTCGGGGATCCGAAAGCTCGTCGAGATCCAGCGCCAGGTTCTCGGGGCGTGAGCTTCCCGCCTCGTCTCGCTCTCGCCTCGCGAAACGCCGGCAAGATCCTCGAGATCCGGGCGATCTGCCGGGACTGGCCCGTGGAGTGGGTCACCGCGGACAGCTATCCGGGTCCCTGGCCCGACGTGGACGAGCCGCACGACAGCTACCTGGAGAATGCACTCGCAAAGGCTCGCGCCGTCGCCGCCGCGGTCGGGACGGCGGCGCTTGCAGACGACTCGGGCATCGAAGTGGACGCCCTCGGTGGCGCACCTGGACCGCGATCGGCGAGGTATGCCGGCGAGGGTGCGACCGACCGTCAGAACGTCGCGATGATGATCGGCGCGCTCGCCGATGTACCGGAACCGGATCGGTCGGCTCGCTACCGCTGCGTCGCCGCGGTCGCCTGGCCCGACGGACGCGAGGTCTGGGCCGAAGGCGGCTGTGAGGGGACACTCCTCGGCGGCCCTCGGGGGTCCGGAGGATTCGGCTACGACCCGATCTTCGTCCCGGCCGGGTTGGACCGGACCATGGCCGAGCTCGCTACGGAGGAGAAGGATCGGATCAGCCACCGAGGGCGCGCCCTCCGCGCGCTGGGCGAGCTCCTCCGCCGGGAATCGTAAGCCAAGGAAAGGGTCCATTTGGAGTCCGCCTACCCCAAGATGGGTAGGCTGAGGCTCAAGGGAGCCATCCTGTCTGACGAGGGTTCCCCTAAGGCCATGAGCAGCGGAGATGAGCTCGAAGGATCGCCGCACCGCCCTCTCACCCAGGGTCTGAGAGTCTCGCGAATGGGGGCTCGCTTGAACGCGTTCCTCTCCGCGCGTTCTCCCGGCGTGATCATGGTGGCTTCGATTCTTCTGCTGGGAGTCATCTGGTCGCTGGACGTGCTCAGCGGTCCGCGGGTCGCCCCGTCCCTCTTCTACACACTGCCGGTCTTGCTCGTGACCTGGCGGTGCAGCGTCGTCCCCGGTGTCACCGTTGCCTTCCTGGCCGCCGCCTGGGTGAGCGGAGATCTGGTGGCCGGAACTTACGACTTCACGAGCTGGCTCACGCTGTGGAGCGGCGCCGTGCGATTCACCCTGCTGGCCATCGTGGCGCTGCTCAATATCACGATCCGGGGAAGGTTGAAGAGCGAGCGGGACCTCGCTGTGCACGAAGCGGCGGTCGCCGATCGGTTGCGGGAGATCAACGACGTCAAGGACACGCTCATGCACGCCGTCTCGCACGACCTCAAGGGCCCGATCACGGCGATCCTCGGCTCGGCCCGTAGCCTCGGCCGACGCGATCAGCTTCAGCTGACGCAGGACGACGAGGAGGACCTTCTCGGGGGGATCATTGTGAGCGGCCAGAAGCTCAACCAGCTGGTCAACGGCCTGCTGGACTTCCAGCGCCTCGACAGCGGTCTGATCGAGCCGGATCGACGGCCGACCGACCTCGGAGCGATGGCGGACAGGCTGGTGAAGGAGGCCGACTATCTAGGGCAGCATCCCACCCGGGTGGTGGCCGACTCCATCGAGGTTTCGGTGGATGGGCCGAAGGTGGAGCGCATCCTCGAGAACCTGCTCCGAAACGCCGCAAAGCACACGCCACCGGGAACGCCGGTGCTCGTACGGATCGCGGAGGATCAGGGCGGCGTGCTCGTGTCCGTCGAGGATGAGGGCTCCGGGGTCCCGGACGAGCTGAAGGACGTGATCTTCCGGCCTTTCCGGCAGGGTGCGGAGGCGCTTGCCAACCGCTCGGGCAGCGGGCTCGGGCTGTCGCTCGTCGCGAAGTTCGCGGGTCTGCATGCCGGAAGCGCCTGGGTGGAGGACCGCCCCGGCGGCGGCAGCGCGTTTCGGGTGTACCTGCCGGGCGAGGTTCGTCGGCTCGGCAGCTAGGATTCCCGGCGGAGGTGCGCTTGGCGCAGCCGTCGTACGAGTCCGGCCCGTCGGACCAGCCGTTGGTCGGCCGGACTATCGGCGCGCAGCTCGAGCTCACGGCCGCGGAGCACGGGCAAAACGAAGCGCTCGTGTCCCGGCACCAGGGGATCCGGCTCACGTACTCGGCCCTGCTGGCGGAATCGGGGCGCGCCGCCCGGGCTCTCATGGGACTCGGTGTTCGAAAGGGCGACCGCGTCGGGATCTGGAGTCCGAACAACGCCGAGTGGGTCGTCACCCAGTACGCGGCGGCGCGGGCCGGCGCGATCCTCGTGAACGTGAATCCCGCCTACAAGACCCACGAGCTGGGCGACATCCTCGAGCGGTCCGGCGTTTCCGTGCTGATAGCCGCGCGAGGCTTCCGCGGTACCGACTACGTGGCCATGCTCGAAGAGACGCGCCCGCGCCTCTCGGCGCTGCGCCACGTCGTGCTGATCGGAGAGGGCGAGGCCCGGGCGGTCTCCTGGCGCGAGCTCCTGGACCGTGCCGACGCCGTCTCGCCGGACGAGCTCCGCGAGCGTGAGGCCTCGCTCGACTTCGACGACCCAGTGAACATCCAGTACACGAGCGGAACCACAGGGCTTCCGAAGGGCGCGACGCTATCCCACCACAACATCCTGAACAACGGCTACTTCGTGGGGGAGCGACTTGAGCTGGTGCCCGAGGACCGCATCTGCGTGCCCGTGCCCTTCTACCACTGCTTCGGGATGGTGATGGGGAACCTTGCCGCTCTTACGCACGGGGCGTCCGTGGTGCTTCCAGCCGAGTCGTTCGACGCCCTCGCGTGCCTCGAGTCCGTGCAGGAGGAGGGATGCACGGCCCTGTACGGCGTGCCGACGATGTTCGTCGCCGAGCTAGAGGACGTGGAGACCGGGGGGTTCGACCTGTCGACCCTTCGAACGGGCATCATGGCCGGATCCCCATGCCCGGTTGAGGTCATGCGCAGGGTCGTCGAGCGCATGCACATGACCGAAGTGACCATCTGCTACGGCATGACCGAGACCTCCCCGGTGTCGTTCCAGTCCCTGACCGACGACGAGATCGATCTGCGAGTGTCGACGGTCGGCCGCGTCCATCCCCACGTGGAGGCGAAGGTCGTCGATCCGGCGACCGGGCTAACGCTTCCCCGCGGGGAGCCCGGGGAGCTATGCGTCCGCGGATACCTCGTGATGCTCGGCTACTGGAACGACCCCGGGGCCACCCGGGAGGCGATCGATCCGGCCCGCTGGATGCACACCGGCGACCTCGCGGTGATGCGCGAGGACGGCTCCGCCAACATCGTGGGCCGCATCAAGGACATGATCATCCGAGGTGGGGAGAACGTGTACCCGCGCGAGGTCGAGGAGTTCCTCTACACGAACCCGAACATCGCCGAGGCGCACGTCATCGGCGTCCCAGACCCCAAGTACGGGGAAGAGATCTGCGCCTGGGTACGCCTGAAGGAGGGAACCACGGCGACCGAAGACGAGATTCGAGCGTTCTG
>Ga0299915_10002270_pt1 | contig 14070 bp, 17 predicted proteins | sample RVTome_13_FD_200263 | JGI IMG/M metagenome (GOLD analysis project Ga0299915, IMG submission 200263) | Soil microbial communities from uranium-contaminated site in the Upper Colorado River Basin, Wyoming, United States - RVT92D227 (version 2) ...
CAACAACGGCCCCGAGTTCGGCCAGGAGGTCAGCCGGCTCCTGGCCGGGCTGAGCATCCGTCACACCCGCATCCGCGTGCGCAGCCCCCACCTTAACAGCAAAGTAGAACGGGTGCAGCGTACCATCCAGGAGGAGTTCTGGGACGGGGTCACTGGGCCAACGGGACTAGCCTGGGAACGCGGCCTCCAGCGCTACCTCCGCTACTACAACCGGGAGAGGCTTCACTCGGCCCTGGACTACCAGACCCCCTGGCGCTATGCTCATCAACGCCTCGCCCAGGCCGGGCAAGTTTCTCACCTAACGTGAAACACTACAGGCCCCAGCAACTGAAGTCCGCCGGATGGTGGGATCCGGTAGCATGGGAGTCTCGAGGCCAAGACTACGGTGGGGCTGCCCGCTCGATCTGCTCCGCCGCCGATGGGCCCCATTATCGCTCGCCCAACCCTAGGTGGCCTTCACCACGAGTACGAGTGGCGGGCTGCTTGTCCTGCCTCAGATATGGATGAACTCTTGGTACCCCACAAGTTGTTCACGACCCGTGAAAGGTTTGATCAACGGCAAAGCTGTCGGGTAATATCCTACACAACTCAGAGCAACGCCCTAGAGACACTAAATCATGAGTATGCGAGGCTGCGGGAGGAGAAGTTCCCGGCCCCAGCGCTTTAGATGAAGAGGGCACCATGGCGAAGCATCTTCTGGTCGTACTGAGCAACGCAGTAAGTAAGGAACGAGAGCAGGAGTTCAACGATTGGTACACCAACCAACACATATAGGATGTGGTCAAATTCCCTGGCTTCACGGCGGCGACTCGGTATGTGGCATCGCTGGCGGACAAGGCCCACGACCCGCCGCGGTGGAAACATCTCGCCATCTACGAGGCAGAGACCGAAGACGCTGCGAAGGTTGCGGAAGCCTTGAGGAATGCCTCCTCCGATCCCAACAAGTGGGCTCTGAGCGACTCTATATCTTATAGATGTGGCTGGAATATACGCCTACTTCTACACCCCCATCACGGACCGGGTAACGGCAAAGGACTAGCCCGCCTTCTTCTGAGCCGACGGCCTAGGGGCCGCCCGGGTCCTTGGGGGCTTGCTACGGGGGCGTTTCTCTCCCCCTTCTCAGTGCTGGTTCTTCACGCATCTTTCACGGTTTCTTCGGGGATGACAGCCTCTTTCCTACTGTTGGCGTCTCTCTCCATCTGATAAGTTGGGGCTGTTGTCCCTTGGATAGAGCACATGAGGAAGCAACGAAGGGCCTGTCTGCCAGAACTGACCACGAACCGCGCTTTAGAGCGGTCGCTTCGCCACCTAGGACAGGAACGCCGGGCGATGGGCGAAGCGCTGCGGGAACACCTGGTGGGCATCTGCCACCCGCGTACCGCCACTGATGGCTCTCGTCTCCCTCACTACCTCCGGCAACTCCACCTTCCCGACTGGCCCGACAAGGGGACGTGCGACATGTGCGACCTACCTACTAGGATTCATCTTTCCAATCTGGCCGTGCCACGGCTGGTCTTAAGGAGGGATGCATGAACAGCATAAGCCCCACTCAAGCAGACGTTGGGTCAGGCAGGTTGAGCGCAAGGGCTCTCACCTTGAAGGCTACCGGGACCGTCATCTTTGTGGGCCATGCACGGCTGCCCCAGAGCCTGGCGACGCGCGACGCGTCGCCGGTCATCTCGGTGGAACTGGAGGCGGACGTCGCCAGCGGCGTCATCGTGGGAGTGGGCACCAGGGCCGTTCCTGATCTGGGGGCCCGTCTGGTGGCTGAGGTCATGCAGGGCCGCAACATCAACGACAGCCCCCTGGAGACGGTGGAAGAGATCCGGCGCCGTTACGTCTGCCCGTCCCAAAAGGCCCTATCCACGGCCGTACTCAACGCTTTCGAGGCATACGACCGCTATCGCCAGACCCAGAGCACCTAGCCCTCCCGACAGCGCTTCAGGGTCCGGCTGGTGGGATGGGAAGAGTATTCCCCACAGGCCTCCCACCCTTGAGGTGCCCCTAGTGTATTGCCTAATAGCCGCTGCCTTGATATTCTAAAAGTAGGGAAGCGCGTTGTGGAGGCGCGGGGCCAGATGACGTACGTAGACGAGGCCAAGGGAGGAATGGCGGAGATGGTTTCTCCGATCAGAGAGAGTGAGGTTACTCGCTCGGAGGGCGAGACTTCTTGCCCCGAGGGCGAGACCCCCTACTCGCCGCTGCAGCGCCTCTGCTTGCGCCGCCTGAACCGACTGCTGCGCCTGCGCCAGGAGCAGTCCGGCGAGATCAACGGCGAGGGGCTGCGCCTTATAGATCGGGCCATCTACTCAACCTATTGCGATACCATAGGTCTCGGCGTCGGCGCTGAGGCGCAGAAGCTCCTGCACCACTTCGTCGCCTCCTCTCCCGGACAGCAGAAGCAGGAGTAATGCGCCCATATCCTGCCAGTTCAGGGCGTCATGCTGATATCACCGGGTTGCACAGGACGCCGATCCCCGCGATCTCTACTTCCACCACATCCCCAGGGCTGAGAACTGGCGTCTCGCCCGGCGTGCCTGTAAACAGGAGGTCGCCGGGCTCCAGGGTCATCCAGCGAGAGGCGAAGCTGATAAGCTCCGCCACCCCATAGATCAGGTTGGCTGTGCTGGTTCCCTGCACCTCCCGGCCGTTGAGGTGGGTGCGGAGTTCCGGGCCGCTCGGGTCGAGGCCGGTGGCGATGAAAGGCCCGATGGGGGCGAAGGTGTCGCTCCCTTTGCCCCGCCACCTCTGGAGGTCCTCCCGCTGCCAGTCGCGGGCACTCACGTCGTTGCCACAGGTGTAGCCGAAGACGTACTCCAGCGCCTCCCCGGGCGACACGCCACGACAAGGGCGACCGATGACGGCCACCATCTCCCCCTCCGCCTCCACACGGCCCGCGTTGTGGGGCAGGACGATCGCCTCTTCCGGCCCGACGATGGAGGTGGAGGGCTTGAGAAAGAGCTGCGGCTCCCCCGGCGGTTGATCCCGCTTCAGCATGCGGCTGCTGTCGGCGACATGGGAGCGGTAGTTCACGGCGGCGGCCAGGATCTTCCCTGGACGAAGGGGAGCAAGGAGGGTGACTCCCGTTAGGGGGACGGATTCTTCCAAAGGACGGTGCTTGCCAAAGAGATCGCCCTGAATGGGGCGGAGGCGATCGCCCTCCAGGAGGCCGTAGCACTCGCGACCGTGGTGGCGAAACCGGGCGAAGAGCACGGAACTAGAAGGTGAACTCGATGCGGCGGAAGCGCTCAATGAAGCGGCCGTCGGGCTCAGCCCAGCGCCGTTGCCAGTTCTTCAAGCGCTCCTCCATCTCGACGAACTGGCTTCGGTGCTGCATAAGGGCTTTGAACTTGAGGTCGGCCACAGAGGTAACGTCCACCTCGAAGTTCGCCTGAGAGCTGTTCCAGAGATAGACCTCCTTGACGCTGTGGGGCTCCAGCCCCTCGGCCAGCAGCTCCGGGAAGCTGGGCCGGTTGCGGGCGATGGGGTACGCGGCGTCCAGGGCGACGGTGCCAGCGCAGCGGTGGTCCGGATGATTGATAAACATGTTCCGCACTATCTGATCGGGGTCGTGGGTGAAGATGGCGTAAGGCCGCAGCCTGCGGATGTAGCGCACCACATCCCGCATAAACTGGCGGGTATAGGCTAGCTCGCCGTCCACGTAGTCCAGGAAGAAAACCTCCTTGACCCCAAGGAGCGCGGCGGCGGCCCTCTGCTCCTGGCGGCGCAGAGGCACGAGCTTGTCGGGGGTCATCTCCGGGTCCTCGGTGCCCTTGGAGCCGTCGGTACAGATGAGATAGGAGAACTCCCAGCCGTCGCGCGACCAGAGCGCAACGGTGCCGCCGGCCCCGATATCCGAGTCGTCCGGGTGCCCGGCGATCGCAAGAGCCCGCCTGGGTCCCAGTTCACCGCCGCCGGGCGTTCTGACAGCTTCCATCTCCTATCCACCTCGCCCTTTCTAGCCCGGATGTTTGCTCCGCATTCTACAGGGGACGTCAGGGTATTGACAATCGAACGGATGCTCGCTAGACTATTGTTCTAGCGAACAAAGGTTCGCTAACCTGGCCGCGAGTGCTGCCCGACAGGCAGAGGCGGTGTGAGCACGGAGGAGTATATGAAGGAACTTTCCGCGAAGCAGCGGCGCATCCTGGTGTACATCCGCGATTTCATCAACGAACACGACTACCCGCCCAGCATCCGCCAGATCCAGGAGGCCTGCGATATCAGCTCTACCTCTGTGGTGGACTATAACCTGCGCATCCTGGAGCGGCTGGGCTATATCCGCCGAGACCGCGAGGTCTCCCGCGCCATCGAGTTGCTGCTGGCCGGCGGCCGGCACCCGCGGGTGGTCCCGGTGCCCATCATTGGCGCCATAGCGGCGGGCCAGCCGATCCCTGTCCCCTCCCCTGACACCTGGCGAAGCTTCGACCGGGAAGAAACAATCGAGGTCTCTCCGGAGATGATTGGCCACCGGGAGCAGGTCTACGCCCTGCGGGTGAAGGGCAGTTCCATGACCGACGCCCTGGTGAACGATGGGGACATCGTCCTCATGCAGGCGACCAGCACAGCCCGGGACGGCGAGATGGTGGCGGCCTGGCTCAAGCGGGAGCAGGAAGCCACCCTCAAGAAGTTCTATCGGGAGGGCCAGCGGGTGCGGCTGCAGCCGGCCAACGAGGCGATGGAGCCCATTTACACCGAGGCCGGTAACGTGGAGGTGCAGGGCCGGGTCATCGGCGCCATCCGCCCCTTTGGGTAAGGCTCCCCCGCGGCGCGAACCCCCTGCGGCGATAGCGAGGGCCATCGCGGGAGCGCTGGTCTCGTGAGACAGTCCGAATGATCCTGCCCCTGAGCCTGACATTTCGTGTGGTTCTTGGACTGAGTTGGCGTCTCAGGGGCTGCGAGAGGGCACAACACACGCCCAGACTTCTTGACAGCCGGAAAAAGAGTTATAAAGAGTTATAATAAGCTGGCTTATCAAGATAAGGAGAGTGATACCCTATGAAGGCGCTGAAATGGTCCCTTTCCCTCCTCCTTTTAGCCGGCGTCGGCTTCGGCGCCTTCTTCGGGGTGCGCGCGCTCAGGGATGCGACCGGTGGGGATGGTTCCCCTGGCGAAGCTGAGGCCCAGGCGCCGGGCCCCATCGGGCCCTCCAGTGAAGTCTTCGAAGCCGAGCTCAGCAAGCCCCGCTTCGTGGGCGAGGTCCTGGGCATCTTCATAGCTCCCGCGGAGGTCCCCGTGCCGGACAAATTCGTGACATCTGAAGAACTCTGTGGGCGCTGGTCGCTGTCAGTCCAGGTGCCCTGGGAGAAGGCGGGCCAGTTGGGCCTGTCGGTGGAGCTGCCCCCGCCCTTTGTGCTCGATGTCGACAGCCTCGACACCGGGGTCATAGCCTGTGCTGACCATCCCGAGAAGGTTTACGCAGCCCGCTGGGAGTATGCCGCGACCCAGCCCAGCGGTCATCTCGGGAGGCTGCTGATAGTCCGTTCGCTCTTCCCATACTGGCAATATGACGTAGCAGCCGACCGGGTGAAAGCGACAGTCATAGGCGGGCGCCCGGCTGTGCTGGTCGAGCCGATAACCCCTGATGGCGTGAGTTCCGTGGCGGCGGTGATCTTCCCCGAACCTTTTGGGAAGACGGAGGTGCACTCGACGAGCGTGCCGCTGGCCGACCTGCTGGCGGTAGCGGAGATCGTGGCCAAGGCCACGCAGCCACAGTAAGGAGGACCCCTATGCGCTGGCTAATGGTTTTGGCTGTCCTTCTCGGTGCTGCGGCCGGCTTTGCCTGGCCCAGATCCAGCAGTGCCGGCACCGGCTACTGGTACCAGGCGGCGATATCGCCACCGCCTGCGGTATCCGGCACCAAAGTGTGGCTGACCTGCGGCTGGCACACCTCCTACTGCGATACCTGGGGGGAGAACGGCCCCAATCTCGACTGGGACGTAGGGACCGACTCCTTCTACGTCTATTTCCGGGGCTGGTTCACCAGGTCCAACTCGCCCAGAGAGTCCAACCGGCTCTATACCTACGTATTCCAGTACAGGCATGGGGACGATGTCTGCGACGAGACGGTTGTCGACGTTTATGAGAGGTACAACAACAAGCTTCGGTTCGGGATGCACTACCTTCACAGTTACGCCTTCCCGTGGATGAGGGGCAATTTTAACCTGTACACGTCGGCCAACCATGAATATAACAACCTTTGGGTGGGGATGGCGACTTGGGATTACGGCTGCACTGGTGACTGGTACCACGTGCACGACTTCTGGGCCTCGGTCAACGTGCCCGCCCCAGTCCGCAACACCACTGACATCGACCATTACGGCCTCTACGCGCCCCTAGAAGACTATCAGAACAACGCCACCTGGACCCGCTGGATGGGCTGGGAAGAGGGCAGCTGATCGCTCCTCTCGGGCTAGGCCGGCGCTCTGCCTCACGCCTGACACTTCCGGCAGAAGCTGGTGATGCGCTGGCCGGCCGTGATCTCGGAGATCGCCGCGCCGCAGCGGGGGCAGGGCTGGCCGCCCCGCCGGTGCACCCGCAGGTGGTCCCGGTACTCGTCCGTCGGCAGCCCCTCCCGCTCCATCCGCTCCGCCACGATGGGCGTCGCCCACTCCATCACCAAGCGCAGCGCCCGGTACAGATGCCGCAGCGCCTCCTCTGATAGCTCCGTCCGTCTGCGGTAGGGGTGTATCCCCGCCTCCCACAGCACCTCGTCGGCGTAGGCGTTGCCGATGCCGGCCAGGCAGCGCTCTGTGGTCACCACGTTCTTGATCTGGCCTCGGAATGTCCTAAGCCACGCCACGAAGCCCTCCGCCGAGAGCTCCGGGCTCATGGTGTCAGGCCCCATCTCTGACCAGCGGGGCACCTTCTGGGCGAACTCCTCCTGCCGCGCCAGATATGCCTTCCCCATCAGCCGCTCGTCGAAGTAGCGCAGCTCCATGCCGTTCTCCAGGCCCAGGACGAAGGCCGTCTTGGCCTGCCTCTTCTGGGACGATTGGCAATACTGGAAGCGGCCGGCCAGCATGGGGTGCACCACCAGACAGTCGCCGCTCTGGAAGGGAAACAGGATGTACTTGCCGCGCCGCTCCACAGGGCTGAACACGTTGCCCGAGAGCCTGGCGGCGAACTCCTCCTTGGGTGCCCGCACTACAATGGGTATGGTCACGGTGGCCGCCGTCACCCTCAAGCCCGGCAGCCTTCGGTTGAAATAGGCGCGGTAGCCCTCCAGGTCCGGTATCTCGGGCACCGCTCGCCCTCACATCGCCTGCCGGTAACGCGGGTATGACCCCAGCACCCGGAAGAAGGAGCACTTCTCTCGCACCCGGTCCAACGCCTTGGCCAGGAGCCCGTCGCTGCGGTGGCCGTCTACGTCCACGAGAAAGATGTATGTCCCCAGTCGTTCTTTGCTGGGCCGCGACTCGATCTTCGATAGGTTGATGGACTGTCGGGAGAACTCCTCCAGGGCAGCCACCAGCAGTCCCGGCCGGTCCTCCACAGCGAAGGTGAGGGCCAGGGACGTCTTGTCGTCCCCTGTGGGCGGGTGGTCCTGGGCGGCCAGCACCACGAAGCGGGTGAGGTTGGGGCTGCGATCCTGGATGCTCTGGGCCAGGATCTCCACCCCGTACAGCTCCGCTGCTCGCCGGTTGCCGATAGCCGCGGCGTCGTCGCGGGCCATCATCTCTTCCACCGCCGCTGTCGTAGACAGCGCCGCCGCTACCGTCGCCTTGGGAAAGTAGCGCTCGATGAAGCCCCGGCACTGGGCCAACGCCTGTGGGTGGGAGAACACCACCTTCACTCGGTCCGCCTTCTGGCCCGGTTTCACCAGCAGGTTGTGCGCGATGGCCAGCACCAGCTCGCTACGGACCGCCAAGGGCTGCGGGCTGTGGACAAGGACGTCCAGCGTTTCCGGGACGGATCCCTCCAGACTGTTCTCGATGGGGACTATCCCTTCGTCGGCTATGCCCGCTTCAACGGCGGCCGCTACCGCCGTAATGCTAGCCATGGAGATCAGCTCGGCCTGGGGATCATACTCGAGGGCAGCCTCCTCACTGAACGTCCCGGGCGGGCCCAAGACGGCCAGGCGGCGCAGCCTGCCCTGAGCCTGCCTGTCCTGAGCCCTGTCGAAGGATCGAAGGGTCATCGCTTGGGCGCGCCGATGTGACCAGGAGACCGATACGGTACTGGCCCCAGTAGCGCCGCCCGTAGAACGTCCTCCGTCTCTGTACGGGTCACCGCCATCACCTCGTCTCCAGCCCGAAGCACCGTGTCGCTGCTGGGGACCCGGGGCATCCCTTCCTCATCGACGATGAGGACGATGAGGGACTGCTGGGGCAGCAGCAGGTCTCGGATCCGCTTTCCCACCACCGGTGAGGTCGGCAGCACCTTCACCTCCACGATCTCCAGGCCGCCGCCCTTGAGGGTAAGCAGCGAGATCAGGGGATGGGTCGGTAGCTCCTGCTCGATGTGGGCCAGAATGGCCGCCGTGGCGCTGACGGTGGTATCGATCCCCAGCCACTTGAAGATCTCCTCGTTCTTCGGATTGTTGATGCGGGCCACGGTGCGCGCCACATTGAACTTCACCTTGGCCACCTGGCAGACCACCAGATTGTCCTCGTCATCTCCGGTAACGGCGACCACCATGTCCGCCCGGCCGAAGCCCGCCATCTCCATGGTGGAGGCCTCGCAGCCGTCGCCTCTGAGAACGATGTCGCCCAGCTCCTCGGCGATACGCTCGCACTTGGCGGCGTCTTTTTCGATGATCAGGACCTCATGCCCCTCCTCCACCAACTCCTTGGCCAGGTAGTAACCAACCTTGCCGCCGCCCACAATGATGATGTACATGTTTATCCTCCACCCCTCCGGGCCACCGGCTCCCTTTCCAGCATCTCCTTAAGCAGCCGTGCCCCTACCATGGTAGGGCTGAAGGTCTCCAGCCCCAACCCGTGATATATCTCTTCCCGAATCGGGTCGTAGATGCGACAGACCACCCGTGGAACCCCGAACAGGTGCTTGGCCATTTGAGTAGCCATCACGTTGCGGTTGTCCCCCTGGGTCACCGCTACAAAGGCGTCTGCCTCCCCCACGCCGACCCGGGCCAGCACTTCCTGGTCGATGCCGTTCCCCACTTGCCGCTTCCCTTTGTACTCCAGCGGCAGCCGGCGGAAGGCGTCAGGGTTCATATCCAGGATGGTGACATCGTGCCCCTCCTGGTCCAGCATGGTGGCCAGGGCCGCTCCCACGCGCCCGCAGCCCATGATTATGACCCTCATGAGGCTGGCCCTCGCACCTGCGCTCGGCAAAGGATCACCTGGCAGGGCGCATTCCTGAGGATATACTGGGCAGTGCGGCCCATCTGGGGCTCCCCCAAGGGGTGCTTGTAGCTAATCCCCAGGACTATTCCATCGACAGCCCGCTCGATCGCCTCGTCCACGATGGCGTGGCCGGCGTCTCGAGCTTGTAGGAGCTCCCCCGCCACCTTAGAATCCAGGGAATCGGCCACCCGTTCCGCTTGTGCCAGTATCTCCTCCCCATGCGTCGCCTCCGGCCTCAGCTCGGCATCCAGGGGCAGCGTTCGCGCCACCTCTACCACGTATACGGCGTAGATCCTGCCCTTGTTCCGCTTGGCCAGCATACAAGCCAGAGCCAAGGCGTCGAGGCTGGCCGCAGAGCCATCCACCGGCACCAGTATCTCTTTCAGACGCAGCGAATCGTGCTCCAACTGTCCGTCCCAGCCCTCGATGCTCAGGGCACCGTCGTATTATATTCACGCCCCTTCACACCGAGCAACCCGGTGTCTGTCCATGGGTTTAGCCCGCGAGCGGGTGGTGTCTGGGGAAACCGTGGACTACTGGATGAGTTCATAGTCGCCCCAGCGGTGCCGGTGTTCTTCCCCGAGGCGCTGAAATTCGTCTCGATACCTCTGCGAGGTGACAGGGCTGACCGTCAGGATGTAGGCGTCCTCATTATTGTTGGAGTAGTAGCGGGTCCGGAGCCCCGCCTGCTGGAAGCCGTACTTCTCGTAGAGGGAGACGGCCGCCGTGTTGGAGACGCGGCACTCCAGGGTGATCAGGCTCTGCCCGCTTTCCTGGGCCATCTGGATGGCGGCGATGAGGAGCATCTCGCCGATGCCACACCGGCGGTGGCTTCCCCGGACAGCCACGGTGACGATATGGGCCTCGTCAGGCAGCAGCCAAACGCCGATGAACCCCACTACCAAGCTGGGGTGCCCCCCCCGGGGGGGGTGATCCCGCTGCATATCCCTGGCCAGCAGGTGGCGGAGGTTCCCCAGGAAACGCCGCAAAGGGCCAGTTTCGGCCCCGGTGCTCGGCGATTGCGCTTCCGGAGGCGGGCCCTCCTGGCTGGGGTAACTGCACTCCTCGGCGATTAGGTAGCGGCCCAGCCGGTTCTGCTGTAGCTCATGCCTGAAGGCCGTTTGGGGCCAAGCGGTGGGGAAGGACTCCCGCTCCACCTCCATAACCTGCTGGATGTCATCCAACTGCATGGGGCGAACGCGGTAGCGCACTGCGGCGGTCTGCATGACCAACGGTAATTCTACCATAGCGGTGTTGCAGAAGAACGCGTCCGCGGGCTGCGGCAGAACATGCGCCTTCACGCTAGCGCACGCCATGACTACAATGATTGTAGCGCCGCTACCTGTCATCCCAGCTATGTACGTAGTCCGATTACTAGGTTTCGTTGGCCTTTACAAACGGCGGACGGTCCTGGCGTTCGTCTGCGTCCTTGCCTCCGGTGCCTCAGTGCTGGCTATGCCCCAGATCATCAGCTGGGCCATCGATTATGGGTTAGGGCTGGAGCGGCGGGGTGGTGAGCTAGTCACCAGCGGAGAGCGCTATCTCTTGGTGGTGGCGGCCGTGGCTATCATGGGCGCTGCCCTTCTGCGAGGGATTTTCGCTTTCGGCCAGACCTACCTGGGCGAGTGGATCAGCCAGCGGGTCGCCTATGACCTGCGCAACCGCATATACGACCGCTTGCAGCGGCTCTCCTACGCCTACCACGACCGTCAGCAGACTGGCCAGCTCATGTCCCGGGCCACCCAGGATGTCGAGGCCATCCGCCTGTTCATCCAGATGGGCTTCCTCCGCCTCGTTTATGTCCTCATCCTCATGGTGGCTACCCTGATCCTGATGGTAGTCACTAACTGGAAGCTGGCCCTCATCGCCTGGGCCTTCTTGCCCTTCATCGCCTGGCGCTCCACGGTCATGGCCTTCACCCTCAGGCCCCTTTGGATGAACGTGCAGGAGGGCCTGGCCCGTATGACCACGGTCCTCCAGGAAGCCCTGACCGGTGCGCGTGTGGTTAAAGCCTTTGCCCGCGAGAGTTACGAGGGCCAGAAGTTCCGCCGCGAGGCCGAGGCCGTTTTCTCAGATTCTTACCGCTCCAGCCGCGTCCAGGCCGTCAATTCGCCCCTAATGACCGGCCTTTGGTTGGGGGCGATGGCCGCCACGCTCTGGTTCGGTGGCCGCGAGGTGGCCACTGGCAACCTGGAGGTCGGGGAGCTGGCCGCCTTCCTACTCTACCTGACCATTCTTCAGATGCCGGTGCGTAGCCTGGGCTGGATTGTCATGATCATCTCCCGCGCCCAGTCTTCGGGGCAGCGCATCTATGAGATACTGGACGCCGAAACGGCGGTCAAGGAGAGGCCGGGGGCCGTGGAGCTTGAGGACGTGAAGGGGCACGTGCGCTTTAAAGATGTCTCCTTCAGCTACGACTCCATCAGCCCGGTCCTCAAGCACATCGATATCGACGCCCGGCCGGGCCAAGTGGTGGCGCTGATGGGACCCACCGGCAGCGGCAAGACCACCGTCGTCAACCTGATGCCCCGCTTCTACGACGTCACCGGCGGCCGCATCACTATCGACGGCATAGACATCCGGGACGTCACCCTGGCCGCCTTGCGCCGGGCCATCGGCGTCGTGCAGCAGGATGTCTTCCTCTTCTCAGCGACCATTCGCGACAACATCGCCTACGGGGCGGTGAACGCCAGCCCGGAGGAGATCGAAGCGGCGGCCAAGACGGCCCACATCCACGATTTCATCATCAGCCTGCCCGACGGGTACGACACCTGGGTAGGGGAGCGGGGCCTCACCCTCTCTGGCGGCCAGAAACAGCGCGTCGCCATCGCTCGCACCCTGCTCATGGACCCCCACATCCTCATCCTAGACGACTCCACCTCCAGCGTGGACACGGAGACGGAGTACCTGATCCAGCAGGCTCTGTCTCGGCTGATGAAGGGCCGCACCACCTTCGTCATCGCCCAGCGGCTGCGTACGGTGAAAACGGCGGATCAGATCCTGGTGCTGCGGGAGGGCGAGATCGTGGAGCGCGGCCGCCACGAGCAGTTGCTGCGCCGGAGTGGACTGTACCGGCAGATTTACGACCTGGAGCTGCGGGGCCAGGAGGATGTTCTGGAGCAGGTCCGGTCTCCCCAGAGGGTCCCAGCCCCAGCGACGGGAGGAAGCTAGCCCATGGCGTTCTGGGGGATGGTCGGCGGCTGGAGCCACACGCGTGGCCCCGCAGGGGGGCGCGGCGGCCTCAGACGTAGCATTGATAGTTGGGAGGACGAGGAACTGGGCCGGGTCTACGACCACTCGGCAGTGCGGCGGCTCTTGCCCTACCTGAAGCCATATAAACGCCAGGCTACCATAGCTGTCCTAAGCATGGTCATCTTCGCAGTCGCCGCCAACACCCAGCCCTTCCTCATCGGCAGGGCGATCGACAGGTTCATCCCCTCCGGCGATCTGCGCGGCGTGGGGCTCATAGGCGCCGCACTGCTGGGCCTGGCCTTCCTAGGCTGGATCAGCCAGTACCTCCAGCAGATCACCACCGCCTACATGGGCCACAACATTCTCCTCCAGTTGCGCACCCAGATGTTCGACCACATTCAGAGGCTCTCCCTCAGCTTTCTGGACCGCAACGAGGTGGGCCGCGTAATGTCCCGCGTCCAGAACGACGTCACCGTCCTCCAGGACCTCCTGACCACTGGCTTTCTGACCATCCTTGCCGACTTCGTGGGGCTGGGCAGCGTAATCTTCTTCCTCTTGATCCAGGACGTGCAGCTAGCCCTCATCACCTTCGCCGTGGTACCGCTCCTTGTCGTGGTCATGGCCCTCTGGCAGAGCCGTGCCCGCCACGCCTTCATCCGCGTCCGCCAAGCCATCGCCATCGTCAACGCCAACCTTCAGGAGAACATCTCCGGTGTACGCGTCATCCAGAGTCTCTCCCGGGAGGACGAGAACATCCGCCGCTTCGACCAGGTGAACGCCGGCAACTGGAGCGCCAACGTGGAGGCCGGCCGCCTCACCGCCGCTATTATGCCCCTGGTAGAGCTGCTAGTGGCCGTGGCTACGGCGCTGGTCATCGTCTTTGGTGGCATGCGGGTGCTGGACGGCTCCTTGGGCGTCGGCGTCGTCGTCGCCTTCGCCCTCTACGTCCAGCGCTTCTTCGACCCCGTGCGGGACCTGGTGCTCCAGTACACGCAGCTCCAACGGGCGATGGCCGGCGGCCAGCGCATCTTCGAGGTGCTGGACACCCAGCCGGAGATCGTGGACGCCGACGACGCCCTGGAGATGGCCGACATCCGGGGCGAGGTGGTGTTCCACCAGGTCGGCTTCGAGTACGTGCCTGGCGTGAAGGTGCTGCACGACATCGATCTGCGCGTCCGGCCTGGCGAGACGGTGGCCCTGGTGGGGCCCACCGGCGCTGGCAAGAGCACCCTCGCCGCCCTGGTCGCCCGCTTCTACGATGTCACCCGGGGCCGCCTCCTCATCGACGGCATCGACATCCGGCGCATCCGGCGCTGCTCCCTGGCCCGCCGCCTGGGCATCGTCCTTCAGGACCCATTCCTCTTCTCCGGCACTATCCGCAACAACATCCGCTATGGCCGGCTGGAGGCCACAGACCCTGAGATCGAGGAGGCCGCCAAGACGGTAGGGGCCCATGACTTCATCAAGCGCCTGCCCGATGGCTACAACACCGTCCTCCACGAGCGCGGCCAGAACCTCTCCCAGGGCCAACGACAGCTCATCGCCTTCGCCCGCGCCGTCCTGGCCG
>Ga0299915_10002273_pt1 | contig 14068 bp, 11 predicted proteins | sample RVTome_13_FD_200263 | JGI IMG/M metagenome (GOLD analysis project Ga0299915, IMG submission 200263) | Soil microbial communities from uranium-contaminated site in the Upper Colorado River Basin, Wyoming, United States - RVT92D227 (version 2) ...
GAAGTAACTGATACAATCCATAAAAAAATGGTTAAAGAATCGACAGAAATCAAGGAACCTACATATAAGTCCGAAAAAGAAGAACCGCTAAAATCAAACAAGGAACTTAAAGAAAAAATCAGTGTATCTGTTAAAGCGATTTTGAAAATTGCTAGTCACGCGTTAAAATACGCACATTCGAAAATTCCTAGAGAGAAATGGATTGAAGTTATAGGCCTATTAGCAGGAAATATAGACTCCGATAAAAACATCCTATATATAGAAGACGCATACCCTATGGGACACGGTTCAGCGATTTACGCAGAGATAAAAGATTATAAAAATTACGCGAGAGCTTTTTACGATATTAAGCAAAACAACTCATTTATATGTGGTTGGTACCATTCTCATCCTTCTTATGGAACATTTATGAGCACTGAGGACCTTGGTACGCAATCAAGATATCAAAAGCTGTGGAACAAAGCAATTGCACTCGTTATTGATCCATATCAAATTGATGGTACTTCTTTAGGATTCGAGATTTTTAAAGCGGATATAAAGAATAATAAATGGTTCTCGATTCCATTTAAAGTAAAAGGAGACCTTGACATTCGCATGCTTCCTGAGATCTTAGCTTTTATGAATCCGATAATCGAAGGAAAAGCAGCGTATCTTGAATACGACGAAGATAAATAATTAATCCTAAAAATTTTTATTAGAACATATTCAGAAAGGATTAGTTATTTTAACTTATTTTTTAAAGTTTTTCGGTTGTTTTTTATCTTTATCAAATTTAACATTAATCCGTTCCGATTCTAGTTCGTCTGATTTCCATTCTTTTTTTTCCGTTTCCAATATGCCGTATCCGCAGTTCCAGCACCCTTCTTTCTTGATGACTTGTTTGTAGCAACTTTGACAATATAAAGTATTACAGGAAGGACAATAAAAAATTCGATCACCTTTCGAAATTTTTCCTTTATGAACTGCGCAAATTTGTGCTTGAGTATAATAATTAGTTAAGCCATCGATTATTCCAATAAGTCCATAAGAGTAAGTTATTCCACTAATTATTAAAAAAAACGGACTTAGAATTGTCGAAAAAGGTACAATAGAGCATCCGGGAGGATGATCGAGAAAGCTTGCTAAGAAATAAAAACAAAAACCTATTAAAAGCATTATACCTTTATTTCGGAGCTTCCCTATGACAATCATAATGAATTTACTTGCTAAAATCACAACGAATAATATTGCTATTGCTGCTAAGATCAAAAATATCAATATATATGTGTCAAAAACGAGTGTTTTGAAAAATAAGACAAAAAAGAAATTCGTTAACGCAAATAATGTTAAAAAAATAGTATATAAGGTTGGTATTTTTCTTAGATTAATCAAATTTTTTTCCCAATAATAAACAAAAGGAATTAAACTTAAAGTGGTTATTAATATTGCTAACGATAGGTATAAGAGAAAGAAATCCTGAAAATATACACCTATTTGAATAAAAAAATAACTGATTCCCACTCCAACACCAAAGAAACCAACCCCAAAATATAATTCTTTTCTATTTTTTAAGAAAGTTCTAAAACCTCGATAGAAGAAGATCATTCCAAGAATTATGATAAAAATAATACCAATCGTCCATAAAATTCCAGATAGACCAAGTCTATAATCTGAAGGACAACCTGTATTTGACAACAAGAACACATTAATTTTTACTGTTTTGTAGAGAAAAAGTCGTAGGATTTATAAAGGTTTCTTAAAGCTTTCCACAGCGTGAAATAAAAATATATCTTTATTTATACAATATTACTAAAATTTAGAATCATATTATAGTAGAATAGTACTATAGCGTCTGCGAAGGAGGCATAAGCAGATGATATTTATAAAAGAAATAATACTAATTAGTTTTGTTTAGAAGCAATAGATTATTATAATGGATATATAAAAATTTAAAGCATAATATTTTTTTCTATTATTTTGGTGTATAATTAATAATGGAGAAGAAGTATACTGCAATTATATTACTGATTTTTCTTGGATTGGCTGTTTTATTTGGTTTTATAATTGAAAGCTCAATGAACACTTTTTTTTCGTGGAATTTAATCGGACTTTGGTTATTATTTGCCATTAAGTTTTTTGAAAAAATTAAAAAAAATCGGGAATATAATTCGCCGAATAACACTTCCTTTTTCATATTTGGCCCGTTGTTTGTAGGAATATTTTATAGTTTTTGGGGGTATTACACCATTGAGATCTTAGGATGGAATCTTTTAGAAAATATTTTTTTAGAATTATATTTTAGTCTATGGCATCTAATTTTTGCTTTACCTTTTCTTCTTTATGGAATATTTTCAATCCGATCACTTTTTAAAAAGTACGATTATGTTTATATTATTAGAAATTGGTCTCTTAAAGCTCGGAAATTTGGAATTGCATTTATAATTTTGATATTAATATCTGTTCTATTCTATATTATTTTTTTTAACTGGATTATTGGATTTTTAGAACCCGTGGTTTTTCCTAACTATTATTATCCGTGGTGGTTTGATTTAATGTTTTGGACACTAGTCGGATTTTTAGGATATTTTTTAGTCAGGCATGGAATATTTGGAAAGCATCGTTCGATTCCTCAAATTACTACCGATTACATAGCTCAAAGAAGGAGACAACTTGAAAGAGCGGCTACTCCAGCTATTGCATCAACTGCTTCAAGATCATATACTTCAAGTCCTACACCATCAATAACAAGTCGACCAGTAGTGCCCACTGCGCCTAGAACTACACCAAGAAGACAGAAAAGTTCTGCAACCGTTAAGTCAACTCCAACAAGACCGGTAACTACTACAAGGAGAAGTTTTTCGCCTAAAAGACAGGAAGTTAAGGCAGTGCAAAGACCAAAACCCTCCGTAAATTTTAATAAACTCAAACCGAAAGCAGGTGTTTTGTCTTTAGACGATTTTAAATGTATTTTTTGTTTTCAATTACCTTCCAATGAAGACGGAAGAGGTGTAGTTTTATGTCCAAAATGCCGACACCCTTCTCACGTCGATGAGTTTCAAAATTGGCTTAAAAGTTCTGTTCTCTGTTCTCGTTGCGATGCAAATATCCCAGCAATGTTTCGTCAAAATCCGGTAGTAGTATCTGCCAAAGATTATTCTGAAATTATTAACGAATTCAAGAGATTGGCAAGATAACTTCAACAATTTAGTCTTATTTTAGAAGGTAGGAGGAAAAACTATAATGTTAATAGCTAAAAAAATCCCAAATCCAATCATAAAAGTTCCGCATGCAATTAATACATATTTATATACTCTTAAGTTAATTGATCTTCCGCCATAATAAGCAAAAATCGATATTGGAATGTACCAAGCAAAATCTCCTAATTCGTGCCCCAAAAAAAATAAAAATAATGCCATAGGATTGTCAAAACTTACGTTGAAATTAATCATAAAGCTTAAACCAACAAAAGCCCACCAAATCGTCCAAAAGGGGTTAGATAACGAAACCCAAATGCCACCTAAAAAGCTATTGCCGCTAAATCCTTTAGTGCCATCTTTAGAAATAGATGTAAAATCAAGATCTAGCGGTTTTTTATATACACCTCTTATTACGAAAATTCCAAAAGTAACTAATAAAATCCCTCCTATTAATCCAAATATAATTAAAAAAACGTAGATTTTAAAAATGGCTATAATTACCGACGTAGCTAAGAGCAAACAACAGATTAAAAAAAATTCTAAAGTCGCGTGTCCTAATATAATGAAAAAACCTGCTAAATACCCTCGGTTGTTATTAATTGACTTGTAAATTGTAAATGTTAAAACGGGTCCCGGGGATAACGCGCCCGTAAGAGCTATTAAAAAAGAAAACAAAAATATTTCAAACATAATGTTTTAATGATCATGTTATTATTAAGAAAATACATAACCTATTTTATTTTTTATGACGCAAGAAACCAACGATAACGAAAAAATAGAACCCGAGTTTATTACTAGGATTTATAATTGCCCTAAATGTAGAATAATGCATAATATTAAAATTCCTAAAAATTTAATCGAAAATAAACCAATGTTTCCTTTTCCTTACGTTTATCTTCACTCATCAGAAAATACTTTAGAGGATATTTTAACTATTCTCTATCTCGATTCAGATTTACAGATCCGCGCCGTCGAAGTCGTTGAAGTTGAAAATAGTAATATTTTTTCAGAACAACTTACAAAACAGATCGCTGAAAAGCTAATGGATAAAATAACAAGTTTGGAACAAGAAAATCTTCAATTACAAGAATTATTATCTAAGTTGGATATAGGAAAATTAAGCGAAATTCAATGCGAGAATCCTAAAATATTATCTATTTCGAACATAAAATGTCCTGAAATCGAAGAAGAGTCCCCTGCAGAAGAACAATCAATTGAAAATGAATTTCTTGAAGAAGAACAATCATTAGATAATGAATTCCTAGAAGAAGAACAATTATTTGACAACGAATCTCAAATAGAAAGCCCAAAGGAAATTTCTTCAAAAAAACCAGAATTTAACGAGGAAGATTTTGAATTTTCAGAAATTAAATCCAAAAAACCAGAAGTTAAGACAAAAACACCTCTGAAATCAAAAACACCTGCCCCAACGACTCCGAGAGGAAAAAAGATTAGCGCTTTTTTGTTGTCAACAATAGGTCCGGGTGAAAAAAGACAACAGATAACCGTTGACGATAGCAATACAGTTAGCGATTTAAAAGAAACCATTGGAAACATTTTTGGGTTATTTTCGGAGAGTTTTCATTTATCATCTGGAGGCATTACATTTGATGAGGACCAATATTTAAGAGATTACAATCTTAGCGATGGAGATGAAATTCTTATAATTCCGTCAAGTACAGCGGGATTATAATGAATTTTAAAAAAAAGTCATTACAAATTTTTATTCGCGGATTTGACCGCTTCCATAAATTATAAATTTAGTTGTAGTTAGTTGATTTACTCCCATTGGACCTCGAGCGTGTAATTTTTGGGTTGAAATTCCAATTTCGGCCCCTAATCCAAATACGCCTCCATCCGTTAATCGAGTCGAAGCGTTAACATATACGGCAGCAGCGTCGACTTCGTATAAGAATTTTCTCGCGTCGTTGTAGTTATATGTGATGATTGACTCTGTGTGCTTAGAATCGTATTTAGTAATGATATCTATTGCTTCGTTGATGTCTTTTACAACTTTAACGCATATTTTTAAGGCTAGATATTCTGCTCTCCAATCTTCTTCAGTAGCGGGTATTACTTTAGAAGAATATTTTTGAGTTATTTCACATCCTCTTACTTCTACGCCATTTTCGATTAACGCGTCAATTATAAATGGAATAAATTTATCTTTAATCTTCTCGTGGACTAGAATTTTATCTAAAGCGTTACATACTGCAGGAGCAGAACATTTCGAATTGATTATTAATTTTTTTGCCATATTAAAGTCTGCGTCGTAATTTACGAATAGACTTACAATTCCTACGCCTGTTTCAATCGTAGGAACTAAAGATTCTTGAACAACTCTTTGGATTAATTCGTTGCCACCTCTCGGAATAATTACATCGATATAATCTTTTAGTTTTAACATTTCGCCAACGTATTCTCTATTAGTATCTTTTACTATTTGAACGCAATTTTCGGGTAAGCCTTCTTTTACGGCAGCTTCGTGTAAAATATCAGCAATAATCACGTTCGAATTGATAGCCTCGCTTCCACCCCTCAAGATAATTGCGTTTCCTGCTTTCAGCGCTAGTCCCGTACTATCTGCGGTTACATTAGGTCTTGATTCGTAGACGATTCCTATAACGCCTAAGGGTACTCTAATTAATCCTATATCCATTCCATTTGGCCTTCTCCACATCGATATTATTTCATTGATAGGATCTGGTTGTGCTGCTATTTCTCTTAATCCTTCGGCAATTTTACGTATTTTATCAGGATTTAACACAAGGCGATCTACTTTTGCTTGCTCTAAGTTGATTTTTTTAGCGTTTTCCGTATCCTTTTTATTCGCCGAGATAATTTTTTCTGTCTGTTTTTCTAATTCGTTAGCCATTCTGATTAAAGCTTTGTTTTTCGAATTTGTTGAAGCGTTTTTTAAAATAAATGCAGCTTTTTGAGCTTTTTTTCCAATATTTATCATTTCTTTCTCTATTGCCATTAAAATCAACTAAACTTTTGATTGTTTAAAGAAATATTATATTCGTTTTATAATATATTGATACGAGTTAAAATGAACCCTTCTCGACTTTTAATTTTAATTAAAGGAACATATGATATGATACCTAATTAATTTAAATGAAGGAGATAAAAATTAATAAAATTAGAATTCTTGAACTCTATACGTTTCAAATGTTTTATCTATTAAATAACTAGAATTTTTGAAAATATTCAGTTCTCCTTTCCAATATTTTAAATCGTGTTGATAATTTCTTTCAAATTCTTCAATAAATAATTTGGTTTTATTTCTTAACCAATCTGATTCTTTTCCATTAATAAACAAAGCTGTGAAAATATATGTTCCCTGAGCAATTAAAATCTCAAAATCTTGATATTTTAAACTTTCTATTAGAATTTTCTTTTTATTAATCTCTGAACTAAAATTTTGGATAGCTGTGAGAAATCCACCAATTATATCTGAATTAATGTTCCAATCTCCTAATTTTCTACTATAAAGTGATGCCCCAATATTAGCATGAACTACAATTATATAGCGCAATTTAAGAATTTCATCTTTAATTTGTTCTTTCAAGTCTGTTTTTGCTTCGCTTTCAAATATTTTCAATTCTTCACTAACAAATTTTTCTGGTTTGTGATCTTCTATCATAATAAATTTTTGAGCGTTAGAATCTAATTTTCCTTTAATTTTAGATTCAGAAATTAGATTTATCAATTTCATTTTTAATGGCTCTAATTTTATGTTAAAGACCTTTGATAAATAATTAACATCAACTTCTTTCTTCTCAAAAGCTTTAATTAAAGACTGTAACTTTTGGATAAATATTTCATCTTTAATTACTTTTGATATTTCTTCTAAATTCTTTATTGTTTTTAATTTACCGTTGTTCCAATAAGTAACATCATCCTTAATAATTTCGTTAAAAGCTTCAGAACCACGATTTGAAGTTTTTATAAAACTGAATATATGATTGTCGTAAGAATTAAGGACATTTTTAATTCGCGTTATCTCTAAATCAAATTCTGATTCTAAATCGCTTAATATGTCTTCAGATTCAATTGCATTATTGAATTTGAATTTTATTTTATTTGATTTATTCTCAACATCAGCAATATGAGTTTCAATTAAGTGGAAAAGTTCAAATTTTTTCTCCTGGAAAGTTGAATCTTCAATTTTTTTCTTAAATCCTGTGATGGTTTCGTTTAACAATTTTAGTACATATTCTTTCTCTTCTTCCCATTCTAAAATCAGGTCTTTAGTTAATACGCGAAATTTTTTATATTCAATAGTAGTTGTTTTTACAAACTCTTTAAAATCATCTTCAGTCCTTTTTATTTTTTCATTAGCGTCATCAAAAAAATATTTTAATTTATTTTCGGCATCAATTAGATTTTTAGATTCAATTAATTTTATAATGAGATCTTTCATATTTTTTATTAAATCATAGATATCTTTTGTTTTATCGTCAATTATCTGTTGCAATTCGTTCTTTTTATTAAGTTTTTTACTTAAATGAATTTTTTCTTCTAAACCTAATACAAGCTCATTCCATCTACTTTTTTCGTTTTCTCTTTTTTCAATCCATTCTGATTTGATATCGTTATTATATTTTGGAAAATCAAATATTTCCTTATTTATTTGGCTTAAATTTACGTAAAAGATCTCGTTCAGTTCAGAAATGATACTGTCGAATTCGTTGATAAATTCGGTTATTAATATGGAACTTTCGTTTAATTTATTTTTTTTAATTAATTCGAAAATATGGTTATTCTTTTCTTCGTTATACTTTTTAAGTATTGATACTTTTTCGTCAATATATTTTTTCAAGTCTCCCCTTTTATCTATTATAATTTGATATTTTTCAATATTTATTTTCGTATTTTTTGATTTGTTTATCCAATTTGTATTTATTATATCAATATCTTTTTTTAAATCGTTAAATTTTATTATATATAATAGCTCGGAGATTTTGGATTCAATTTTTTTATTGGAATCTTCAATGTAACATAAATTATGTTTTATTAACGCATAAATTTTTTCGTGATAAACGAAGTTTTTTAGGAAAAATTCATGAAGTTCATACAAGCTTAAATCCAGATTTTTATTTGTATCATCAACGAAACCCTTTAATTCCGTTATTGCGATTTGATTTTTTGTCAGTTCTATTCTTTGTTTAATATATTCTTCTTTTAATTTTATCTTTTCGTCAAATTCTTCTTTAAAGGAGTTAGATAACATTTCAATTGTATTTCTTATATATGGCCAATATCGTTCAAAATAATCGTTTAAAAAATAAGGTTTTATAAAATTGTTGTTCTCGTTGATATTTTTAATCTTTTCTTCAACTTTTTTGATTTGAGAAAGAACAAATTTGTGATATTTGTTGACTCTTAGTTTTGCTTCGGATAATTTTTCTTGATCAATTAAAATTTTAATATATTGTTTATTTTCTCTATAAAGGTTATTAAAGATAGGAAGGATTGTTAATAATCTATTTTTAGCTTTTAAAATTTTCTTTTTTTCTTTCACGATTTTATTATAGTTTTTAAAAGGTTTTGTGAGACGAATATAATCTTTCAGAACTAAGGGATTAAGAAGAATTAGGTCCTTGTGTATTGTAGTTAATTCTCCGTGCAAGAATTTATTAATAATTAAATCGTTAGTAATTATATTAATTTGTTCTAAAGAATTTGAAATATTGAAGTTTTTACTAAATTCTGATAAATTAAATTCATTTTGCTCTTGATTTTTTGTATTTGCTTTTATAAGTTCGACGATTATTTCTTGAGCAGGTTTATTTTGTTGTTCAAAATAAATTTGAAAATGGTTATACCTACTCGAGAATTCTCCCTCTATCCATTTACTAAATAATAACCAATCGATTAAGACAATTACAATTTCCAATGGGATTGAAAATTTTTTACTTATAGGAATTAAATCAATTTCTGTTGAAACGCTTGCTTTTGATAAAAATTCGTTTTCAATTGATTCAAGAAGTCTTTTCCAAAGGATGTTCGCGCAGAACAAAGCTAAAACGCTACTTTTTATAGTTGGTTCTGTAGACCCAAGACCCATATATTGGTCCATAAATCCACCAATATCGTTTTGCATGTTTTTTATAAAATTGAAAACGCCTTCAAAATTGATAAGAGTTAGTTTATTTAGTTTTTCAAGACAAATAATAATCCAAAATATGTGTTCAATTGAAGGAATTTCACTATCGATTCCAAAACCGCTATTTTTTATTTGCCACGACAGAATCGTTGGGATTATTTTCTCCAAATTTATGGAGTTCGACTTTTTTAAATATTTAAGACTGAAAATTTTATATATCAAATTGATATCGTTAGTTATACTTTTATTAAGATAATCAACAAGTTTTTCCTTATCTATTATATCCAATTTGTCTAACGATATTAATGTTGAGAGCGTTAGGAAACTGTATTTCACCATAGTTTTTCTTTTGCAATCAAGGGAACAATTGGGAGAACGACAATGAAAGAATCCCCCATCCCCATTAGAATCTAAATTTTGAGAGCCTTTTATAAACGCTAAGTCTCTTTCGTCAATCAATTCGTCAAAATTAAGTAATTTCAAGACGGACAAGCAATAAAACGTACTTAAAGTATCTGAATAAGCGGTTGTAGCTGAAAACTTATATCCTCCATCGTTACATTTCAAGGATAAAATATAATCTTTTATTATGCTTGAATCAATTAAATTCATTCTGTTAATTTGATGTAATAAAGTAATAGTCCAAAACAAATCCTCATTAGATTTAAAAATTTCTCCAGAATCAATTTTTTTTTTTATGAATGAAACTGCTTTTTCAGAATCAATTGGGCATTTTATTTTATGGTCGAAATACGAGATATCAGGAATCCAAATAAATTCATCAAGCATATTTAAAACTAAAAGTGTTTCGAAAAATGGTTTTTATCTTTAATTTATTTTAACATTGGACGTTAACGTAGGTATTTATTTTTTAATTAATAAAAACTTTTGTTTTTTCAAAAAGAAAGTATAACAATAATTTAAAAGCATTTAAACGCAATTAGTTTGAAACGAATTCTATATTTGCTTAAAAGTTCAAAAAAATTAATTTTACGAATAATTCGTGAAACACCTATTTCACGAAGAAATCGTTGTATTACTATATTACATTGAAAATAATAAAATAATCAAATATGAGCCAAAGAATGCTGAAAAATTCTTAAAAATATTTTTAAGTTATTCGAACTTATTTTTTTTGTCGGGACAGGATCGAAGAGAAGGTTGTATTGATGATAAAATTATAAATTTTAAAATAACAGGTGTCTGCCTAAGCATCCGTCATGCTTTTGACGTATATAATAAGATTTATATCCTAAATTAAAATATAAATAAATTTTATATCCGTATATAGACTTGAAAGGCTCCTTCACGCCTTGACAACCGATCCCGACACTTATATCAAAAAATTAGTTTATAAAATTGGTGTAAAAAATGACATTAACGTTAGGAGATGCGTTTTCTCGAAGAAAACAAATTGAAGTAGAACTCGAAAATTGGACAAATCGATTAAGATACGCTGGAAGAACGACAACAAGTTATCAAACGAAAAACATCGAAGGCGGCAAAGATTTCGATGCAATTCCTGGTTCTAAAAGAGTTTTCGATCGAAATTATACAATTGAAGAATGTCAAACAAAAATTAAAGAAATAATTGAAGAAGACAAAAAATTAGCTTTAAGAATTTCATTAACGAATCAGAGAGCAAAAGCTAAAATGATTGATTTAGACGGAGAGGAAGTCGAACTAACGATTCCAGAATTAATTGTTCTAAAAAACGATATTGCTCCTAAACTTGAGAACGCGGCACAAGCCATTCCTAAATTAACTAAAAATGTGGAGACTATTGAGAAAACGGATAAATATGTTAAGTGGCGAAGCATAATTCCACTATATAAAAAAAAGCAATCGTTAAGCGAACAAGGTCATAAAATCGAAGAGGACATCATTGATTATTATAATGTAGAAGAAATAGACGATTATGGCATAGAAGAACGCGAAGTCTTCGACAAAATTGATAAAATTCATGCTTGGCAACATAGATTGAAAGAAGCTATTAACCAAGCAAACAAAACAGAATTGGTAGATATTGATTAATTAAAAAAAATTTTTATCTTTTTTTAAAAATAAAAATTAAGGAAAACATTAATAAGAAAGGTTATATACCAAATCCATCAAAGATTCCGTTTGAATAATCTTCGTATTCTTCTAATATATTTTGTATTGACTCTGGAGCAATTTTTTTCAGTTCTTCTATAATTTCTTGTACATTAATTACGCAATCCTCCAGGACATAGAGAGCTCTAGCAGGTCCTTCGATAGAAAACGAAGGATGCCCTTCGAGAACGGAAGGATCCAGAGAATCAACGAAAAATAGTTCTTTTATAGCAAACGCGATGTCTATGGGAGTTAATTTTTCTATATATTTAGTTAATACATCAATAGAACGCTTAATATAATCTTCTCTGTGAATTTTATTAATATTCGCGATTGTGGAATCAATATCGTCTCTTAATTGTTCTAAAAATTCTTTTTCTGACATCTTAATTTATTGTAAGTTTTTGAATTAATAAATGGTTTCCAGTAAAATTAGAATTTTGTTTATATGTTTTTAAAAAAGAATTATGTATTTTATTTTTTATGTAAGAATTAATTATTTTTGCGCTAAAAAATAGGTTCCGATTTCCTCTCCGTTTAGTATTCTCTTTAATATATTTTCGTTTTTAAACGAAGTCATAACTGCCGGAATCCCAATATTCGTTAATTTCTTAATTGCCTTTATTTTTGACGCCATTCCTCCAAATGTTATGCCTGAATCGATATCTTGTGCTAGTTTTTCTGTTTTTTCGTCGACGCGATCCACTTGCTTTATTAGTTTGGAATCCGCATGTAATTTAGGATTCTTGTCAAACAATCCTTCAACATCAGTTAATATAATTAATAAATCAACAAAAAGAAGTATGGCGACTAAAGCAGAAAGCGTATCGTTATCCCCATACCTTAATTCTTCAACTGCTACTGAATCATTTTCGTTAATTATAGGAATTATCCCTTTGTCGAGCAATACTTCTAACGTATTTCTTATATTGGCTCTTCGCATTGAGTCTTTAGTATCGTCTGCGGATAAAAGAATTTGTCCAACATTATAATTGTATTTGTTAAATTCGTTTTGATAAGCGCTCATCAAATGAATCTGACCAACGGAAGCTAAAGCTTGTTGTTGCTTGTAATCTTTAGGTCTTTCCTTTAAACCAAGCTTAGCCAATCCACACCCAATAGCTCCACTGCTGACAATTACGATTTGATATCCTTGTTTCTCCAGATCAACAACTTGTTTTACAAATTCTTTTATTTTATCAAAATAAATTTTATCTACTCCGTCTGTTATCATTTGAGTACTAATTTTTATAACTAATTTCTTATTGTTAGACGGAAATTCTCTCATAAGTTTACTTTATTTTAATATTTTAACCTGCTTAATTAAAATAAAATATTTATAAAATTTAGGTTTTTTTCAAATACCTTTTAGTTGAATTTAATTAGAAGATAAATTAAAAGAAAAACGAATAAAAATATTTAAATTAAGGAATAGTTTTCATTACCATTGTAAAAATATATGCTATAACAAATAAAACTATAAGTATAGGAATCATAATAACCATAAACATCCAAGCGCCTTTTATAATTCCTCTATTCCAAGATTTTACGCCGTCTTTCCAGTCTTCTCTAACTCCATTCTGCCACTTTTCAAAATCTTCTTTTACCTTCTGAGCATTTGCGTCCCATTGTTCCTTATTAGCTTGATGAATCTTTGCCATATTTTCGTTCCAAGACTTAACCTGCTCGTCCCAATTGTCTTTCATTTTGTTAAGAAAGTTGTCTACTTTGCCCTTTGCCTTATCCCAATTTTCTACGCTTTTCTTAGACTGTTCTTCCAAATTAGATTTAAACTTTTCAAAACCATCTTTCAAACCGGAGAATAAATCGTTCCATCCTTTTGATAATGTTTTATCGCGTGGTTTTTCTTTTTCTTTTTCTAAATTACGTTCATTGTTCATAATATTAAAATAATCATTTTAAATATTTAATTTTCAACATACTTTTTTTTGATACATATTTTGAAATATTTTCAGCTTTTTTGTTTTAATTTGAACAAGTTTTCGAATTATCAACAAATTAATTAATATTGTTTTAAAAAAAAGAAAATTTAATTTACTTTGATCATTTCGATAAGTACTATTCAATAAGAAGAGAAAAAAAAATGGAATTCAAATATTTAAAAAAAACGCCGTTATACAAAGCGTTTTCAGAATTAGGAAAAAGGATTTTTGTCCCCGAAGGGATATTTTATTATTCAAACCGAGCAAAAAAAGAAGCGGAGATAAATGGAACAATCGGCACTGCTTATGGATTTGAAAAAGACTACATAGATGGTGGAACTAACGAGTGGATTCCTTGTTATCTTGATGGGATTAAAAGCTATATCGGTAATGCGCACGTTAAAGATTTTGTTCCTTACGCGCCAATAGGAGGCGTTCAAGATACTAGAGAACTATGGAAGGATTGGATTATTAAAAAGTCTTTATTAAACGAAAATACAAATAAAGAACAAGTCGCTCGATTAAGAAAATATATAACTTTACCAATAATTACATCAGGAGTAACCAATGGAATTTACATAGCTTGCGCTCTATTTTTAAATCTAAACGAATATATTATTGCTCCAAATAGAAGATGGGAAAATTACGATACAATTATTGAAAAATATTTAGGTGCTCGAATAAAATCGTTCGAGTTTTTTAAAGAAAACAAAATTAATTTGAAAGCGTTGAAAGAAGTAATT
>Ga0299915_10002275_pt1 | contig 14060 bp, 14 predicted proteins | sample RVTome_13_FD_200263 | JGI IMG/M metagenome (GOLD analysis project Ga0299915, IMG submission 200263) | Soil microbial communities from uranium-contaminated site in the Upper Colorado River Basin, Wyoming, United States - RVT92D227 (version 2) ...
CGCCAGCTACTGAAAGCTGTGAGACGATCTTGGCCAGAAAGGAGGGTGGGATGTGCATCTCCTGGGCGATCCGGCTGGTCGGTGCCCGGCCGTTCTCCCCCAACCTGGCCAAGTAAAGTACGGCCCGCACTGCATAATCCGCCTGCCGTGTGATCTGCATCCTGCCTCCCGCAGTTGGTCCATGTGTTTATGGACTAATGTTGCCTGGTTCGACCTTAGTCTACTTCCTATATCCAATTTCGAGCAAGTGAGGATGGTCATTCGGGCTACATGACCTTTTGCGACCAAGAATGGCCGGAGTATGCCGGCCCGCAGGCAGAAGGGTGTGCGCATGGTATGATTGGCCTCCGGCTCCCCCGAAAGCCGGCGAACGAACGCTCCGACGCCCGGCGTCTTGCCTGGGCCGATCATCCGCTTGCATCTGGAGGAGGATCCGTGAAGAAGATCACCGTCATCGGTGTCGGCTATGTCGGGTTGGTGACCGGCGCCTGTTTCGCAGATCTGGGTGACCGGGTGACGGCCCTGGACATCGATGAGGCCAGAGTGGCCGGCTTGCGACGGGGTGAAATGCCGATCTATGAGCCCGGCCTGGAAGAGCTGGTGGCCCGCAATGTCGACAGCGGAAGACTCTCCTTCACCTCGTCCTACGAGGAGGCGCTCGACGGCGCCGAGTTCGCCTTCATCGCCGTCGGCACGCCCTCCGGAGTGGATGGCGAGGCCGACCTGCAGCACGTGCGCGCCGTGGCGGAAGCCGTCGGCCGCAAGATGAAGCAGCCCTTGATCCTGATCAACAAATCCACCGTCCCGGTTGGGACGGGTGACTGGGTGGCCGACATCATCCGCGCCAACCAACCCAAGCCCATTCCCTTCTCGGTGGTCTCGTGCCCGGAATTCCTGCGCGAGGGCTCGGCCATCGGCGATTTCATGAATCCGGCGCGCACGGTGCTCGGTTCGCTGGATCCGGAGGCGGCGGAAAAGGTCGCCCAGCTGCACCTGCCGCTGCGAGCCCCGATCGTCGTCACCGATTTGCGCACGGCCGAGATGATCAAATACGCCTCGAATGCCTTCCTGGCGACGAAGATCTCGTTCATTAATGAGATCGCCAATATCTGTGAGGCGCTCGGGGCGGATGTCAAAGAGGTCGCCACCGGGATGGGATACGACCCGCGGATCGGGCGGCATTTCCTGGACGCCGGCATGGGCTATGGGGGCTCGTGCTTCCCCAAGGACGTGAAAGCTCTGGCCTACATGGCGGCGGAGAAAGGCCGTCACCCGCAGCTGCTACAGGCTGTCATGGAGATCAACGCCGACAGCCGGCGACAGCTGGTGGAAAAGGTTCAAGCCCTGGTGGGTGAGCTGAAGGGCAAGACCATTGGTTTGCTCGGGCTGACCTTCAAGCCCAACACGGACGACCTGCGCGAGGCGCCGGCGCTCGAGGTAGCCCAGCGGCTGCTGGAGGCAGGGGCGCGGGTGCGGGCCTATGATCCGGTCGGGATGCCGCACGCCGCTCAGTTGATGCCCGCCCTGCAAATGGCCTCCGATTCGTATGACCTGGCCAAGGGTTGCGACGCGGTCATGCTGTGTACCGAATGGAATGAGTTCAAGGCCCTGGACCTGGAGCGCCTGCGGGCGGCCATGAAACAGCCGGTGCTGGTGGATGGCCGGAATGTCTACGATCCGGTCGTCATGGCCTCCCTGGGCTTCCGCTATCGCGGGGTCGGCCGCGGCTATAGCCGGGATGCAAAAGCATTGGAGACCGGCGGGTGATAAGCCCCCTCGCAGGCCCGGTCACGCGGCGGCGGCTGCGCAACGGCCTGGAACTCCGGTTGAAGGAGATCCATACTGCGCCGCTCGTCAGCATCTGGCTGTGGTACCGCGTCGGCTCGCGCAATGAACGGCCGGGCACCACCGGGATCTCCCACTGGGTCGAGCACATGCAGTTCAAGGGGACGCCGCAATATCCGGCCGGAGAGCTCGACCGGGCGATTTCGCGTTTCGGTGGCTACTGGAATGCCCACACCGGGATCGATTGGACGGTCTACGAACACACCCTGCCCGCCGATCGGGCGGAGCTCGGGCTGCAGGTCGAGGCCGATCGCATGCTCCACAGCCTCTTCGCACCGCGCGAGGTGGAGCGCGAACGAACGGTGATCATTTCCGAGCGGGAGATGCACGAGAACGACCCGGCATTCCGCCTCAGCGAAGAGGTGCGGGCGGCTGCATTTCGCGTCCATGCCTATCATCATGAAGTCGTCGGGGACCTGGCCGACCTGCAGACCATCACGCGGCAGGATCTGTACCAGCACTATCGGGAGCACTACCTGCCGGCCGGCGCCGTGCTGGCCGTCGCCGGCGACTTTCGTATGCCTGCCATGCTGCAGACCATCCGCCGCCTGTTTGGCGGCTTGCCCTCCGGCCGCCCGCCAGTGCCCCGCCTCCGAACAGAACCCGATCAGCGCGGCGAGCGGAGACTGGTGGTCGAAGGCCCGGGGGAGACGGCCTTCGTGGAGATCGCCTATCATGCCCCCGAGGCCCTCTCGCCCGACTTCCTGCCGCTGGCTGTCGTGGACAGCGCGTTGGCGGGCGCGGCCAGCCTGAACATGTATGGCGGTGGGATCTCGAACAAGACCTCCCGGCTTTATCAGGCACTGGTGGAGGGCGGCCTGGCAGCCGCGGTCGGGGGCGATCTGCCCGCCACCATCGATCCATTCCTGTATTCCATTTGGATTACCGTTCGTCCCGACCGCACGCCAGAGGATGCTCTGGAGGCCTTCGACCGTGAGGTCGAGCGCCTGAGGCGGGAGCCGATCCGGGCGGAAGAAGTTGCGAAGGCCATCAAGCAGGCGCGGGCCCTGTTCGCCTATGGCAGCGAGAGCATCACGAACCAGGCCTTCTGGCTGGGGTTCAGTGAGATGTTTGCCGACTACACATGGTTTGAAAGCTATCTGGATCGACTGGCGCAGGTCCGTGTGGCTGATGTAGAGGCTGCGGCCCAGAAGTATCTCGTCCCGTCGAATCGCGTGGTCGGCATCTATCGACCGACCGGCAACGGGAAGCCCCAGCATGCCGACTAGTCCTTCCCTCGAGGTGCGTTCCTTCCCCGGTCCGGAGACGATCCATCGGTCGATTCTGGACAACGGCGTTGTCCTGCTCGCTCGCGAGAATTTCTCCAGCCCCTCCGTCGTGCTTACCGGCTATCTGGAGGCGGGAGCCCTGGATGAGTCCCCCGAGCAGGGCGGATTGGCCGACCTGACGGCCTCGGCCCTGATGCGCGGCACACAGTCACGGACCTTCACCCAGATCTACGAATCGATTGAATCGATTGGCGCCAGCCTGAGCCTGGGCTCCGGCACGCACTTCCTGTCCTTTCGGGGCCGGGCTCTGGCCGAGGACCTCGAGCTCCTGCTGAGCCTGCTGGCCGACGTGTTGCAGCACCCGGTGTTCCCCCGGGAGCAAGTGGAGCGCCTCGTGGCGGAGAAGATCACCGGGCTTGGCCTGCGCGATCAGGACACGGCCTCTGTTGCGCAGATGGCGTTCGACGAACTCGCCTATCCAGACCATCCCTACCGCCTGCCCAGCGATGGCACGCGGGAAAGCGTAGCTCGCCTGATGCCGGCTGACCTGCAGGCGTTCCACCGTCGCAAGGTCGGGCCCACGGGCTGCGTCATCGCCGTGGTGGGGGCTGTGCCGTCGGCGGTGGCAGCGGAGGTCGTCGCTCGCCATCTGGGAGGCTGGCGAAATCCCTCCCAGGAGCCCCAGCCGGCATTGCCGGAGCTCGCACCGCTGCAGGGCACGGTCCGTCGTGACGTCCCGCTGGCGGGCAAGAGCCAGTGCGACATCCTGCTCGGCTGCCCGGGCCCGAGCCGATTCGATCCCGCATATATTGCCGCCTCGCTGGGCAACAACATCCTGGGCAGCTTCGGGATGATGGGGCGCATCGGGGACGTCGTGCGAGAACAGTCGGGGCTGGCCTACTACGCCTCGAGCTCGTTGGGTGGGGGGCCGGGTCCGGGCGCGTGGGAGGTCGGCGCCGGGGTGGCACCACCAAATGTCGACCGGGTGATCGAGCTCATCAGCCGCGAAATCCGCCGTTTTGTGACCAAGCCGGTGACGCCCCAGGAGCTGCGTGACAGCCAGACTAACTACATCGGCCGGCTGCCCCTACAGCTCGAATCGAACGACGGCGTCGCCGGTGCGCTGCTGAACATCGAGCGCTACGACCTGTCGCTCGATTTCTACCAGCGCTACCCGGACATCGTGCGCGTGATCCGGCGGGACGAAGTGCTCGCAGCTGCCCGCCGATTCCTGGATCCCGAGCGGCTGGCGATTGGCGTGTCGGGGACATTCGGGTCACGAGAATGATCCGCTCCGGTGTTGACATCATCGAGATTGAACGGATTGACCGCGCCATCCTGCGTTACGGCGAACGCTTCTTCGACCGTTTCTTCACCCCCTTCGAGCTGATTGATTCGCACGGCCACACGCCCGCCCTGGCGGCGCGCTTTGCCGCCAAGGAAGCGGTGGCCAAGGCCCTGGGGACCGGGATTGGCAAGGTCGGTTGGCGCGACATCGAGATCCGTCGCGGCCCTAGCGGTGAGCCGACCCTGGCTCTACATGGTGACGGGGCGGAACTCGCCCGCCGCCTCGGGCTGCATTCCTGGTCTGTCAGCCTGAGCCACACGCATGAACATGCCGTGGCGGTGGCTGTGGCATGGGCGGAGGACGGCCCCCAGGGGCAGGCCGATGTCTGAGAGGTCGGGCGGCGGTCTGGCCGTCGGGCTGATGACCGAGGCCTCACAAACCGTCACCGAGGAACGTACTGCGCGCCACCTGGGCAGCGGCTCGCTTAAGGTGTTTGCCACCCCGTCGATGGTCCAGTTCATTGAAGAAAACTGCCACAAGTTGGCCGCCCGATTCCTGGCGCCCGGGAAGTCGACGGTCGGCGTCTCCCTCCAGATCCAGCACCTGGCGCCCACGCCCGTCGGTCAACGAGTGACGGTGCGAGCCGAGATCACCCAGCTGGAGGGCAACCTGATCACGTTCCGGGCGGAGGTCTCCGATGAGGCAGAGGTGATCGGGCGCGCCGAACACGTGCGGGCGATCATCGATGTCGAGCGCTTTCTCAAACGCGTGGAGGCTAAGGGGCGGGCCGCCTCCGCCCAGGCCTGAACTGGTCCCTCAGCTGCGCGCAACGCGCATGGCGACAGCCGTTTGGCCCAGCCGTCCCGAGCGAATTCGCGTCGGAACCTCTCCCGCCCGCGCAGCGTATGACCGAGGCTGACCGCTCTCAGGGCCATAGCCCGAGGCGGCCCGGCTGACGGCGAGTCCCTTGGAGTGCACGATCCGGAGAGGGCACGGCGGGTCGGCCAGGCCGCAGCCGGGATGCGTCGTGAGTCCTGCCTGCCCCGGCGGACCACCTGCCTTTGACGCTCTGCCGCACTCATGGTAGACTTCGCTTGGCTCCCGCCGCCCCGCGGCGGGAGACTTCTGCCCCGCAAGGGGCGACTTCGCACGCTTCCTGACCCGAACGGGCGTGCCGGTGGGCCAGCCGGTCCGAACGGGGATGAGGGAAGCGGAGGCCGAACGCGCAGGAGGTTCGTACCCATGGCCGTCATTTCCATGAAAGCTCTGCTTGAGACCGGGGTCCACTTCGGGCACCGCACCCGAAAGTGGAACCCACGCATGAAGCCCTTCATCTTCACCGAGCGCAACGGCATTCACATCATCGACCTGCAGCAGACGCTCGAGGCGCTCGAAGCCTCGTATGCCCTGATTCGGGATACGGTGGCGGCCGGCGGCTCGATCCTGTTTGTGGGGACCAAGCGGCAGGCGCAGGAGACCATCCAGGCGGAGGCCGAGCGCTGCGGCATGCCCTACGTGAATGCCCGATGGCTGGGCGGCACCCTGACCAACTGGCGCACCATCCGTTCGCGCATCGACGAATTGGCGGAGCTCGAGCGGCTGCGTGACTCGGGCGAATTTGAACGTTTGATGAAGAAGGAAGCGCTGGTCAAGACCCGCGAGATCGAACGCCTGCAGGGGCGGCTGGGGGGCATCCGCGAGATGCGCTCCGTGCCCAAGCTGCTGTTCGTGGTCGACGTGCGCCGGGAAGAGACCTCCATCCACGAGGCCAACCTGCTCGGCATCCCGGTGATCGCCCTGGTCGACACGAATTGCGATCCGACCGGGATCGATTTCGTCATCCCTTCTAACGACGACGCCATCCGGGCCATCAAGCTGCTGGCGGCCAAGGTCGCCGATGCGGTGCTGGAAGGCAAGGCGCTGCGCAAGGATGAGCCGCTGGAGGAGATGGAAGGGGAGGGCGCCCGCGGATCAGACCGACGCCGGATCCGGGATCTGGAAGTGGCCGATGATGACCTGCTGGGTGAGGCGACTCTGGCCAAGCTGCAGAGCGGCGCCTACGACGAAGGCGGGGTGACCCTGGCCAAGGATGTGCGTGCACCCGAGAGCGGCACCGACGCCGTCATCCCCGGATAGCGCAGGAAAGGCACGATATGGCTGTCACGGCCGCACAGATCAAGGAACTGCGCGAGCTTACCGGCGCCGGGGTCCTGGATTGTCGCAAAGCACTGGAATCCTCCGGGGGCGACAAGGAAAAAGCCATGGCGTTGCTCCGGGAGAAAGGCCTGGCGGCGGCCGCCAAGCGCGCCGAACGCGAGACTCTCAACGGCCTGATCGAGCTCTACAACCACGGGGAAGGCCGGGTGGGCGTGATGGTTGAAGTCAATTGCGAAACGGACTTCGTGGCCCGCACCAAGGAGTTCCGCGCCTTCGCCCATGAGCTGGCTCTTCAGGTGGCTGCCGCAGCCCCGCGCTTCATCAGCCTCGAGACGATCCCGCCGGATGTGCTGTCCGCCGAACAGGCGGCTGCCCGGCAGTTCGCTGTGGACGAGGGCAAGCCGGATTCCGTGATCCCGCGCATCATCGAAGGCCGCATGGACAAGTTCTACGATGAGGCCTGCCTGTTGCGGCAGGTCTACATCCGAGATGACTCCCGCAAGGTGGGCGACCTGCTGCAAGAGATGGTTGCATCCACCGGGGAGAAGATCACCATCCGGCGCTTTGTGCGCTGGGCGCTCGGAGAAGAGACCCTGTGACATCGTCGGGCCAACCGGAAGGTTGGCCCGATGCTTCTAGCCGGGCAGCCACCCGGGAGCGCGCAGGATCGGAAGGAGCAGGCGGGACATGGCAACACCGATTTACAAGCGCATTGTCCTCAAGCTGGGGGGCGAGTCCCTCAGCGGACAGCAGGGCTTCGGCATCGATCCTCAACGGGCGGAGGAAGTTGCCGCCAAGGTGGGGCACGTCCAGGGCCTGGGAGTGCAGGTGGCGATCGTCATCGGGGCCGGCAACCTGTGGCGCGGGCGGGAGGGGATCGAGCGCGGCATGGAGCGCGCCACCGCCGATTATATGGGCATGGTCGGGACGGTGATGAACTCTCTGGCTCTCATGGATGCCCTGGAGCGAAGCGGGGTCATCACGCGGGTCATGTCGGCCGTCGAGATGCGGGCCGTCGCCGAGCCGTACATTCGGCGCCGCGCCATGCGGCACCTGGAGAAGGGCAGGGTGGTCATCCTGGGCGGCGGGACCGGTAATCCTTACTTCTCGACGGATACCGCGGCCGCCCTGCGCGCCATGGAGATCGGGGCCGATGTCGTCATCAAAGCGACGAAAGTCGACGGGGTCTACGAGAGCGACCCGGAGAAAGACCCGGCCGCCCGGCGCTTTGATCGCCTGACGCACATCGATGCCCTGAATCGGCGTCTGCAGGTCATCGACAGCACCGCCATTTCTCTATGCATGGATAACAACCTGCCGATCGTCGTGCTCAGTCTCTGGCGAGAGGGAGCCCTGGTCGACGCCGTCCTGGGTAAGGCGGTCGGCACGACGATTGCTGGCTAATTCCCGAGACGGGCGACGCCTAGGTGGGGCCTTGCACCCGAGTGCTACGCAATTTAGCCGTTTTGCGCTATCCTATACGGGCAATTCCCCCTTAAGCCCGTGCACCCTTCCAGAGGAGAAGCGGGAATGGTCGAAGACGCACTGGCGGAAGCCGAAGCACGGATGAGCGGGGCAGGCCGAACACTGGAAGACGACCTGTCCGGCATCCGCACTGGGCGGGCTTCCCCGGCGCTCATCGAACGGCTGCAGGTAGACTACTACGGCACGCCGACGACGCTCGTCCAACTAGCGACGATCTCGGCGCCCGAGCCCCGCCTGCTGACCATCCGGCCTTTCGACCCGGGCAGCTTGAAGGACATCGAGCGAGCCATCCTGGCTTCCGACCTTGGGTTGACGCCCAACAACGACGGCAAGATGATCCGCCTGAATATCCCGGCTCTGACCGAGGAGCGGAGGCGCGACCTCGTCCGGCATGTCCACAATCGGGTGGAAGAAGCCAAGGTCGCCGTTCGGAATGTGCGGCGCGATGTGCACAACGATCTGCGCGAGTTTGAACACGAGAAGTTGATCTCTGAGGACGAGCTCAAGCGGGGCGAAGAGCGCCTGCAGAAGCTCACCGACGTTCACATCGAGAAGGTCTCGACAATCGGCCGGCATAAAGAGGCCGAGGTGCTCGAGGTCTAGCCGAATCGTCGAACGTCATCATGCCGACAACCGAGCCACCGCTGCCGGAGAAAGTCCCGACCCATGTAGCCATCATCATGGATGGCAATGGTCGCTGGGCGAAAGCCCGCGGCCTGCCGCGCATGGCGGGCCATCGGGCGGGTGTCGACAACCTGCGGCGCGTGATCGAGGCGGCGACCGAGTTTGGGATCCGCTATCTGACGATCTACGCCTTCTCGACCGAGAACTGGCGCCGCCCTCCGGATGAAGTGCGCGGCCTGTTGAACATCCTCGAGGATGTCATCGATCGCGAACTGGAGGAGTTCCACGCCAACGGCGTGCAGCTCCGGCATCTCGGGCGCCTGGAGCGGCTGGATCCGATGCTGCAGGAGAAGGTCCTGCACGCCATCCAGCTGACGCGCAATAACCAGCGCTTGATCCTGAGTATCGCCTGGAACTACGGCGGGCGGGATGAAATCGTGCGGGCGGTCCAGCAGATCGCCGCGGCGGGCCTGCGTCCGGAGGAGATCGACGAGGCGACCGTCTCGCGCCACCTCTTCACCGCCGACTCGCCGGATCCGGACCTGATCATCCGCACCTCGGGGGAGATGCGCGTCAGCAACTTCCTGATCTGGCAGGGCGCCTATGCCGAGCTGTACGTGACACCGGTATTCTGGCCGGACTTCGGGCGGGATGAACTGCTTGAGGCCTTGCATGAGTTCGCCCGCCGGGAACGCCGCTTCGGCCGCGTTCCGGGACCCGCACTCCCGGGGTGAGATGCTGAGCGAACGAATCATCGTCTCCCTCTTCTTCCTGCCGGCGGGCTTGTGGCTCTTCTCCGTGGGGGGCTGGCCGTTTGCTGTCTTTGCGGCATTGGCGATGACCCTGGCGGCCATCGAGTATGGACAGCTCTTCCAACGCACCGGTTTCCGGCCGGCCTTGCCGCTCCTGGCCAGCGGGGTTGCCGTGCTGGTCCTGGCGCGGCTCCCCTGGGGGAGCGGGCACACCGCCCTGCTGCTGACCCTCGTCTCGCTGGCAGCCATGACCTGGCACCTGGTGGATTTCGAGCGCGGCGCCGCCCGCTCGGGGACCGATTTCGCCTTCACCCTGGCCGGCACCCTCTACCTCGGCTGGATCGGCGGCTACCTGGTCGCCCTGCGGGAGTTGCCCGATGGCGCGTGGTGGCTTCTGCTCTCGCTGGCCGTCATCTGGCTGGCTGACAGCGGCGCCTACACTGTGGGGCGCGAATTCGGCCGGCATCACATGTCGCCCCGGCTGAGCCCGCGCAAGACCTGGGAAGGCTATCTGGCGGGGATCGTCACGGGAGTGCTGAGCGGAGCCGGCCTCGGCGCCCTGCTGCACCTTGCGGCTTCCCCCGGATCCTCTGTGGGTGTCGTCAGCGGGCTGGTGCTGGGTGGGGTCATCTCGGCGGTGGCGCCGCTGGGCGATCTGGGCATCAGCATGATGAAGCGCGAAGTCCAGGTGAAAGACACCGGTTCATTGCTCCCCGGTCACGGCGGGGTTCTCGATCGGGTCGATTCCTGGCTCTGGGCCGCAGCTCTGGGGTATTACCTGGCGCTCTGCTTCTCCTAGACGCTTCGGACGAAGGCTTGACAAACCCGCTTGCAGGGGTACCCGCGGCGTGCTATAATCCACGTCGTTCCAGATCCCGGCTGTTGATCCAGCCCCCCCTGCAATCATTCAAGACGCAGCCAACTCTGTCCTCGCTGGCACAGACGCACAACGATTGACCACATGTGACAGCCATCCTGGGTGAGTGCCGCTGCAGGCATTCGTCACATTCCCACAGGGAGCCACCGTATGAATATTGCCCAGCTTGAAGCGATGACCCTCAACGAACTACGCGGAATCTCGCGTGAGCTCGAAGTCCAGGGCGCCAGCCGCATCAAGAAGGAAGATCTCATCCTGCGCATCATGCAGGCCGACGCCGAGCGCCAGGGCTTGGAGCTGCGCGGCGGGATCCTCGAGATCATGAATGAGGGCATGGGCTTCCTGCGCGCCGATCACTACCTGCCCGGCCCGAATGACATCTATGTTTCGCAGTCCCAGATCCGCCGCTTCGGGTTGCGCACCGGCGACATGGTCATCGGACAGATCCGCCCGCCCAAGGAGACGGAGAAATACTACGGGCTGCTGCGGGTCGAGTCGATCAACGGGATGGACCCGGAGGAAGCCAAGGGCAGGCCGAAGTTTGAGGACCTGACTCCCATCTTCCCGCTCGAACGATTTGACCTCGAGACGGACCGCTTCACTCTCACCACACGCATGCTCAATCTGGTTTCTCCGATCGGCAAGGGACAGCGAGGTCTGATCGTCTCTCCGCCCAAGGCCGGCAAGACGACGGTCCTCAAGCACGTCGCCAACGCCATCTCGACCAACTATCCGCAGGTCCACCTGATGGTCGCCCTGATCGGCGAGCGGCCGGAAGAAGTGACCGACATGGACCGCTCGGTCGACGCCGAGGTCATCTCCTCGACCTTCGACGAGCCGGTCACCTCGCATGTCCGGGTGGCGGAGATGGCCCTGGAACGTGCCAAGCGGCTGGTCGAGTGCGGTCGGGATGTCGCCATCCTGATGGATTCCATCACTCGCCTGGCGCGCGCCTACAACCTGATGGTGACGCCCTCCGGCCGCACGCTTTCCGGAGGGCTCGACCCCGCCGCCTTGTATCCCCCCAAGCGCTTCTTCGGTGCGGCGCGCAACATTGAGGAGGGCGGCTCGCTGACGATTGTGGCGACCTGCCTGGTCGACACGGGCTCGCGGATGGATGATGTCGTCTATGAGGAATTCAAAGGTACCGGCAACCTGGAGCTCCTGCTCTCCCGCCGCCTACAGGAGCGGCGAATCTTCCCAGCTTTCGACATCGAGCGCTCTTCCACCCGACGCGAGGAGTTGCTGCTGGGGCCCGACATCACGCAGCGCGTCTGGCTGATGCGCCGTATGTTCGGCCACCTGGTCAATCCGCCTCCCGGCGGAGCCGGCATGGATATTACGGCCGCCACCGAGGCGATCCTGCAGCGGATGGCCGAGACCGAGAACAACCAGGAGTTCCTTGAGCGCCTGACGGAGGATCAGTCCTAACATGCTGCAACCCAAGGGCAGCTGGCTCCGCATGTTGCGGGCGGGGCTGCCCTTTCTGCTGGCTTCGCTGGGTGTAGTGGCCGCTGCCTGGACGACCGTCCTCAATCTAGGCACGGTTCAGGCGGAAGAGCCCCAGGCTGCCCCTGCCTCGCTGCCGGCCAGCTCGCCGGATCCGGCGATCGTCCTGCCGGCCTACGCGGTCCAGGCGGAAGTCCACGGCATCAGACGCCAGGCTCTGCTGGATACCGAACGGCCGACGCGCGCCCGGGTCGTCGTCCTGCGCTACACCGTCCAGGCAGGCGACTCCGTCTTCGGAATCGCCAAAGAGTTCGACCTGGAACCAGAGACTGTGCTGTGGGGCAACTACGATACTCTGAACGACGATCCTCACAGCATTATTCCGGGCGTTGAACTCAACATCTTGCCGGTGGACGGGACCTACTACGAGTGGAAGGCCGGGGATGACCTGGCGACGGTCGCCGGATCCTTCGACGCCGACCCGCAGGCGATCCTGGACTGGCCGGGGAACAACCTGGATCTCACCAACCCGGTAATTCAGCCGGGATCGTGGTTGATCGTTCCGGGAGGCAAGAGGGAATTCAAGACCTGGGTTGTGCCGACGGTCGCTCGATCGAATGCCGGCGTCGGGGCAGCCTTCGGGTCGGGCGGTTGCAGCGGGGATTTCTCCAGCGGTGCTGTCGGGACGGGCGGCTTTATCTGGCCGAGCGCCAATCACTACCTCTCCGGCAACGACTACTGGTCGGGCCATCTGGCGATCGACATCGCGACGGGCTTGGGCGACCCGGTGTGGGCGTCTGACGGCGGTGTGGTGGTCTATGCCGGATGGTCCAACGGCGGATATGGCAACATCGTCATGATCGACCACGGCAATGGCTACCAGACTCTCTATGCCCACCTGAGTTCGGTCAAGACCACCTGCGGCAAGAGTGTCAGCCAGGGGTCGGTCATCGGCGGGGCCGGCTCAACTGGCAACTCCACAGGGGTCCACCTGCACTTCGAGGTCCGCAACCAGGGTGGATTCATCAATCCCTGGTACGTTCTCCCTTAGGTCAACATAAGCGGTGCTTGACGACCCACGGTGCGGCTGATAGCATGGCCGCCGAATCGGGGATGAGGATGGCGCTCGAACCATCGGGACGCACGGACGACAATTCGAACGGAATGCCTCGCCGACAGCGGCCGCGCACCCTGGCGCAGTTGTGGGCGGAGGTACGGCGGCGCGGATGGCGGGAGGATGTCATGCGCTACGCCGGCCACGTTGGGCTGGTTGTGATTGTCATCGTGGGCGTCCTGATCGCGCGCCGCGGTCTCGATACCTTGCTGGTCCAGGCGGCGGGGCAGGTGGAGCGCGCCGCTGCCGAACCCGAAGCCACCTCCGAGCCGGTCCAGGAACTGGCGGCCAGCGATCTGCCTCCCTATGCCGGCGGTCTGTACATGGTCGAGGGGATCGCCCGCCAGGCCGATGTCCACACGGAAATGCCGAGCCGGCCGCGGCTGCAGATCGTCAAGTACGTAGTCCAGAAGGGTGACACGCTCTTCGGAATTGCCGAGAAGTTCGGCCTCAAGCCTGAGTCGGTGTTGTGGGGCAATTGGACTTCGCTGGAAGGCGATCCGCATTCGTTGCAGCCCGGGCAGGAGTTGAACATCCTGCCGGTCGACGGCGCCCTTCACACGTGGAGCCCAGGCGAAAGCCTGAGCAAGATCGCCGACTTCTACAAGGTCGCCCCGGAAGAGATCATCGACTGGCCGAGCAATCGCCTGGACCTCGAAATCAATCTGGAGACGCCGAAGATCGCAGAGGGGATGGCGCTGGTCATACCGGGTGGAAAGCGCGACGCGCCCACCTGGCGCACGCCGCGCATCACACGTGCCAACCCGGCTTCGGCCCGCATCCTCGGCCCGGGGGCCTGCGGCTCCATCTCCGACGGCCCGATCGGGAGCGGCAGCTTCTCCTGGCCGGCGTCTTCCCACTGGATTTCCGGCTATCACTATGACGCGGCGGTGCATCCGGCGATCGACATCGGGGGCTCGATCGGGAACGGGATCTTCGCTGCCGACGCCGGTGTGGTGGTGTACTCGGGCTGGAACGATTGGGGCTACGGTTACGTGGTGGTGATCGATCATGGGAACGGCTGGCAGACTCTGTATGCCCACCTGAGCACGATCAACGTCGGCTGCGGCCAGGCCGTTTTCCAGGGTGGGGTGATCGGCGGCATGGGCTGCACGGGCAACTGCAGCGGACCGCACCTGCACTTCGAGATGATGAGCGATAGTTACGGCAAGGTGAACCCGCTGGACTTCCTGCCCTAGTCCTGGGGCGGAGGAAACGCGCGAGGCGGCGGGGCGGGAGC
>Ga0299915_10002276_pt1 | contig 14060 bp, 13 predicted proteins | sample RVTome_13_FD_200263 | JGI IMG/M metagenome (GOLD analysis project Ga0299915, IMG submission 200263) | Soil microbial communities from uranium-contaminated site in the Upper Colorado River Basin, Wyoming, United States - RVT92D227 (version 2) ...
CAAACGTCCTCCCCCTAACCCGCAACCTTTCGAAGATTGAGCTGCTTCGCTAAATGATTCATCAATCCTCCTTCGCGAAGCAAATCCTGCATAAACGGGGGAATCGGCTTCGCCTGGAAGGACCGCCCCAGATGGAGATCTTGAATCTCGCCCGTATCGAGATTCACGGCAATTTCGTGGCCTTCTTCAATAGCGTCCGGTGCGTCTTCACATTCCAGGATCGGAAGCCCCGCATTAAAGGCATTTCGATAAAAGATCCTTGCGAAGCTCTTGGCGATGACACATGAAATCCCCGCCATTTTGATCGCGATGGGTGCCGGCTCCCTGGAAGATCCGCATCCAAAATTCCTCTTTGCGACAACGATATCACCTGGTTTTACCTTCTTGGGAAAGTCAGGATCTATCCCCTCCATGCAGTGCCTCCCGAACTCCTGGGGATCTCCTGAAGTGCAGTAATGAATCGGAATAATCACATCGGTGTTCACGTCATCACCAAACTTCCACACTCGACCTCGCAAAATCATCTCTCTTCTTCCTCCACAATACAACGGTTCAGGTTTTGACGACCTCTTCAGGATGCGCAATTCTTCCCTTGACAGCACTGGCCGCAGCCACTGCAGCATTGGCAAGGTAGATCTCGCTCTCTGAGTGGCCCATCCTGCCGACAAAGTTCCGATTGGTCGTCGAAATCACCCGTTCTCCTTTTGCCAGGACTCCCATATGCCCCCCAACACACGGCCCGCACGTAGGGGTACTGATCGCTGCCTTCGCATTGAGGAAAATCTCAAAGAGCCCTTCCTGCACGGCTTGACGGTAAACCTCCTGCGTAGCAGGAATGATGATCAGCCGGACATAGGGGGCTGCCTTGTTTCCCCGAAGCACTTGGGCAGCAACACGAAGATCCTCAATCCTCCCGTTCGTGCACGATCCAATGACAGCCTGATCGATCGCGATATCTCCTACCTCGTTAATGGGCTTGGTGTTACTGGGCAAGTGCGGGAAAGCCACCTGCGGCTCGATACGGCCTACATCGTATTCCTTCACCTCCGCATAGGCTGCATCCCTATCACTTTCATATCTTTTCATGGGCCGAGCCGTTTTCTCTCGAAGATACGCTTCGGTTATTCTGTCCGGTTCAAAAATTCCATTCTTGGCGCCCGCCTCGATAGCCATGTTTGCCATCGTCAGCCTCCCTGACATCGGCATTTGCTCGACCACCTTGCCCGTAAATTCCATGGCTCGATAGAGGGCTCCGTCGACTCCAATGTCCCCAATGGTATATAGAATAAGGTCTTTCGCTTCCGTCCATTTGGGGAGTTTTCCATCGTATACAAATTTCGTCGACTCTGGAACTTTAAACCACAGCTCTCCTGTCAAAATTGCCGCGGCTAGGTCGGTATGTCCCACGCCAGTTGCAAAAGCGCCCAAAGCACCGTACGTACAACTGTGGCTATCCCCTCCCACCACAACATCTCCAGGTAAGATAATTCCTTTTTCAGGGAGTAAAGCATGCGCAATTCCCCCATCACCGACCTCGAAGTAATGAGAAATCTGGTGCCGCTTGGCAAACTCCCTCACGCGCTTGCTGTTTTCAGCAGACCTGATATCTTTATTCGGAACAAAGTGATCCATAACAAGAACGATCTTATCTTTGTCAAAAACCCTATCCGCCCCGATCCTCTCCAACTCATCGATCGCCACCGGCGTTGAGATGTCGTGCCCCATGACGATATCGATTTTTGAATTGATCAGTTCGCCAGGATCAACCTTTTCGACTCCTGCATGAGCGGCCAAAATCTTCTCAGTAATCGTCATTCCCATTTTAGAGCTCTTCCTTTCGTGTCTCCCCCAAGACTTTTTCTTCCAACCCCCTGTATTTCTTCAGTCCCAGGAAGTCAAGCAATTCCTCAAAGGGAACCCCCCCGTGAGCGCCTGCCTGCGTAATCCCATCCTTTTTAAGTCCCATCAACTTCTCTTTGATGCCCGCATATGCTGCTGTCAGCGATATGGGAGGATAGATGGCGATCGCGTAGCCCATCTCTTCGTACCTCTTGAAATGTAAGACCGGCGTCTTGGGTGCTATATTTACCATGACCGGCCCTTTGATAAGTTTCGGAATCCTCTGCAGTTGCTCGATAGTGGTAGGAGCTTCGACAAAAATGACATCTGCTCCTTCTTCCTTGTAGGTATTCCCTCTACGAATTGCCGCGTCGAACCCCTCTGCAGCAATGGCGTCCGTCCTTGCAATCAGAACGAAATCTTTATCTTTTCGACAGGCAACGGCAGCCCTTATTTTTGGCACCATCTCCTCTGTGGAGATCAATTTTTTCCCCTCCATATGCCCGCATCTCTTGGGGGAAATCTGATCCTCGATATGAAGCGCTGCCACACCTGCCTTCTCATACTCCTCAATCGTCCTCATCACATTGAGATGATTGCCATATCCTGTATCTGCATCAGCGATGACTGGTATTCCAACAGCATCTGATATCCGCCTTGCATTCTCAACCATCTCGGTCATGGTGAGCAACCCGATGTCCGGAACTCCAAAGATGCTGGCCGCCGTCCCGAAGCCAGTCATGTAGACTGCTTCAAATCCAACCGCTTCGATCAATTTTGCACTCAACGCATCGAAAGCACCCGGCGCCACAAGAATCTCTTTGCTTTGGATCAATTCCCTTAACCTGGCTGTTTGCTTCATTTTTCACCCTTCTCTCTTCAGGTACACTTTCCGCAGATATTCTCAGCAACGCTCCATAAACTTCATACCGGATATTCAAGAAATAACATCAGCCATCTCCTCATTCATTTATCTTTGGAGAAAAGGCTTTCTGGAACATAAACAAAACCTTCCATGATCCTTCTCGATGTCCGCCCAAAGGCGGCTTTTTTCAAGTGGAACCCCTCCGCTGTTTTCTCGACATCGACCTCGATGGAAATGACTCCACTCGGGTGACCGATTCGAACGGTTCCTGTTTTTATTGCTTCAGGAGAGCATACGCGATTGACCAAGGTTCCCTCGATCAACGCAGCAGCACCCGTACAGACCGTTCCTGTTCCTGCATAGGTCTTGTGCATTTCTTGCATAAAAAAACCTCTCGCGACAAAATCGATCTCATCCGCTTTAACTCTCGTCCCGTCCGTAAAACTGACATACTCTTTGGGTTCACTCACAATGGCCAGCATCGGACCCGCAGGACTCTCGGTACGGGCCTTTGCAGGATCATCAACAAACCCTATGATTTTGGCAGCCGTTCCCCGAATGAGCTCAATTTTATCCAGTGCATCGATCACCTTCGGATCCAAGGGCCCCTCAATCCCTGAAAGACTCAAAACTTCAGGCTTGATAAAGCACATCGGGTTTCCCGCATCGACAATCGACATCTCAACTTTTCCAAGGGAAGGGATAGAGATGAGGTCGCTGGGATGGCCCGTGGGTAGAAGCTTTCCGGTCGCAGCCCCCTCTGTCTCCGAATAGTCGAGGAGAATTTTACTACTGGTGCCAGGAACCCCGTCAATGGCGTAATCCCCGGTATATTTTGATTTTCCCTGACGGGTCTGGACAAAGGCTTTCAGGATCTTTTTGGTGTTCGTATTGTAGATGCGAACCACCGTTTCCGGCTCTTTGACGGAAACCAGGCCCTCGTCAATGGCAAAGGGACCGACGCCCGAAGAGATGTTGCCGCAGTTGCCCTTGAAATCAAGGATGGGTTTGGCGATGTCCACCTGCGCCATGGTGTAGTTGATGTCCGCATCCGGCCTCTCCGGTGGCCCGATAATGGCACACTTGCTCGTCAACGGGTCGGCGCCTCCCAGTCCGTCGATCTGCCGTATGTCGGGGCTTCCGAAGATTGCCAGGATGACCTTATTTCTCAGTTCCGGGTCTTTCGGCAGATCCTTCTCATGGAGATAGACACCCTTGCTGGTCCCTCCTCGCTGAATCACACAGGGAATTTTTCTGAATTCACCCATGGGTAATACCTCCGTACTTTGGACTGAGCATGCCACGCTTCATTTCTTTTTCCTGAAGACCCGTCGGGCTGAAGTTAAACCGGTCCTACCGAACCAGATCGGCCAGTTCGACAATGCTCGAGATCTTCTCGAGGCGATCCACCGTCGCGATGATCTTCTCCCTTTTTTTCTGATCGAAGAACTTTTCGGTCAGCGAATGAAATTTTCTCAGGATCTCCTCCGGGGTTGTTGGATTTTCTGGATCCCCCTTTGGAAAGTCCACGTGCGCTTGAAAAACTCGGCCATCCTTTAGTTCGGCGATCAATGTAGCAGGGTAGGCCTTGGGGTACATGGCTTCAGCCGAAGGATCAATTTCCCAGGCTACTTTTTCCGCAAGCGCTAACACCTCCGGATCATGGAGGGTCTCACCCCTAAATTCATCGATGCCCGTCCTATTCTTACAGATAGCGACAGCGATGGCCCAGGGAAGGCTGAACTGCGCGTCCACATGCGTGATGGGTTTTGTTTTTCGCTCTATCGGATGACAAAGCATCCGGACCGTAAAATCGCCCACCTTTGCAGTGATCTTCTTCACGTCTTTTGCCCGAACCCCTTGGCGATACAGATCGAGGGCACAGTCCGCTACGGGTCCCGAGAAACGGCAACAGGCATGCACCTTGATACTCGTGTCCGTCATTTCCCACTTTTTTCCCAGGGTTTCGGTGATCCGGCTGTAGTCATACTGATCCTTGAAAGAAAGGGCCTTGATAAGCCCACTGGGTCCGTCGAAAACGGTTCCGGATCCGATGTAAGCCTTCTCTGCCAGCGAAGCGGCCAGCACGCCCCCCATGGCAGGATGCCCCGCCTGAAGCGGCTTCTGCCACGCGCCTTCCCCGGTGCATTCTTGCGTGCCCGCCGAAAAGCTTCCTGCGATTCCCAGGGCGTATTTAGCCCGCTTCGCGTCAAGTCCCATCAGTGCAGCGCAACCCGCAGCGGCACCGAATACACCGCACGTTCCGGTCGGGTGGAATCCCTGATAATACGATTTGCCGAGCAAGGATTCTCCTAACCGAATCATGACCTCCAGCCCAAGAATGAAGGCCCGAAGAAAATCCTTACCATGAACCCCCCGCTTCTCTCCTAACGCAAAGACTGCTGGAAAAACAGCCACGGATGGGTGCATGGTACCCTCACGATGATCATCGTCAAAGTCAAAGGTATGCCCCAAGGTACCATTCGCCATTGCAGCATTCATGACCGAGGTTTTGAAACCATGGCCAAATACCGAACTGTGGGGATTTCCTCCTTCGGCTTTCATCACTTCTATCAAAGTCCGAGCCTGCTGTTCTTGCGATGCCCCGACGATGCACCCGATGACGTCGAGGACATATTGCTTCGCTTTCTCAATGGGCTCCTTCGGCAAACCCTCATATTTCTGGCTTACCAAGAACTCCGCCAATACCTCAGCAATTCTCTTGTCTTGATCCACCTCTTTGCTCCTTCCCGCTCAGACTTGTTTGATCTCAGCTTAGAACCTTTGTTATTTCTCCGATCTCTTTTACATCTTCAAGTTGTCCAATAAGTTCGATCACTCTCTCAACCTTCTTTTTGGATAATCTCCTTTTGGGATAGGATGAACAATCTCGAAATTTCCTTGCACAGTCATCAAATAACATGGGTCTCTCAGGGCTCCCGAAAGGATCGTCCACCTGGTTTGAGTAGACCTGTCCGCTCTTTGTGATGATCTCCACCTTCCCTGGCGGAATCCTATCACTCCTGTCCAAACTATGATCTAACACAACGCTTATTTTGCTCGCAACCTCAAGAATGTCCGGACTTTTGATAGCCTCTTCGGTGAAATGCTCCATGCCAATACGCCCCTTAGCGATAGCAGTCGCCACCCCCCAAGGAATGCTGAACTGGGTTATCACCTGACTTGTCGGCTTTGTTCTTACTTCCAAGGGCATGCATAATGCATGGTACCCTCCTTCATCACTGAACACCTTGATTTCCTTTACATCTTCGGCCTTGAGCTTCTTGTCATTGACCAATGCCAACGTGGCATCGATGTAGGTGTGAATTCCCCTGCAGCAAGGATAAGGCTTGATGGAAACATTTACTCCCTCGAAGTGCTTTCCCAAGTCTGATGTCAAGGTCTTCGCATCGTAGCCCCCCTGAAAGTACATGTTGTAGAACCCCTGGTGCCCTTCAAGGGTGTTCTTTGACCCAGTGATGCCTTTCTCAGCCATTAAAGCTGAAGCGATACCTGCCCTTGATGAAAATCCAGGTCCCAACCTTTTGGTTTGCGCACCTTCAATCCTTCCTTGCAGGTTGCCGCTGCATTGATGGTAGGCGATGCCAAAGGCATTGACCATCCGCTCTTCATCGAGACCAATCAGTTTCCCGGCGGCCCCTGCAGCAGTGAGATAACCCATCAGGGTGGTGAGATGCCACCCTTGCTTCACACGCTCCGATTGATACTTCAGCTCTTGTTTCTCAGGGGACGAAGGGTTATAACCGGGCCAAGTAGCAAGGGCCATCCGACAGAGCATGTCCACCCCTAGAACAACGGCGGTAATGAACTCCCTGCCGCTCACCCCACCCTTTCTCTCCGCCACAGCCATACACGTTGGTATGATCACAACCCCAGGATGCAATACTGCAGGATCATGAACGTCGTCATAATCTAGTGCATGCCCCATGGTCGCGTTCACCTGCGCTGCCATGGGCGCAGGCACTTTTTGCTTGCAACAAATAATGCTGCTCTCCCTTTTTCCCCCCCAATCCCTGACGAGTTCCAACAGCTCCTGTACTCCCGGAGCAGTGAAACCAGCTAAGGAGACCCCCAATAAATCCAAGACTTCTTTCTTTGTAACCTCAATGACCTCTCGAGGTAGATCCCCATACTCGACACCAATAAAATTCTTTGCAAAGAGATAGATCGCATCCATCCTAATTCTTCCTCCCATTCTTAATATTCAGGGCTCGTCAGCTGCCCTCCCATGATTCCCCAGGAACACGCGAGCGAACCTCCTAATGAAATATGTGTGATTCAACCATCAAGGAGCTGACGCCCTCCATCCTACCATGATGTCAGGAGTGGTACGCACTTGGTGGGTGATACATAGATAGCCTTTTGCGGGCAGTCAAGTTCACAATAGGCACAGACCATACAGTCTTCAGGATATTTGACGAGCGCCTTCCCGCTTTTCTCATCCATCCTTATGACATCCACGGGGCAACTGTCGATGCATATCCCACAGCCGTTGCATAACTCAGGGTCAATCCGTTCGATAGCCATCGTCACTCCCCTTCCCTTATTATAGCCATGGACTTATCTCCCGAGCATGCATCTTCATCAACCTCCTTCGTCACTCCCCAGGAAACCTTTTGGGATACCTCTCCTCATAAGGCTTCGTCAGGTCCGGCCACCACTGCCTTGGAATCGGCTCCTTCGTCACCTTCATCCTGCCTTCCTCCTCCTGGAGCTTCACCCATACCAGCCATGCGGGGTCATCTCGTCGAGGATAGTCCTCCCTGTAGTGTTGACCTCTGCTCTCGGTTCTGAAGAGTGAAGCCCTCAAGATCATTTCGGCATGAAGAACCATGTTTTTCGTCTCGTGGGCCAAACGTAGTTCGTGGCTATCCTTGGCGATCAGTTTAGGAACAAGATGATCCCTTAAGAACTCAACCATGGTGAGCGCTGCCAGCAACCGCATCTCATGCTTAATGTGCAAGATGAAATAAGGGACCATCGTGTTCTGAAGTATTTGTGTCACCCACCTCGGGCTGAAGCCGCTCTTGTGCTCGATAGGCGCAACCATCCGCTTCGTCAATCCGGCTAAGGCTTCCCTGTCCATGCCCGTTTTTTCCGTCTGCAAAGCATACTCCGCAGCACCCAGACCAGCCCTGGAGCCTGTCACAGCAGACCCGGTGAGACCAAACCCGGGTCCAGGGTGGTAAGCCCCTAGGTACCTTGTGCCGCAACATTCACCAGCCACGTAAAGCCCCGGAAGGCTTGTCGCGCATTTTGTATTAGTAGGCCACACCCCTCCCGTTTGAGAATTTTGCATTCCAGCTCCCCGACCTCCCGCCAATGGAAATTTCCCGCCACAGCCAGGATCGAAGTTTATCCGGTCGCTCTCCAGGGCATCGGAGTGTTGTTGACGTTTACGCATTCTCTCTACGTCTTCAGGAGTAGCGGCATCAAGGTCCCAGAGGATTGGCCCCTTGCCAGCGTGCACTAAGAATTCGAGAGCAAGATCTGCTTCAAAACCGACGTCTATCCTCCGGCCTTCTGCATCGGTAAAATGACGGAAGACGGCGCGGCTTGCGCTAGTGCCACGCCAGGCAGGATAAGCAGCCAGATGGTAACGTGTGTCCGGAAATTCCTTGCCTGTGACCTCAGCACCAGCCCTGTAAGCGACAGCCTCTCCATCACCCGTCAAGCAGCAGATATCAGAACCGGCCAACTTGAAACTGTTAGATCCGGCGCTCACGACTGTCGCCTTCGCTTTGAAGACACAGACTGCATCGCTTTCCATTGGAAAACCAATAGCTCCAACCACCTTCCCATCCTGTTTTAGCAGATCAGCTACCATGATCCTATCCATGATCCTAACACCACGCTTCACCGCCTGCAGCCTCAGAAATGGGGGTGTCTTTCTTCTCTTGATGCGAACCACCCCGAACGGAGAATAATCTTCTTTTACAAATTTGTCGCCTTTTGAACTTTCTACGGGGAATTCAACCCCCCAGGAAACAAGGTCCTGGTAAGTCTGCCATGAATCCTTGAAGACAATCTCGGTCCATTCACGGTTGTTGAGATACTCACCTTTTAGGTGAATAGCATTCATACAAGCATTTAGATCGAGACCCCATTCGGGGTTAAAGACCATGTAGCCCACGCCAGCCGAGATACTCGCGCCTGATTTACCCGCATAAGCCTTATCCACGATGGTAACATCAAGCCCCAACTCTCTGGCTCTTATAGCTGCGAAAAACCCCGCAATGCCTCCTCCGACGACGAGAACATCGGTTTCAACCACGTTCTCTAATGGCATCAGTCATCCCCTTTCTAAGAAAGCATAGCACAAGTTTTTAGGAGTTTCATATTTCCATTGAGTTTCCCTCACTGCTCTTCATCCTCCCCCGAACATAGGAAGGACTGTTATCTTATCTCCGTCTCTTAAAACCTTTGGATAAATCTCATCGGGACTGATGACCCGATCATTTAAGGTAACGACGATGTCAGGATTAAAAATACCCTTACCTCTCTGAAAGATGTTTTCTCGAAACGGTTGGTATTTCTCAGCGAGACGATCAAACAAGTCTCTAACCGTAATTCCGTCTTCAACCTCTTCTTCACGAGTCGCGCATACTCCGGTCGAATGAAAATCTGCTCCTAGGTTCTCCAGCTGCATCCATATCTCAAGCCTCACCCTGATCATGATCAATCCTGAATCCTGCCTGGAAATGGTTCAAGACCCATCACTTCTTGTCACTTCTCACCTGGACTCCAGCCAGCTTCTCTAGAGATGTGATCGCTGCAACAGAATCTAATTCCCCCTTGCCCGCCGCGCTCTCCATCTGATAAATCTGATGAACCAGAGACCCAAGTAACAAGGGAACCTTGAGAGCTCTCCCAGTGACTAAAGCTATACCTGTATCTTTTATACCCAAATTTAGGTCCATACCAGCGGTAAAATCTCCCTTTAAGACTTTTGGCCCCCAAAGATTATTAAGTATCCAGCTATTTGCTCCCGAGTTCTTAAATACCTCAAACATAGTATCAGCTTTAATGCCAAATTTAGTTCCTAATACCATGGCTTCATTGAGAAGAAGGATCGTTGACAAAGATACCAGATTATTGGCCACCTTCACCATCTCACCTGACCCAAGAACTTCGCCGCAATGAATGATATTTGTGCCCATGGTTCCCAAAACATCACGACATTCCTCGAGAATCTCCTTCGGCCCTCCCACCATTATGGTCAATGTGCCATCAGGCGCTCCTTTTATCCGATTCCCAGATACCGGGCAATCGATCACCTTCACGCCTTTCTTGCCACACTTCTCGGCAAGCTGCTGTATATAGAGAGGCTCGACCGTACTCATCACAACAAGGATGTTACTTTTCCGTAACCCCTCTAACGCTCCGTTTTCTCCAAAAACAGCGGCTTCAATATGCGGAGAATCTGGCACCATCAATATAACAATTTCCGAATTCTCCCCCACTTCTTTTGGTGAATTTACCCCCACAGCCCCCAGCTTCACTAACTCTCTAACACGTTCTGATACAAGGTCATAAACCGTGAGGGGGAAACCTCCCTTTAGAATATTCTTCGACATCAACTCGCCCATCTTCCCCAGCCCAATGAAACCAACCCTCTTCTTTGGCATGAGTGCCTCCTTTATAATGCTACCGCGCCCACCTTATAGCCAATCTTCCTGAGATTATAGATAGCTAATTGAAACTCGCCACGGCCATAACGAGCAACAATGATCTAAGACTCAACTCATTCCAATGACCTCTATGGGAATTACATTATTCCAGAAAAATGTTCTTGGATCCTATAAATCTGATTTATCTTCCAGTATCTGCTTAGGAATACGCTTAAGGAATTTCACTGACAGGATGGCTAAAATTACGGCTGATATAAAAAAAGCAATTGTAATGGGGCGGTTGAAAAAGATCAGAGGTCCCCCCATGGAGAGGGATTGTCGAAGCGAAATCTCCACCATGTCTCCCAAAATGAATCCCATCAGAAGGGGGGCTTGTGGCCAATTTTTCTTTCTCATGAGATAACCCACAACGCCTGCTCCAAGGGCAACCCAAACATCAAACATGGCGTTGCGGGAAGAGTAAGCCCCCACGACGCAAATGCCCAGGATGGTCGGGGCAAGGTACTTATAGGGGATCACGCTTACGCGTGCCCAAAGCCCAACCAGAGGTAAGTTGAGAATCAACAGCATTGCATTGCCGATATACATGCTTCCAACGACCGTCCAGAAAAATTCCTTATTCTGAACGACAAAGGCAGGGCCTGGTTTTAGCCCATACAACATCAAAGCACCCAGTATAATAGCATTCACCGGGTTCGTTGGAATGCCAAGGCACATGAGGGGAATAAACCCTGCCTGTGCCGTAGCATTGTTGGCTGCCTCAGATCCTGCAACACCTTCAATAACCCCTGTGCCGAATTTCTCGGGATACTTAGAAACCTTTTTTTCCAGATCGTAGGCCAAGAAAGAAGAGATAATCGGGCTTAGTCCGGGTAGTAATCCCAGAGGAAAACCCAGTCCAGTTGCTCGAAGACTAGCCAATAGCCCTTTCTTCATCTCTTTCCATCGCGGCATCATTTTCCCCAGTTTACCCTCATAAATCTTGGCTATGCCTGCTTCAGCACTCACTAAGATTTCTGCAACACCATAAATCCCAATGGCTAACGTAACCAGGTCCAATCCTCTCATCATCCCGGTTACACCAAAGCCAAAGCGTGTTACCCCAGTCACTGGGTCCACACCGATGCTCGTTAGAAGAATACCCACCAACCCAGCCCCTAATCCTTTGATGAGTGAAGCTCCGGATAGACTAATAAGTAATGTTAAGCTTAAAACAAAAATCCCAAAGTATTCTGGAGGACCAAACTTTAAGGCATGCTTTGCAATCCCTGGGCCTATGAAGGAAAGTGCAATCACTCCCAGAGTTCCGGCAATGAATGAGCCTACGGCTGCGATCCATAATGCCTCTCCCCCCCGACCTTGCTTCGTCATGGGGAATCCATCCCAGCAAGTGGCTACAGAAGCAGCTTCTCCAGGGATATTAACCAAGATACTGGTCGTAGATCCTCCATACTGTGCTCCATAAGCTAATCCTGCCAGCATGATGATTGAACCCGTTGGATCCAAATGCATGGTAATAGGCAACAATATCGATAGGGTTGCAGCTGGCCCCAAACCCGGTAACACGCCAACCAATGTGCCCAACGAACAGCCGATAAAACAGTAGAGGAGATTGCTTAGGCTGAGTGAATTTATTATTCCCTGGATCAGATCCATTGTCTTTACCCGTTAGAAAGCCCCACCCTTTATGGCCGAAATGACGTAGTAAACCAGAACAAATTCTATCTAAAGATGATTCCCCTCGGAAACACCATGTTGCAGTATTGAACAAAAAGTAAATAATAGAAGCCTGAAAGGACTAAGGAAAGGACGACAACTAGAGGCCAGGATTTTACTCGTTCAATCCTAAACTCCAGAAAGAAAAAGAGGATGGTTGCCAGTAGATAGCCGACAATACTGATGAGGAAGACATAGACGACACAAGCCGCAATGGTACTCATCAGCCGTATTTTCATCTTCTTATCTACTGGCACCATCTCCATCACAGGAGGCTTTCTATAATGAGCGAGAAGGTGGACAACGCCCAAAGTCATCAGGCCAATGCTAATGAAAATAGCATATAAGCCTGGTCCCAGTGGATCATAGAGCGTATAAGAGTCTTTATAGATGACAAGCCGAAGTCCCTCTGTCATACCTGTAAGACTGATCACGAGGAGCAATATCCCCTCTATCAGGACTGTATTTTTCATCGCCCTTTCTGTTTTCATGTATCAAGCTCTATTTTACACCCCACAGCTCTGCTGCTTGCTCCATCTCTCCCTTCACGTGCTCTCTTAACTCACGCGAATTGCGATAGAGTATTATCCCTCCCGACTTTATCTTCGAAACGAATTCTGGGTCTTTCAGTATCTCTTGCAAACCTTCTTCCCACTTATTAACAACATAAGAAGGAAGTTTCGGTGGCCCTGAAAAACCAAACCACCAGACAGCGCTAACTGTCGGGTAGCCTTGCTCCGCAGTAGTAGACAGGTCGGGGTAGAGACTCCGAAACTCATATGTAATCGCCAGTGCTTTTACCAGCCCTCCTTTCACGTGGGAATAAGCGGTCGCGGCTGCGTCCGAACTAAATTTTACGTGACCACCAGCAATCAGTGTATTTGCCTCACCCATCCCACGCGTGATGATCGGTTTAGTTTTTCCAATGTCAACGCCGATTGCTTTAAAAAATTGTCTTTGGAGAAAGTCAGAAGTGCCTGCACTTCCCGTAGAAGCCCATGTGAAAGCCTCAGGATCCTTTTTAGCATCAACTGCAGCATCCTTAAGATTTTTCCAAGGAGATTTAGGACCACATATAATCACGCTGGGGGAAGCAGCGAGGCCAGAAACGAAGGTCCGGTCCATAACCTTAAAAGGCAAGTCTTTTATACCTACTTCTAAGAAGCTACAGCTTGCTTGGCAATCCGCGAGCATGGTGTAGCCGTCCGGCGCCGCCCGATAGACTTCCAAGTTGGCCGGGACACTTCCCCCGCCAGTCTTGTTAATCACGTTTATAGGTACCCCCCACTTCTTTTTCAAAAAATCCGCTGTGACGCGAGACCACAAATCTGTTGTGCCACCGGGAGCGAAAGGACAGATAAGATCAATTCCCCGGGTCGGATACTTTTCCTGGGATTGAGCCTGCATAACCCATCCAGTTAACATAATGGCAATAATAAAAAAAGATAAGACACTCAACAAAAACCTTTCTCTTTTTCGATCCATGACACTTCCTCCTCTCTAGTATGGTTTCTCGAACCAAGGTGTTTGTGTTGAAAAGATCTCCCTCGCTTCTTGTGACTCTCCTCGCATGACAAAAAATGAATCACCTCCTTCCTGAGGAATTGTATACAATACCATTGCTCACTTTACAGACCGACGCTTGCTCTGGCATTCTATTAGGGATCGTTATTATGGAATAATGACTGGCTTTATTTCCTGCCCGGCTTCCATAGAGGTCAGCGCGTCATTAATCTGATCCAAGCTGTACTTATTGGTTACGATATCCGCAAATCGGTACCTATGCCGTTTGTCCTCGATGAAACGAATTGCCTTGTGATAGTGAGAAATCTCTGCTGAGCAATTCCCAATGATCTCAAGATGGTTTATGGAGATTCTGCCAGGAACGATGGTCGTTGTTCGTTCCAAAGACCCCTGACCAATGACCAGGTATCTCCCTCCTCTGCGAATCATCTCCAGGCCTTCCCTGACTGCTGTCTGCGCTCCTG
>Ga0299915_10002277_pt1 | contig 14055 bp, 8 predicted proteins | sample RVTome_13_FD_200263 | JGI IMG/M metagenome (GOLD analysis project Ga0299915, IMG submission 200263) | Soil microbial communities from uranium-contaminated site in the Upper Colorado River Basin, Wyoming, United States - RVT92D227 (version 2) ...
GGCCTTCGAGGAGTACTGCAAAAGGATGCGCAAGACGAAGGCCATCGTCAAGATTGCGAGGAAACTCCTGAATCGGATCCGCTACGTTCTCAGAAATCAGGCGGAATATGTTCCCTGTGTCATTCAGTAGCTCTAAATGCATTGGGACATGACCCGATCTAATAAATCGCTTTCGTGGGCAACGGATATGTCATGCTTGCAGCTCATCGCAAGATGATGGCTGCTACAGTTCAGACTCCCGTGCCCACCCTTTAGAATATGACAAGGTTCTGCAGCTATCCAAAAAGGATCTGTCTGCTAATAGAAGGTTGATTTTAAAGATTGGTGCTGTCCTTAAAAACATTATCTGATACCAGGTCTATGCTGATTGGGACTTGCTTTTCAACATAGAAGCATGACAAGATGGTTTGGTTCCGGTCTTGCTGTCATCCCGAACTTGTTTCGGGATCTCGATTTTAGGTTTAGAGAATTTGGGTTTTAAAGCCCCGCCTTGTAGGCGGGGTTCTTTACTCGGATACACCATTCCTTATCTCACCTCCTTCCCCCTAACGATGGGGGAAGGCTTGCCCTGTGGAGTGGAGGATTTTACTCCACAGGGTAGAGGATGGGGGTAAATCCTCCCCCACCACGGGGGGAGGGAATTCGTTTGCTGTCTGGCTTTTTGAGGGAGTGGTCCTTAAGCATAGCGATCCTCGAGAGAAGCGATCGGGGAATATCAGTTTTTTAGCCTGAGGAGCAGCCCTTCGGGCTTCGAGGTTGGAGGACCGACCCTCCGGGTCTTGAGGATCGGCCCTTTGGGCCTTGAGGTTAGAGGGGGGAAGACACGTTATAAGTTAATCGTTATTGGTTATTAGACAAAGCAGTAGAGGGCAGTGAACGAAAAAGGGCACCAATAACTAATAACAAGTAACGTATGACGAATTGAGGAATGACTCTAGGGAAATTTGATCTTGCCTTAATATATCCGATAAGATATAATAGATTTGAGAATGCAGATTATCTTTTATCGTACGCCAGGCGGACAGGAGCCCGTTCGAGAATACCTCTCAGGTCTTTCGCTTCGAGACCGAGCTGCGGCTGCCGATTTTTTGGATGCGATTCGAGAACACGGTTTACGCGCTCCCGGAGTTCGATTCAAACAGATCCGGGGAAAGTTGTGGGAGTTTTATATTGAAGCAGGGGCCACCCATCGGGTCTTCTACGTTGTAGTCAATGGCCCAATGATTGTGCTTCTTCATAGCTATAAGAAACAAAGCCAGAAGGCTCCAACAAGAGAGATCAAGATTGCGGAGCGCAGAATGAAGGAGGTTTTACATGAGCCCTAAAAGAAAGACGTGGATGGGGTCAGGGGTCGAAGAGTTTCTGGCCCAGGAAATGAGGGACCCCGCCTTTCGAATGGCATTCTCAGAGGCACGAGCCAATCGGATCAAGAGAGCACTTGCTGAGACGATTCGAAATGCCAGGAAGAGACGCGGGTTAAGCCAAGCTGCTTTGTCTAAGCGAGCTCGGACAACTCAGGCAGTTGTTTCGCGTATTGAGAATATCAATACGTCTTATCTGCCGAGTGTAGAGGTGCTTGCGCGTCTCGCTGGTGCTCTTGGCGCACATCTTGAGATAGCCTTTGTCCCTGAAGCACAGACGTCATCACCATAATTTTATCAGCAAGAGATATGATGCCAGCCGAAAGGAAAAGATATGCGAAAACATAAGGGTTCAATATCTAAAGCAAAATCTTACAAACAAATTGGAGAGTTTTGGGACACTCACGACCTTACCGAGTTTTGGGGCCAAGCCAAGAAAACATCATTTGACGTAGATATTGAATCCGAAGTAACCTACTGCGAAAAACTTCTGCAACAGAATGTGTGAGCACTTTACCGATAAAGTTTGTTTAACAATTTAGCAACGACCCTTTGTTCATCCTCAATATTCCACTATTCCAATATTCCAATATTCTGTTGTTCCACCATTCCATTATTCCATCAATTAGCTCTTCGATATTCCCCCTGACAAAGTATGCAAGACCATGAAATAATTAACAAAAATTGTCATAAAAAGATGCCAAAATAGCCTTCATTTCTTAGCTTTTGCTAGTAAATTCAGCGGCTTATAATAATACTGATATCGTGGCATATATTTTGCTCAAATAAGCATGGGGTAATAAGAAGTACATGGCTTCACGCGGAGGAACCATCAAAATACCATAAAAAACGGACAAAAAAATTTTCTGTACCCATTAAAAGGGGGAAGAAATGAACAGCCAATCAAAGCGGACAATCTGGGTTTTGTTGATAGCAATTATGGCGGCGCTCTCAGTGATGTGGCCCAGTGAGGGCAGTGCTGCTGTATTGGACTTGCAAGTCGGAGCAATTTCAGAGGATGCTTATGAATACGGTGATACTGGGGGTGTCACGATCAATGACACAGAGCAAAAAATATACTCTGATACGAGTACGACTAGTAATGATTACCGATATGGTGGTTTTAGGTGGACAAACGTGACCATTCCTCCGGGAGCAACTATTACTGCTGCCTATATCAGTGTTTATTCTACCTATGGTGTTGGTTACGAAGATTTGAATCACAATATTTGTTTTCAGGCTGCAGACAACCCGGTTACTTTTGCTACAGCTGCCTATAATATTAGCAGTCGTCCAAGGACTGCTACTTTCGCCCCTTGGGTGGCCAACCTTCCTACTGGCGCCTGGTACAATTCACCTTCGATTGTTTCTGTGGTTCAAGAAATTGTTAATCGGGGTGGTTGGTCTTCAGGAAATGCGATGGTGGCCATATTTGTTCCAAAAACCGATAGCCTTAAACGATTTCGGGCTCGTTCTTATGAACATACTTCCCCTGGTTTCGGGGCCAAGCTACACATTGAATATACCACAACCCCTCTTTACCGCAGCATTGGCACGAATGGAGCCAACCTCAACACTGGCGGTCGGACTGTGACGATATCAGGCACTACGGCCACCTTCAGTGACTCCATGCCGGATAACATTGGGATTGGAGATGCGCTTACTTACAACTCGGGAGGAAATCGGCTCGCCTTTATTCATGGGAGAACTTCTTCCACAGTCTTTACTGTCAAAAATAAAAATGGCGCCACGCCCACTGCAGCTCCAGCCCTGACGGCGGTAGGTGTCTACCGAGCCTATACCTCACTGGCCAACTGGCAGAGCCAGACCGAGAATCCCAACATCACCGAGCCGGTCGAGAATGACGTCAATCCCTCGAAGAATCTTGTCTCTGCCAACACCATCATGAACGTGGCCTGCTATGCTGATGGGGTGGATGCTACTGCAGTCAGCATCAGCGGCTGGACCACCGGAGCCGCTAACTATATTAAGATTTATACCCCCGTTTCTTCATCCGAGGTAGGTGTATCCCAGCGGCACAGTGGGGTGTGGGATGACAGCAAATACAGAATCCAAGCCGCTAATGTGCGGGTTATTAACATCGGAGCAACAGGAACCGGAGCAGCAGGAAATGTATGGATAGATGGTTTACAAATTTATTTGTCATCAGCAACTAGCGCGGGAAGTGCTGGCATAGGCATTGAACAGACGGATGCTGCAAATCATAGAATAAGCAACAATATTATACGGGGCGTAACAGGTACTGCTGCTAATTACGGAATTTATGCTAAGGATGCTGTGGGCGCAAACTATGTTCGTATTTGGAATAACATTATTTACGGGTTCAATGGCAGTAATGGATGCGGTATTTATAATGATGGTGATTATGGTGCGGCTTTCACGTTCTATGCCTACAATAACACTGTTTATGGTTGTGTTAGGGGTTATATGCGAAACGGCGCAAGTGCAGGACCGTTCGTAGCTAAGAACAATATTGCTTATAATAATAATGACAATTACAACAACGCCGCCCCGTTCGATGCCTCCAGCACCAACAATCTTTCAGGTCCCGGTCCTGACGCGGACATTCCTCCCACCGGCGCTCGCAATGGGGTAACGGTTACCTTCGTCGATCCCACCGGGAGCCCACCGGATTTGCATCTTGCCGCATCCGATGCGGGCGCCAGAGATTACGGAGCCAATTTATCAGCAGATAGTAATTTAGCCTTCTCAGACGACATTGACGGACACAGCCGCTTCTTCGGTTCTGCGTGGGACATCGGGGCGGATGAATATGTTGATGGACTTTTCGAATACCGGAGGCAGATAACTCTAAATGACACCATGACGCCGGCAAGCTGCGGGGCAAACCTTTCGAATTTCCCTGTTCTTGTTAACCTTTCTAATCAGACCTCTTTGAAGACTAAAGCAAACGGTGGGAATGTTTATAATTCCAATGGCTATGACATAGTCTTCAGAGCTTCGGATGGCAAAACCCCGTTAGATCATGAAATTGAAACATACGATGGTGTAAATGGGACTGTGGTGGCCTGGGTAAAAATTCCAACTCTTGTCTATGATGGCCCAACTAATATCTATATGTATTACGGAAACGCCGCGATCAATGCACCCACAGAGAATCCAAACGGCGTATGGGATGAGGGAGGGAGTAATAACTACAAGGGTGTGTGGCATCTAAAGGAAAGTGGTAACGGAACTCTTAATGAATACAAAGACAGCACGGCAAGCGTTAATCACGGAACAGGTGGCAAGGGCTATAGCAGCTACGTACCAACCCGCAACACGGGAAAGATTGGCTATGGCCAAACCTTCGATGGGACGAACGACTTCATCGATATGGCGAACTCCGGGTGGTACTCCTCCAACTGGCCCTATCGTAAGAGGATCATCATCCAGGGAAGCCAGGTGAGTGGTACTTCGGACCTGTCCAACTTTCCGGTCTTGATCAAATTTGATCCGAACAGCTATCCCGAGCTGAAACAGTCTCCCACTGGTCACGTTGGGAAGGCCAACGGGGGCGACATCTTCTTCACCAACGACGAAGGCACCAAGTTAGATCATGAAGTTGAAAAATACGATCCGGCGACCGGTGAGCTCATCGCGTGGGTGAAGGTCCCCGAACTCTACTGGGCCGCCAATACCACGCTTTACATGTACTACGGCTATGCCTCCTCAGCGGATCAGCAGAAGCCTGCGGGTGTGTGGGGCGCCTTAGTCCACGATTCATTTACAGACGTCAACGGCACGCCCCTCGATATGCACACTCCCGACGTCGGCGGTAGCTACACGCAGATAGCTGGGTCTTGGCCAGGCCTCTCGATCACCGGATCCAACACCCTCAGGGTGAATGTAAGTACCGGTGTTGACCATGCGTATAGCAATGCCGCTACCCAGTGGTCCGCCGACTATGTGGTCTCTTCCGACGTAGTATTCAGCGTTAACACCAACTCGGGCAACCGTCTGTACCTCTACGCCCGTATCCAAAACAGTAATCAGACCTACTACCGGGCAGAAATTCAGGGTACGACGTCGAATAACGTGCTTATCACAAAAACCGTGGGCGGTACCCCCACAACGCTTGCCACTTGTTCTTTTGCAATAGCTGCTGGCACCACCTATAGGTTCAACTTCATAGTCCAGGGGACCTCGCTGACTGTTGACCAGAGTGGATCCCAGGTCTGCACCGCTACCGATAGCCAAATCGGGGGTAATTATGTTCCCGCCGGGATCGGAATGCGCGCCGCCAACGTCGCCCAGGTAACTGCCGACAACTTCGTTGCCGGAAACGGCCAGTTCATCGCCGTCTATCACATGAATCAGGACCCATCGACGTCGGTCTTGGACTCCACCGGAAATGCGAGACACTTGAGTTCCGAAACGACGATGACGGCGGCGGACCTCGTCAGTGGTCGAATCGGAAACGGCATTCAGTTCCAACACGACGACGTCGACCATCTTGTATCCGCGACTCCAGGCACCGCGAGTATCCAGTCGTTCACCATGGAGGCATGGGCTTACAGCGCAAACTGGGGATCGGGCACTTGGCGAGCCTTCATGGACGTTTATGCCGGTGGCAGTTTCAGGGACTTTACGTTGAATGGGAGCAACGCCCTTTCCGTCGACAATGGTTCGAACTATCCAATCTCATCCGCACAGAGTGGGGCAGGCTGGCACCATGTCGTCGCAAGGTTTGACAGCGGCGCCAACAGCCTCCGTGGCTTTGTCGACGGTAACTTGCAAGGCCAGTCTCCGACCCCTGGTTTCGCATCCCTCGCCGGCGCCAGGATCGGGCTTGGTTCCTGGTACAACGGCAGTTGGGTCGACACCTTTTTGGGGACGCTCGATGAGGTGAGGATCTCCTCCACCCCCCTTTCCAATGACTGGATAATAACCGAGTACAGCAATCAGAACTCTCTCGCTACCTTCTACCAGGTATTATCCGAAGAGACGCCGAGCATGGTGGCGCTGGACCTCACGGGGACTGCGATGACGATCGAGGCCTGGGTGAACTATACTGCGAGTACAAGCTGGTTGGGCATATTGACCAAGGACGGATGGTCCACCGGCCTCCGGCTGCTGCTTCCGGACAGTCCTAATCCAAAGAGAGTGCAGCTCGAGCTCCCCGGCTCCACGCATACAAATACGAGTTCAGGAACTATTACTGCATCCGCCTGGCACCACATTGTTGCGACCTATAACGGTTCGAATACGAATATTTACATCGATGGTGGGACACCCACAACTCTCGCCAAGTCGGGTAACATTGCGTCCGCCGGCAAGGAACTCTGGATCGGCCATGGCGATCATGCGATCGAAAAAGGGTGGAGCTATCAGTTTAATGGTGTTCTGGATGAGGTCCGTATTTCGAATACTGCCCGTTCGGCCTGTTGGGTTGGGACGTCCTACAACAACCAGAACAGCACGGAGCCTGGGACCCACTTAACACTTGGGGCCGAAGGGCCAGCCGCGCCTACAGCCGTCAAACTCATTTCCTTTACTGCAACTCAGTTTTCAGATGGGGTGTTATTGAGATGGAAGACCGGTTATGAGGTGGACAATCTGGGGTTCCATGTTTACCGGGAAGAGAACCGGCAGCTTGTTCGGCTGACTCCGGAGCCTGTAGCAGGGTCAGCCTTGCTTGCTGGATCTCGAACGCCTTTAACCGCAGGTCATCATTATCATTGGTGGGACACATCAGCGATAGCTGATGCTCAAGGACCGCTAACGCTTAAGGACCGGCCTTTGGCCTCGAGGACCGTCCCGCAAGTGGCGGGACTTGAGGGTAAAGAGTCTTTCGCCTCAAGCGAAGCGCTCCTCGAGCGCAGCGCTCCTCAAGCGGAGCGGTCGGCTATTCACTACTGGCTGAAGGATATCGACCTGAACGGGACTCATACCATGCATGGTCCTGCTGAAATGCAGTCGCCAGTCATCAGTGATCAGTTATCGGTTTCAAAAAAGTTCAGGCCAGAGCTATTGAGTGAGCTCGGGATGAAGTTAGAGGAGAGGTATCAACATTATTGGAAGGCAAGGGAGCTGAAGGAAAGACTCAATGATCGCTATCGCTCAAGGAGCACTTCGTTTAAGGATCGCTTCGCTCAAGGAGCGCTTACGCTTGAGGCAAAACAGAACAGATTGTTAGCCTCGAGTCCCGCAGGGACGCTCCTCAAGGCTCGCAGAGCCGGTCCTCGAGGGAACTCTGTTCCCGATCCTCAAACCCAGTGGTCTTTGGCGAGTCGGGCTGCTGTGAAGCTCTTCGTCAAAGAAGAAGGTTGGTACCGTGTCACTCAGCCAGAGCTTGTGGCAGTGGGGTTAAATCCGAGAGCGAATCCTCATCATTTACAGCTCTATGCAGATGGTCAAGAGCAGCCGATTCATGTGATCGGTGGGAAGGATGGGCGTTTTGGTCCGAGGGATGCCATAGAATTTTATGGGGTTGGACTTGATACGCCATCCACGGATACAAGGGCTTATTGGTTGATTGAAGGGACGAAGCCTGGCAAGAGGATTCATGAGTTTAAGAGTCATACGGGTTCATTGGGTTCATTGAGTTCATCGAGTTTTCCACATACGGTGGAGGTGAAGGATCGGTGGATCTATCTTCCAGCCATAAAGAATGGAGAAGAGGAGAACTTCTTTGGAGCAGTGGTTTATGGTAGTGGGGCCGATCAGCTTTTGGGAGTCAAGCATCTTGACTTAGGCGCTTCAGAGGATGCGTTGCTTGAGGTCGCGCTTCAGGGGGCGACAAATGTTTCGCACCGGGTGAGGGTGTTGCTCAACAAAGAAGACGTAGGGGAGATAGTCTTTGAGGGTCAGTCAAAGGGATTGCTCCAGGTAGAGGTACCACAGTCACTTCTTCTTGAGGGTGACAATTTGGTGAGTTTTGTTCCATTGGACGGAGACATGGATATAAGCCTGGTACATTCCATTCGGTTGACCTACTGGCATACCAACACGGCAGATGATAACGCATTGAAATTTACAGCCAGTGGGGGAGGGCATCTTACTCTATCTGGGTTTAGCCATCCAAAGATCAGAGTCCTCGACATTACGGATTCGAATGAGGTGATTGAAGTGTTTGGTAAAGTGGAGTCCCAGAAGGGGAGCTATGCGGTAAGCTTCAGAGTGCCTGGAACTAGTCAGAGGACTCTGTTGGCAATAGCAGGGGAGAGGGTAAAGATTGTTGAAGGAATGGTTTCCAATCAGCCTTCTTCATGGCATCAAGTGAAAGAGGGCTATGATTTGGTGATCGTAACCCATAGAGACTTCTTCGATGCCCTTCAGCCTTTAAAGAAACTCCGTGAATCTCAAGGATTGAGGGTGGCTCTTATAGATGTAGAAGATCTTTATGATGAGTTTAGCTCTGGAAATAAGAGTCCTAAGGCGATCAAGGACTTTTTAGCATCAGCAAAGACCAAATGGAGGAAGCCACCGAGGTTTGTGCTATTGGTGGGGGATGCCTCATTTGATTCTCGGAATTACCTTGGGTCCGGGGAGTTGGACTTTGTGCCGACGAAGCTAATTGATACGGTCTATCTTGAGACAGCCTCGGATGATTGGTTTGTGGACTTCAATAATGATGGATTGCCAGAGATGGCTATAGGGAGGATTCCGGTTCAGACGGTGGAGGAGGCAGCCATCGTGGTTTCGAAGATTGTGGGGTATGAAAAGTCGGTCAAGAAGAATGAAGCTTTACTTGTAGCTGATAGATCGGATAATTCGGATGATTATGACTTTGAGGGGGCCAGTGAGGAGATATGGGGTCTGCTTCCTTCTTCTCTGGTGGTAAGGAAGATCTATCGGGGTCAGTTTAGCAGTGATGCTCAGGCTAAGGGAGAACTTCTCCGAGGGATCAATCAAGGTCCTTTGTTGGTCAACTTTATTGGTCACGGGTCAATAGAGATTTGGAGGGGGAACATACTTACCTCAGATGATGCTGAAGGACTTATCAATGGGATGCGACTTCCTTTCTTTGTTAACATGACGTGTCTGAATGGTTACTTTCAGGATCCATATTCTGAGACTTTGGGAGAGGCGCTCATCAAGGCGAAGGGGGGAGGTGCCATAGCAGTTTGGACCTCTTCGGGGTTAACGGAACCTGATAAGCAGGCGGTTATGAATAAGGAGTTGATCAAGCTTCTTTTTAATGGACAGTTGTTGACCCTGGGAGAGGTAACCGCCAGAGCCAAGGCTTCTGTAACTGATCAGGATATCAGAAAGACCTGGATTCTGTTTGGGGATCCGACGACAAGGCTCAAGCCATAGGCTTGAGGAGCGGTCCTACGGACCTTGAGGAGCGTTTCACTTGAGGATCGGCCCTTCGGGCCTTGAGGTTGGAGGAGCGAAAGACACGTTATAAGTTGATTGTTATTGGTTATTAGTCAAAGCAGCAGAGAGCAGCGAACGAAAAGGAGCAGCAACTAATAACGAGTAACGAATAACGAACGACCTAGATGAAGGTGGTCCGATCCTCGGCGGGAACAGATTTCCTCCTCCACAGACCTAGCATTCAACTCAACATTCCAATGTTTCACTCTTTTTCACCTTGACAAAGTGCCACAATTAGGTATACTTATTAGGTAACCAGTTAGTTACACAGAAGGAGAATTTGCATGAAAACGAAAGCCCATCTCGTTTTCCCAGAAGAGATTTTGAATGCCGTAGATGAAGTTGCTGGAAAGAGAAAAAGAAGCCTTTTCATTGTTGAAGCGACCCAGGAGAAGTTGGAGAGGGAGCGATTCTTGAAAGCATTAGAAGAGACAAAGGGCGCGTGGACAGCCAACCGCCACCCTGAATTGAAAACCAAACGTGATTTGGAACTGTATCTAAGAGAAAAAAGACGCTCTTATCGAAAAAGGTTGCAAAGGATGATGCATGGGTAGATTCCTTTTGGATTCGGATATCATCATTTGGCATCTAAGAGGTCGAGAAGAAGTTACCGCGATGCTAAGGGATTTACAAAGATTTGGGGTGCCTGGATGTTCAGCCCTCTCTGTTCTGGAGGTTCAACTTGGAGTGAAGAAGGGCGAAGAGGAAAGGACCAATCATTTCTTTAAGTATTTAAAGGTTTTTGATGTGAACAGGGAGATTGCAGGCAAGGCTGCCCAATTGATTCGTGAATTCAAGGGGAAAGGAGTGACGCTTGATATCCCTGATACAATCATCGCCAGCACTTGCATATTGTATAATTTAATCCTTGTGACTTACAACAGGAAGCACTACCCAATCGCACAGTTGGAATTTTACCCTCTCACGGTCAAACTCTGATCTAAATGCTCAAACCTTTAAAATGCTGAAAGTTCGGAGGCACAGAACGAGTTATCGGCAAGTAAAAGATTCCTGTGGCGTCGGGCGACCACAAGTCCTATATTACAAAGGGCGAAGCGTTCGTTGAGTGAAACGCTCCTTAAACGCAGCGGTCCTCTAACGTATTTGATATGACTCAGTCCGCAGAACTCATGACTCAGCACTTGAATCCGAGTGAAGTTCTTCCTGAACTTGTAAAGGAAGTCCTTGGCAAGGGAGTAGAATGCCGTTTACAGGTTAAAGGCTATAGCATGTCTCCTTTTATAAAGGACAGTGATGTGGTGACAATCTCACCCATGTCTGACTCCTCACCTGGATTCGGAGATGTAATAGCCTTTATCCATCCCAAGACCGATAAACTTGTCATTCATAGGGTGGTTTGGAAAAGTAGGGATGCTTACCTTTTAAAAGGGGAGAGTGCGCTCGAGCCTGATGGTCTAATTAAGAAAGAAAACATATTAGGTTTGGTAACGAAGGTGGAGAGGAAAGGGAAAAGAATATTCCTTGGTCTGGGCCCTGAACGATTTCTGATTGCCTTGCTGACGCGAACAAATCTTCTTCTCCCTGTCCTACGTCCCTTATGGAGAATCTTTCGCCCAATTGCACGAATCTTCTCTTCATGAAAGTAAGATTTCAAATCGTAGGTAGCCGCAACCTTCCCCGGCCCGCCCTATTAATAAGCCGGGGCGGGCAGGTTGCGTGATTGTACGTTCCGGTATAAACCGGAACGACTACAGCTTGCGGTTACACAGAATTTCTACTTATGCAATAGTCGAAAGCTAAGAAATGTTAGATTTAGTGCGTTGGTAACGAATTGATGAAAAGCTTGTTGAAATACCTCAAACAGGGGCTTACGCGCACCCATTCGAAAGACAGGATCGGTGGCACAAGCGAATCTGCCGGGCTGAGAACCAGCCTTAGAAACCTTCGTCCCTTTGTCAGTAGGCACTGGCGCAAAGGACTGCTGGGTAGTCTGCTCGTCATCTTAACGTCCCTATTATCTTTTCCCCAACCTCTTATCACCCGCTATCTCATTGATCATGTCATCCTAAGCCGTCAACTGGCTCTCCTCGCTGGAGCGATACTTCTTCTGGCTGTCATTACTCTAACGGAAAAGCTATTGAATGTGTTCCAACAATTCTATTTTACCCGTTTTGAGCAGGAAGTGATTTTAGACATCCAGCAGTCTCTCCTTGATCACGTCCTTCGACTCCCCAAGTCCTTTTTCGACGCGAACCAGACCGGATATCTGATGTCACGCCTGTCATCCGATGTCCAGGGACTCCGTTGGTTCTTTTCCAGCACCATCGTCTATATATTCAGCAACGGTCTACGATTTATGGGGGGGATGGCATTTCTAATTTATCTTGAATGGAGACTTGCCCTTAGTGTTTTGGTTATCCTTCCGGCCCTTGTTTTTTTCATCCGGTACTTTTCAAACAAGATTCATATTCTGAGTCATCAAAGTATGGAACAGCATGCTAGAGTTTCGAGTCAATTCCAGGAATCACTCTCCTCGGTTTCTTTAATAAAATCTTTCTCATCTGAAATGCGAACGGTTGGACGTCTGATTTCGGAGTCAAGAAAGGCATTTCAAATCTCACTTGAGCAATCCACGGTAGGCTCCGTTGCCCATTTGATTATTTCTTCGACGCCGGGAATTGCCCGTGTCTTTGTCCTGGCGCTGGGGGCCTATTGGGTGATTAAGGATGAATGGACCTTAGGATCTTTGTTTGCCTTTCAGGCTTATTTGGGATATGTATTCAGCCCAGCCCAGTATCTGGCGACGGCTAATCTTGACCTCCAAGATGCACGAGCATCCCTGGAACGAGTCTCGGCACTCTTTGATATTGTTCCGGAAGAAAATATAGGGAAGGGCACAACGATTGACAAATTAACCGGGGAGATCGAATTTAGGAATGTTTCATTTTCTTACGACTCTCGTGAACCCGTATTAAAGGACATTTCCTTCCATGTGCGACCAGGAGAAAGAATAGCCATCGTAGGCCCAAGTGGCGTAGGGAAAACTACCCTCATAAGTCTTATTCTGCGATTCTATAAACCTTCTTCAGGTGAGATCTATTTTGATGGACGAGCAGCCGCAGAGTTTGACGTGAAGGCATTGCGCCAGAGGATCGGATATGTTTCCCAGAATCCCCTTCTTCTCTCTGGGACGATCATGGAAAACCTTCGGTATGGAAATCCCGAAAGCAATGAGGAAGAGGTTTTCCGGGCAGCCCAAGTGGCCGATATTCATGATTTTGTCTATCACCTGCCCAAGGGATATGAATCCGAAATCGGCGAGAAAGGGATCAATTTATCAGAGGGACAAAGACAGCGCCTCTCCATTGCCCGTGCGTTGGTTAAAGACCCGGACATACTCGTGTTGGACGAACCTGCATCTGCTTTGGACAGTCTGACGGAAAAATCGATCTTCCAATCCCTTCCGGACTTTCTCCAGAATAAAACGCTGTTTGTCGTGGCCCATCGCGTTTCCACAATCAAAAATTCGGATCATATTCTCTTACTGAATGAAAATCGTCTTGTCGCCATTGGGAAGCACGAATCCCTTTTAGAAACCAATGACTACTACCGTTCTCTGGTGAGCTATCAGCAGGGCGGTGGTAATTGAGAGGGAATTTCAATTACTTACTTCTAGCGCAGAAAATAAATCCTCTATAATCCCTCCCCGCCTCCCTCGGTTTCGAGTCGTACCGACTTTAGTAAAGGGAGGAGATAAGTAATTCCCCCTTTTATAAAGGGGGGATGTGAAAAAATTAAGAAAAAAATTAAGAAAATGTTGACTTAGATTCAAAACTATATAATAACCTCCGATCAGACAATGTTTGAGCGGAGGACTTATGGGAAACGTTAGCAGTCCGGTAACTGCCTTGAAAGGAGAGGAGCAACGGCTGGTACGATGCAAAGAGATTAATCGCCAACAGTTGCTGCTGCGCCCGGTGGAAGTGGAGAAACTGGTTGATTTGGGTCATCCGGTACGAGCCATCTGGGAGTTGGTGGGGCGATTTAATCTGGAGCTCTTTTATGCCGAGGTTGAATCGGTCGAGGGAGTGGCAGGTCGCCCGGTGTGGGACCCACGGCTGCTGATCAGTTTGTGGATTTATGCTTATAAGGAGGGGGTGAGTTCGGCGCGGGAGATAGCGCGGCTGTGTGAATATCACCCGGCCTATCAGTGGCTGAGCGGGTTGGAGGTAGTGAACTATCATACGCTGGCGGATTTTCGGATTCGCCATAACGAGGCGTTGGATCAATTGTTCATAGAGGTTTTGGGCGTGCTCAGTCATGAGGGACTGATTACGTTGCAACGGGTGATGCACGATGGGACGAAGGTGAAGGCTTGTGCGTCGGA